>Ga0255182_1000342_pt1 | contig 34013 bp, 29 predicted proteins | sample Atl_UVDOM_RepA_8_FD_188420 | JGI IMG/M metagenome (GOLD analysis project Ga0255182, IMG submission 188420) | Freshwater microbial communities from Altamaha River, Georgia, United States - Atl_UVDOM_RepA_8d | ecosystem: Environmental > Aquatic > Freshwater > River | place: USA: Georgia...
TCTTCCACCGCGACCGCCGCCAGGCAGGCCGACAGGCCTCCGTAGAGCGCCGCCACCGCCCGATGCGACCAGCCGGAGAGCACGAGCCGCTGATAGAGATGGCTGCGGTGCGCGTGGAAGATGTTCTCGCCGGCAGCCAGCCGCCGCAGGAGGGTGGCGCCCGTGTCGAAGATGAAGGGCCAGAGGGCCACGACCGCCACCGGCAGCACCTCGGGCACGCAATCGGCGGGCACCGCGAGCGGCAGCGTCGCCAGCAGGCAGCCGCAGAAGGCGCTCCCCACGTCGCCCATGAAGATCCGCGCCGGCTGCCAGTTGCAGGTGAGAAACCCGAGCGCCGCGCCCGCGAACGCCGCCCCGAGCACCGCCACCGGCCCCGCCGCGCAGGCGGCCGCGGCGGCGGCCACCCCCGCCCCGACGGCCGCCGCCGTGATGCCGGCGATGCCGTCGATGCCGTCCATGAAGTTGAAGGCGTTGGTCAGGCCGGCGATCCAGAGGAGCGTGAGCGGCCAGGCCGCGGCGCCGAACCGCACCACCCCGAAGCCGCCGAGGTCGAGACGCGTCACGGGGCCGAGGGCGGCCGTGGCGGCCACCGCCGCCGCCAGATGCACCGCGAACCGGACGCGGTTCGGCAGCGATCGCACGTCGTCGACCCAGCTCACGGCCGCCACCGCCAAGCTCGGCAGGATCGCGCCGGCGAGCCGCGGATCGTCCAGCCGCAGGGCGAGCACCGCGACGGCGACGCCGGCCACGACGGCGACGATCGCGAGCCCGCCGCCGCGGGGCGTGCTGCGGGCATGGCAGCCGCGATCGGAGGGGAGGTCGACGATGCCCCGCGCACGGGTCCACGCCACGAGCGCGCGGGTGATCATCGCCGCCGACGCCAGGGCGACCAGGCACCATACCGACCAGAGACCGAACGTCGCCATGACTCTCTCTGCGGGGAAGGACGCGGATCGGAGGACGGGGACGCGGCGCCGCGGCCGCCGCGGGGATGTCGGTCAGGGGACTCGATCAACGATCCTGGGCCGACGCGATCGCCTCACACACCTCGTCGACGACGGCGTCGTCGACGTGCGCGCCGATCGGCAGGCTGAGGCTGCGGGCCGCGAGCAGGTCCGTCGCCGCCAGGATCCGCGTGCGGTCGTGAAACCGCTCGTAGGCCGTCTGCCGGTGGCAGGGCGGGTCGTAGTAGGTGCGCGTCTCGATGCCGCGGGCCGTCAGGGCCCGCCGGACCGAGTCCCGGGTCATGCCGAATCGCAGCGGATCGATGGTCACGGAGAAGTCCTTGTGGCTCGAGACCGCGCCGGGGGCGTGCTCCACGAACCCGATCCCCGGCAGCCGGCCGAGGAGGTCGCGGTAGCGGGCGGAGACGCGGCGCCGATGACCGGCAACCTCGTCGAGTTGCGCGAACGAGCGGAGCGCCACGGCCGCGTGCAGCTCCGAGAGCCGTCCGTTGACGCCGGGAAAGAGGGCGTCGTAGGAGCCGTCGTTGCCATACTCGCGGCCGAGCCTGACGAAGTGGGCCAGGCAGTCGCAGTCCGTGGCCACGATGCCCCCCTCGCCGGCCACGACCAGCTTCGTCGGCGACAGGCTGAAAACCTGCGCCGTGGCGCCGGCGCCGACCGGGCGACCGTGCTGCGCGGCGCCGAAGCCGTGGGCCGCGTCGACGACGAGCGGCAGGCCATGCTCGTCGGCGATCGCCGAGAGACCGGCCACGTCGCAGGGATTGCCGAAGTTGTGGCAGGCCGCGATGGCGACGGTCCGCGGCGTGATGGCCGCCGCGACCGCCTGCGCGGTGACGTTCGTCGTCGCGGGATCGACGTCCACGAACACCGGTCGGAGGTTGTTCCAGGCGATGGCCGCCGGCCCCGCGAGAAACGTGAAGCTCGGCACGACGACCTCGCCGAGCGGTTCGACGCTGCCGCCGCTGCGTGCGACTCCGAACCGCGAGAGCGGCTCCATGCCGGCCACGCCGCAGCCGCTTTCCAGCGCCCGCCGGCTCCGGCAACGGCCGGTCGAGAGGTCGAGCCCGCGGTAGACGAGCATCAGCCCGACGGTGCAACTGCTCACGGCGATCGCATGCCGGACACCCAGGCGGGTCGCCACCGCCTGCTCGAACCGCTCGACGAACGGCCCCTTCGTGAGCCGGCCGGATGCGACGATCGCGGCCAAGTCGGCACCGAGCGCCTCCCAGGGCGGCAGCGCGGGACGGACGAACGGCACGCGGATCCCCGCGGTCGGCGACACGCCGGCCGTGTCCGGTCCGGGCGGGCTGTCGAAACGCTGGTGCGACATGGGGCTCCTACTTGGCGCGGGCCTTGCGGGACGGCGGCGGTTCGGCGTGGCGATCGTACTCGGGGACGAGCTCCCGCAGCCTGGCCTTCACGGCCTCGGGCGGCTGGTCGAGCACGTCGGAGAGTTCCGCGATCGTCGCCTCCACGTCGGCCAGGCTCGTCGGACGGTGCCGCGCGCAAAACACCTTCGGATGCTCCGTGGGCAGCCGCTCCTCGTCGTCGAAGTAGAGCTCCTCATAGAGTTTCTCACCCGGCCGCAGGCCGGTGAAGACGATCTCGATGTCCTCCTCCCCCAGACCCGAGAGGCCGATCAGGTCGCGGGCGAGGTCGACGATCCGCACGCTCTCCCCCATGTCGAGCACGAAGATCTCACCGCCCGAGCCCATCGCGGCCGCCTGCAGCACCAACTGCGACGCTTCGGGGATCATCATGAAGTAGCGGCAGATCTCGGGGTGGGTGATCGTGATCGGACCGCCGAGGCGGATCTGCTCCTGGAAGATCGGCACGACGCTGCCGTTGCTCGCCAGCACGTTGCCGAACCGCACCACGATGAACTTCGTGGGCGACTCCGTCGAGAGGGCCTGCACGACCCGCTCCGCGACGAGCTTCGAGCAGCCCATCACGCTCGTCGGATTGACCGCCTTGTCGGTCGAGATCATGACGAACTCCCGCACGCCGTGGCGGTCGGCGAGGCGGGCGAGCGTGCGGGTGCCGAGGATGTTGTTCTTGACCGCCTCCGCGGGATTGGTCTCCATCATCGGGACATGCTTGTGGGCCGCGGCGTGGAAGATGACGTCGGGCCTGTGCATGGCCAGAAGCTGCTCCATGCGGGCCTCGTCGGTGATATCGGCGACGAGCGGCTCGAACGGCGGCCGCGGCTCGCAACGGCCGAGTTCCTGCTCCAGGAGAAACAGCGCGTTCTCGCCCCGCTCGACCAGGAGCAGGCTGGCCGGGCCGAACCGCAGCACCTGCCGGCAGATCTCGGAGCCGATCGACCCGCCCGCGCCGGTCACGAGCACCGTCCGTCCGGCCACGAGCCCGCGGATCGCGGCGTTGTCGAGCCGCACCGGCTCGCGGCGCAGGAGGTCCTTGATCTCGACAGACCGCGGCTTGACGTGCGACGGGCTGTCGTGGCCGGTGAGGAGCTCGTCGATCGCCGGCAGCACCTTCACCTGCGCACCGGCCTCGGTGCAGGCCTCGAGAAGCCCGCGGAACCTCCGGCCGGTGAGGCTGCCCGACCGCACGATCACCTCGTCGACCCGCCGCTTCGTCACCTCCTCGCCGGCGCGGTCGATGCCGCCGAGCACTTCGAGGCCGCCGACGCGGTTATGGACCAGGTCGGGATCGTCGTCGAGGAAGCCCGCCACGACATACTGGCTGTTGGCGGCGGAGACGAGATTGCGAGCGAGGAGCTCGCCCGCCTCGTCGGCGCCGACGATGATGGCGGTCCGCACCGGCTTGCTCGTGAGCAGCGGCCGCAGTTCCTCGCGGATGCTGCGATACAAGGCGCGGACACCGCCGATCGCCAGGATGGTGCCGGCCCAATCGAGCACGAACACGCTCCGCGGCACCCGCTGGAAATCGCCGAACCGGCCCGAGGAGAGCAGAAGCGACTCCACGGCCGTGATGACGAGCATCGAGAGCGTCGAGGCCCAGACGAGGCTGGTGAGATCGTTGAACGAGAGCCGCCGCCAGGACATGTGGCAGTGGCCGAGCCAGTAGAAGATCAACGTCTTGATGACGACCACGCCGCCGAGGGTACGGAGCGACACCCAGGCCCGCGTCTTGCCGACGCTGAAGTCATGGCGGAGGAAGAAGGCGAACCAGAACACGACCGCGAAGATGCAGACGTGGAGGGCGAGGAGGATCAGCGCCTTCCTGTTGACCCGCCGCAACGGCGGCCGCGACGGGAGCACCAGACGCTTCATGGGCCGCCTCGGCGTCGCCACCGGCCGACGGGAAGTGCAGAGGCCATGGAGGGCTCTGCACGCATGGCAGTCACGCCGGGCGCATCAGCACCGCCGCCGCAGGAGGCGGCGGCTGTCGGCCGTGGTGACTCTCGGCGTCGCCACCGGCCGACGGGGAGTGCAGAGGCCATGGAGGGCTCTGCACTCCTATATTCAGCAGCGCTCAAGGTCGACGTCCTCCAGTTCGATGGACACGCCCTGGTTGAGAAAGCGGACCGCCACGAGGAGTCGCTGCCCGCCGCGGCGTCTGACGACCGTGCCCTCGATGCCTTCGAGCGCCCCGCCCCGGACCCGAACCCCCTGCCCCGCCTCGATCCGCGCTTCCGGCGTGAGCGGCCGGTCGGCGTCGATAAGCCGCTTGATGCGCCGCAGGTCGGCGACGAGGTCCGCCGCATCGGGCACCGGCAACCAGCGGGCCACTGTGTTGGTCGCAAGGGCCGTTCGCCGCTGGTCGTCGTCCACGAGCGCGAAGACGTACCCCGGGAAGAGCGGCATGTACGTCAGCCGCGCCCGGCCGCCCGGCGATCGCAGCCGGCGCTTGACCAGCGGCGCGTAGAATGGCACCTCCGCGGCCTCCAACTTCCGCATGAGATCCTTCTCGCGGCGTGAGAGCGTGTAGAAGGCGACCCACCGGCCACGGTCGTCCGCCACGGGGCACCCGCACTCGTCCCCGGCCGAGCCGTCGAGCAGGGAGTCGGGGAAGATATCGCGCTGGCGGGGCAGGATGGGCATCTTCGCGAAACCACGGACCCGGGGGGGGCTCCAGCCACGGCGGGCCCGGCCAGACGCCGGCGGCGCGCGTCCGGCCCGCACACCACCCGGCCCAACCACCCGGGGGCGGTCGCAAGCCTCGACCGTGCCATTCCAGGAAGTCTACGTCACGCCGGCGGTGGTGTCGTGCCGCCGGCCTCCAACCTGACAAACGGGGCAAAGTTTTCCGGCCGCGGCTGCCGATGAGAGCGACTGGAGCGATCTTGCCGGTTGCAGGGACTTTGCATGGACATCGCGGTTACCCACCGCAGACGCCGTTTCCAGGCCGCGGCCGGCCGCCGGCTGCACGTCGCCTGCGTGGCGCTCCTCGTGGCGTCCCTTCCCCTCTCAACCGGCTGCCAGATCTACGGCCGCCCGCAGTGGTCGGCGGCCCGCGAGGCGACCCTCGAGGCGCAGTGCCCCCCGGATCCGGGGAGGATGCCGGCGAAGGAACTCGCCAAGGTCACACTTCCGCCCTACGTCATCGAGCCGCCCGACATCCTGCTGATCGACGCGCTCCGTGTCGTGCCGAAGCCCCCCTTCCGCATCCAGTCGTTCGACACGCTGCAGGTGATCGTGGAAGGCACGCTCCTCGAACAGCCGATCAACGGGCTCTACGTCGTCGAGCCGGGGGGCATGCTCGACCTCGGACCTTCCTACGGCAAGGTGATGGTCGGGGGACAGTCGCTCGAGGAGGCGCAGGATGCCGTCTTCCGGCATCTGAAGCGGATCCTGCGCGAGCCGCAGGTGTCGCTCACGCTCGCGCAGGCGGCCGGCCAGCAGCAGATCGCCGGCGAGCACCTCGTCGGCCCCGATGGCACGATCAACCTCGGCACCTACGGCACCGTCTACGTGACCGGCATGACGCTCGCCGAAGCGAAGCAGGCGATCGAGCAGCAACTCTCCGAGTACCTCGACGCGCCGCTCGTGAGCGTCGACGTCTTCAGCTACAACTCGAAGGTCTACTATGTGATCACGGAGGGCGCGGGCTTCGGCGACAACGTCGCCCGCTTCCCCGTCACCGGCAACGAGACGGTGCTCGACGCGATCGCCGGCATCAACGGGCTCTCGCGGCTCTCGAGCAAGGATATCTGGATCGCACGGCCGGCGCCGTCCGGGATCGGCTGCGACCAGGTGCTGCCGGTCGACATCGAGGCGATCATGAAGGGCGGCTCCACCGCCACCAACTACCAGATCCTCCCGGGGGACCGGGTCTTCATCGCGCAGGATCCCTGGATCGCCTTCGACAGCATCATCGACAAGGTCACCTCGCCCTTCGAACGGATGTTCGGCTTCACGCTTCTCGGCGTGCAGACCGTGCAGACCGTCAACCGGCTCCCCTACGGCTTCAATCCGAACTTCGGCTTCTGCTGGGTCGCCCGCGAGGTCTACGGCGCCGACGATCCGCGCTGGCTGCTGTTCCGGGCCTGGCTGCTCGGGGAAGCCCCGGACTGGCTGCGCGATCTCTATGCGGCCCACGGCGAGGCGTTCGCTGCCTGGATTCACGACAAGCCGCTGGTCAAGGCGGCGGTGCGATCGCTCATGGACATGGCGATCGCCTCGGCGGCCGCATCCCGGTGATGGTGTCCGCGGCGGGCGGGTGGTATAGGTGTGGGGTGTGAGAGGACAGTGCCGAACGGCCGCACGACGCGGTGGAACGGAGGATCGCATGCAGTGCACACGATGGCTTTCCCGCGGCGGTCGCCTGCTGGCCCTCGCCGCGACCGGCGGCCTGCTCTGGCTGGCTGCCGCGGACACCGCGTCGGCGCAGGGGCCGGTGGGCCCGGGCGGAACAGGCACGACGCCCTTCTCGAACATCGCCCGCCGTCCCACGATGAGCCCCTATCTCGCGCTCGGCTTCCAGGGCGAAAACCCGCAGACGGGCGGCACGCTCGGCGCGATGCAGGGACTCGTGCGGCCCCAGCAACAGCAGTTTCTCCAACAGCAGGCGGCCCTCAGGCAGTCACGGCAACTGAGCCAGATGCAGGGACAGATCCGCAACATCCAGCGGCCGCCGGGGGGCAGCACCTACCAGACCATCCGCGCGACCGGCCACGCCTCGACGTTCATGGAACTGTCGCACTTCTATCCGGCCGCCCGCTGACACGCGGCGGAGGACCGCTTTCCATGCAGACGCGTCGGCCCGAGCGACGACCGCCCCGGCGCCGACGATTCCGTGGCGCATGCGGTCTCTGGATCGTCGGGATCGCGGCCTGTGCGGCGGCGGCCGCGGACGATCCCGCGACAACGGCCCGGCCGGCGATGCGGGCGCTCGCCCCGGCCGAGGCGGGCGGCCCGCCGTCGGCGCACGAGCAGGCGACCGGCCGGCGCGAGTTGCGCCGACGGTTTCGCGAGCCGCTGTCTCATGCCCATTCCGCCGCCGGGGCGACGGCCGCCGCCGAAACGCTCCTGGCGACCGCGGCCGAGGAACCGGACCGGACGCTCAAGTGGCTCATGCTCGACGAGGCGCGGCGCCTCGGCGAGTCGGCCGGCCAGGCGGCGATCGTCAGCCACGCCATCGCCGCGGCCGCGGCCGCCTACGACTTCGACGCGATCGCCGCCGAACTGCGGTCGCTGGGGCAGATTCCGCTCCGACCGCTCGACGCGCGACGGGCATCGCGACTGGCAGCGGCGGCGGAGGCGCTGGCCACGCGGGCGGAAACGGACGGCCGACCGGACGACGCCGCGGCGGCCGCCGCCCTGGCCTGCCGCGCCTGGCAGCGGGCCGGCAACGGCGAAGCGGCCCGCCGCGCCGCGGCCCGGCTGGCGGAACTCGAGGCCCGGTGACGGGCACTCCCGGCCGCCGGCGGCCCCGCACCAATGCCGAAGCGAAGCGCCAGAGATGTGGCGGTACGCAGTCGATCAGTCGAACGGACGGCGGCGTTTGCGGGCCGTCGCGGGGGCCGAGGGTGGGGCGTCGTCTTGCGGTGCTGGGCCGGCCTTCGCGCCGTCCTCGTCGAGCGGCTGCTCCCCCTGCTCCTGACGCTCGCGCCACGGCTTCTCCGCCTCGTAGCTGGCCAGTTCGCCCCGCAGCTGCTCCAGCACATCCGGCGGGCTCCCCTCGGCCTCCACCGCCTGGCGGCTGTATTTCCGCGCCGCGGCGAAATCACCCGTCTCCGCATAGCCGGCGGCCAACGTACTGATGATGTGGGGCTCCTTCCAGGTCGTCTTCTCGCAGGCCTTCGTGGCCAGTTCGACCGCCCGTTTGCCGTCGCGGATCTCCCCGTCGGGGCTCGTCGCCAGGAGCCAGGCGAGGTTGTTGAGCACGCCCGAGTCGTCCGGCTCGAGTTCGTGCGCCTTCTCCAGGTCCGCCAGCGCCGCCGTGTGATCGCCGATCGAGATTTCGGCGTCGCTGCGGCCCCGCCAGCTCGCGAAGTTGCCCTCGTCGAGCTCGATCGCGCGGCTGAACCGCTTGATCGCCTGCCGCGGTTGCTTGGCCGCGAGGTAGAGCATGCCGAGCTGGCCGACGAGAATCGCATCGTCGGGCTTCTGGGCCACGAGCTTGCGGAAGTCGCGGATCGCCGCCGCGTAGTCGTTGCGCTCGGCCGCGATCAGGCCCCGTAGCTCCAGGGCCGCCGGATGGTCGGGGTGCTTCTGGAGCACCCGCTCGAGATCGGCCTGGGCCCGGTCGGTGTCGCCGGCCTGCTGATGGATGCGGGCCCGCAGCACGAGCGGAACCGCCTCGTCGGGGGCGATGCGGATCGCCCGATCGAGGTCGGCGATGGCCTCGGGCCGGTCGCCGCGCAGCGCCCGCACCCGCGCCCGCTGCAGGAGCGCACCCGAGGAATCGGGATCGAGCTTCACCGCCCGGTCGAAGGCCTCCTCCGCCGCCTCGAGCTTCTCGTCCATCAGGAGCGCGAGCCCGAGGGCCTCGTGCAACGAGGCATCCTCCGGATCGGCGTCGACGGCGGCCTCGAGATCCTCGCGGGCCGTGTCGGCCCGGTCGTTGAGCAGATGGAAGAGACCGCGTGTCCTCCGGATGTCCTTGTCCCGCGGCGCCAGCTCGACCGCCTTGTCGTAGTGACCGCCCCGCGCCTCGTCGTCCCCCTCGTCGGACGTGTTGCCGAGCACGACGTGCGCCTGCGCCTGCTGGAGCTTCTCGTCCGTGATCAGATCGAGCGCCTTCTCCGCGGCGGCGCGGGCCCGCGTGCGGTTGCCACCGGGCAGGCTTTCGAGCTGCGCGATCATGAGATGGGCCTCGCCGAGCTCGGGATCGCGCTCGACGACCTCACCCAGATCGCGCATCGCGAACGACCGCAGCCGCGGCCACTGCGCATCGGGGCGATCCACGTCGTAGATCGCCTGCACGATCCGGCTGGCCCGGTACATGAGCGTGTCGGTGTAGAGGTCCTCCGCAAACTGCATCTGTTCGGGCGCGAGCCCTTTCTTGAGCGCACGCTTGCAGAGATCGAGCACCTGGCCGTAGTCGTCGAGGTCGTTCGCCGCCAGCTTCGCGTCGATCGCCGCGTCGAGGTCGGCCTGACCGGGGCCGGCCCCGTCGGCGACCGTGGCCGCCGCCGGCGGCTCGTCCGCCCCGCACCGCACGGGCCAGGCCGCGGCCCCCGGCAGGACAAGGAGGCTCGCGGCGGCGAGCAGCGGGCGGCTGAAAATGCTCATACGTTGGACTCCGTGGCGGCCGGGACCGGTCGTGGCTCGGAGGAAATAGTATGCGGCAAGCGGCCGCCGCGACGCCATGCGGAGTTTTCCGGTCCTCCGGAAGGCGGGCGTCCGCCGGCCGCTCACAGCGGCGCGGGCAGGTCGCGCCGGGCGAAGAGCACGGCCCCGACGACGTAGGCCGCCACGCCGATCCCGATCAGGACGCCGTCATAGGTCGCCAGCAGCCGCCACGACTCCTCCGGAGGCCCGACGAGCCGCTGCGGCTCGTAGCAGTTGAAGACCGACAGGTAGCCGACCCAGGCGAAGCTTCGGCTCAACCGCCCCACGAGCTTCGCCAGCAGCGAGAAGACGTAGAACCCGCAGAGGATGCCGACCGTCCGCCAGCGGTAGCTGTCGATGGCGGAGACGCCGGCGGAGACGCCGCCCATGCAGACCATCAGGCCGAAGACGTTGAGCGCCGCCGGCACGAAGCGGGCGGGATCGACCTTGCCGGCCCAGGGGCCGAAGGCGACGGCCGACCAGACGGCGCCGAAAAGAACGCAGCACAGGGCCGCCGCCGCCACGGTCGTCGCGAGTGCCTGCGTGACGAACACGGCGACGCGCCGGACCGGCGCCGCCAGCACCATCTCCATGGTGCCGCGCTCGAGCTGTCCCGACACCGCGTCGCTGCCGCGGGTGATCCCCCAGACCGTCGCGGCCAGCACGACGACGGGATCGACGAACGCCAGCGCCACGCGGCCCGCATGGGTCGCGACCTCGCTGAAAGGCACGCCGGAGAGCTTCTGCCAGTCGCGTGGGATGGCCCGCAGGAGCACGTCCTGAAACGCCGGCATCGGGATCTGCGCGGACAGCCAGATGTAGATCCAGGGGAATGCGGTCCAGAGGGCCGCCAGCGAGAGCAGCAGCACCCGCTGATCTCCCCAGGTCTTCTTCCAGATGGCGGTGCTCCACATGACGTTCTAGCCCTGCTGGCGATGGAAGCGATCGTAGATGGCGGCGAGCCCGACGGGCTCGACGCGGACTTCGTCGAGCGGCAGCGTCGACAGCCATCCCAGGAGCGGCGCCAGCGAGTCGCCCGCCTCGAGCACGACGGTGTCCTGGCCCCGCTCGGCGATCGTCACCGTCGCGGCGAGCGCCGCCGGGATCTCGGTCAGCGGGCCGGTCAGCCGTGCGCGGATCCGGTGGCAGCGGCGGAGGCGCTCGAGCGACTGCTCGTGCACGAGGCGGCCGGCGCGGAGGATGGCGACACGGTCGCAGGTCTCCTCGACCTCGGAGAGGACGTGCGAGGAGAAGATCACCGTCCGGCCGTTCCGCCGGGCCTCGCGGACGAGTGCGAGCACCTCGGCCCGCGCCGTGGGATCGAGGTTCGCGGTCGGCTCGTCGAGGATCACCAGCGGCACGTCCAGTGCGAGCACCACCGCCAGCGCCAGCTTCTGCCGCATGCCGGTGCTCATCCGGGCGACCTGCCGCGAGCAATCGAGGTCGAGCCGCCGCGCCACCCCCGCCGCCACGTCGCGCCGGCAGTCGGGCCGCAGGCCGGCGAAGAAATCGAGCACGCGGTGACCGTCCATGCGGCGAAAGAGCCGGGCCTCGCCCGGCAGATAGGCGGTCTTCGAACGGACCTCGAGAGACTGCCGCACGCAGTCGAAGCCGACGACCTCCGCCGAGCCGGCCGACGGCCTGATGTAGCCGAGGAGCAGCCTCAGGAGGGTCGTCTTACCGGCGCCGTTGGGGCCGAGCAGGCCGAAGATCTCGCCCGCCGGCACCGCCAACGAGCAGCCGTCGAGCGCCGTAAAGCTGCCGTACCGCTTGGCGAGGTGTCGGGTCTGGACGAGCATCGGCCGGCGGAGACGGGGGACGTGGGGTCAGCGTTTCAGAAAATAGTAGCCGGCGAGCGCGAAACCGATCAGGGCCACCGCCCGACGGACGAGCGGCGCCGGCAGGCGGCGGGCCACCTGCGCGCCCGCGATGCCGCCGGCCACCGCGGCCGCCGCCATCACCGCCACGTGCGGCCAGGAGACGGTCTGCGCGCCCCACGAGGCGGTCCAGAGCGCGCCGCCGGCGAAGAGCCCGGCCGCGGCCCCGTTGATCGCCATGCCGAGCACGTTCTTGACCGCGTTGACCCGATGGATGTCGCCCAACCCGAGCACGCCGAGCACCGCCAACATGAGGATGCCGATGCCGGCGCCGAAGTAGCCGCCATACACGGCGACGAGGAACTGGAGACCGCCGGCGACCAGGAGCCGCGTCGCGGTCGGCTGCGCCGCGCCGGGGACATCGTCTGACGCGGGCGCGGCCGGCACGATTCGCGCAAGCTGGGGCTGGAGCGCGAACGCCACCGCGGCGACGAGGATCAGCCATGGCACGCAGGCGGCAAACCAGCTCGGCGGCAGGACGAGCACGAGCAGGCTGCCCACCACCGCGCCCGCGACGCTCGGCACCAGCAGCCAGCGGGCCCAGGGCGGCTGGCCGTCCCGCTCGCGGCGATAGGCCCAGCTCGCGGCGACGGCGCCGGGCCAGAGGCCGATGGTGCTCGTGGCGTTGGCGATCACGAGCCGGGCAGGACCATCCGGAAGGATGGCCGAGAGCACCGGGAAGGTGAGGATGGTGCCGCCACCGGCGACGGCATTCACCGCGCCGGCGACGAACGTCACCGCGGCGAGCGCAGCCAGACCTGAAACCGTCGATGCGAATGCCGGGTCGCTCATCGGGATGGTCTGCTCGTGATCCACTCAAGGGGCGGGCCGGCGCGGGAGCGCCGGATTGAGCGGGCCTTGCTGCGCTGCCGGCGCGGGTACCGGTGCCGCAGCGGGTGCCGGCGGCGGCACCGCGGGCCTGGCCGCCGCGGCTGCCGCGGCCGCGGGCTCATCGACCCGGCCGGTCCCGCAATCAACGAGCATGTAGCCCGCCCAGAGGAAGGGATGTCGAGCATCGGCGAGCATGGCCTGAGGCGACTGCTTGATCCGCGGCTCCCGGGTCGGGTCGGGCTCCTCGGCGGTCACGAGTTCCACGGCCCGCTGCCAGCTCTCGGCGGCCGGGGGCGGGGGCTCGTCCGCAGCCGGGCTGCCCCGGTCGCGCAGGAACTCCTCGATGAGATCGACGCAGGTCTCGCCCCCCAGCCTCCAGCGGCTCACGACCATGGTGCGGCCCCCGGCGGCGATGAGGTCGGTCGTCGCCTGAAACAACTCGTTCCCGGGCCGGGCCGGCGGCTTCGCGAGCCCTCCGGCCGCCGCCGATTGAAACCCCGGCAGCACCAGGCAACGAGGCCGCTTCGCGGGCGGGGCGAGCCACTCTGCGAACGAGACCACCGGCTTGCCGGTCGGCGCTGAGAGGAGCGGCCGCGCGGACGAAGCCGCGTCGCCCGCGACCTCGTCGAGCACGACGAGCGTGTCGACGAGCGCGGCCGGCAGCGGCGTCGCCGGCCCGGCGGGCGGCAGCACGACCGCCTTGTCGAGGGCCGCGGCGAGCCTGCCTGCCAGTCCGAGGGCGGCCGGCGGCTTGTCGCCGCGAAACAGCCGCCCCGCATGGATGCCCACGAGCGCATCCCCCCGGCTTGGCTCGAAGCCGAGCACCGCCAGGCTGCGCGACGGGCAGTAGCGGATGCGGCAGGTGTCCCTCAGGCTGCGGGCGGCCGCCTCGGCCTCTCGCGCCGAGCGCACGGGCAGCAGTTCGAACGGTAGATACCAGAGCATCCCGTCCGGCACGATCACCAACTCGTCGATCCCCGTGGAGAGGTCGATCTTCGCCTGGTCGAACAGCAGTCTTTCGAGCCGCTCCGCCGGTGCCTGCCATTCCCCGGCGGCCAGCCGCTCCGTCGACACCGGCGTCGTCGGGTCGAAGAGGCAGAGCCCGCGGGCGAGGGCCGCGATCTCCTTCGCCACCGCCGCCGGCTGCCGCACCTGCCAGAGGGCGACACGGTCGCGTGAGTCGAGCGCCCCCCAGAGCCCGACCGACGTCCAGTGAAACGAGAGGATCAGATGCCGCGGAGGCAACCTGCGGCGGAGATCGGCCGGCGACAAGACCGGAGGCATGTCGATCGGCAGCGGGTCACGTCCGGCGGCGATCCGCGCCGCAATCTGCCGGCAGCGGTCGCTTTGCCTCTGCTGCTCGCGCCAGGCGGCAGGATCGCCAGGCAGCGCCACCTTGCCCTGTGGCGGGTCCTCGGGCGGTTGGCCGACAGCCGCCGCGACTGCCGCGATGAGCGGCGGCCGGCCGCGGATCAGGGCGTCGAGCACGGGCGCCGCGGCGGGGTGGCGGGCCAGGATCGTGGCCCGGCGGGCCGCGTCGGCCCGTGACAATCCGGCCGGATCGGCCTCGAGCAACCGCTCGACGGCGCCGCGACGGCCACCGAGGGGCTGGCCCACGAGCCACCGGCTGCGGGTCGATGCGTCCGCCGCAGCGAGCGCCGCATCGTGGCCGCGCCGCAGGGCCGCTGCGATCCAAGCATCGAAGGCCTCTCCCCGTGGGGTCGTCATCGTCGCGAACGACGCGAGCGGATCGACGGCGACCTCGCGCGGGGAGGGATCGCCGAGCAGAGCGGCGAACAGGATGTCGGCCTGCCGGTCCGAGAGTCCGCCGGCACCGCCGACGACCAGTTCGACCAGCCGCGCGGTCTGGAAGACGGTGGCGGAGCGCCGCCGCGCCAGGTCGATCGCCCGGTCGAGTTCACGATCGCCATCGACCGCACCGTCCGCCGCGTAGGCCGCGAGCGCCGCGGCGTAGGCCTGCTGGCAGCCGACGATCCCCCGCCCCGGCTCGCCCCGCAGCAGCCGTCCATCGATGCCGGTGAGGGCGGCCGCCGCGGCCTGCGGCTCGCCCGCGACCGCCAGCGCCTCCGCCTCGAGCGCGAGCAACAGGGCGCGGAGCACCGGCAGACCGCCCCGGGCCCATTCGGCCCCACCCCGCAGTGCCGGCGGCGCGCCGCGACCGCCCGCCGCGAGGTGGGCGGCCGCCGCCAGCCGGAAGGCCTCTTCAAGCGCCCGGGCGTCGCCAAAGTCGGCGGCGGCATAGGTGGCCTCTTCGAACGACCGCGCGGCGGCCGGGAACTGCTCGGCCTCGAGGGCGATGCGGCCGAGCACGATCAGCGCCCACGGTGTGAGCGGGTGGTCGAACTGGTTGGCGACGACGAGCCCGCGTGTGAGCAAGGGCTGCGCCATGTCGGGCTTGCCCAGGGACCACAGCGCCGTCCCCAAGGCGACGTCGATCCACGACTGGGAGTAGTGGTTGGGGGGCGCGGCCCGGCGCTCGAGCGCCTTGGACGCCGCGGCGATGGCCGCTCCCTCGCCCGACAACCGGCCGAGGATCACGCCCCGCCGGTAGAGCGCGATCGTCAGCGACCGCATGATCTCCTGCGGTCGGATGGGATAATCGACGGGCGGCGCGACGACGCCGCCCCGCTGCAGGGCCTGCTGCGGGTCTCCGCCCAGTCGGATCGACATCTTCTCCGGGAGCGAGCCGGGCGCGGTCGGCCGCTGACTGCGGCCCCAGGTTGCCGCCCGGGGCTTGCCCAGCGGCTGCGGCCCCCGTGCCGGAAACTGGACTGCCAGCAGCCAGTCGGCATGGGCGGCCTCGAGCAGCAGCGCCTCGTCGAAGGCCGCGACTGCTTCGCGGAGGTTGCCGAGTTCGTAGTGGCACTCGCCGAGCGCGGCAGCCGAGGCGATCGAGTCGATCCAGCGTTGTGCACCGAAGCGCACGCCCGACTTGTGCTCGCTTCCCGCGATCTCGAGCGCCTTGGAAAAGTCGCCGGTGGCGAGCGCGGCCAATGCGATGTCGAAGCCGGGTGACGGGACCGTCTGCCCGGCTGGTGCGCCGAGCCCCGGCGGCACGATTACCTGGGCCGGTCCGTGTGCCGCACCGAGTCCGCCGAGGGCACCCGCGAGCAACGCCGCCCAGCGGCCGGCCCGCCGACAGGCTCTTTCGACACGACGCCAGCACGAGACGGAGGGGACCATGCCCGGAGTTGTAGCAGGAACTCTTTCCGCCCCCCTCCGCTCCGAGAGGCAGGCACCGCACATCATGCCGCGAAAATAGGCAATCCAGGGCGTCTTTGCGGCATGCGGAAGGAGCCTGTTTTGCCGGCGGTGGCGGTTGGTGAAAGTTTTCCGGATGCGCCGGCCGATATCCCCGAAGTCGAGTCGAGGGACATCACGAACCGCATGGTCCCGCGCGATCCGAGAACCCTTCGGGGAAGAACCCATGAGCACCGCCGCACCCTGCCGCCTTCGCCTCCCCCTCGCAGCTCGGGCCGGACTGCTGGCAATCGCGTGCGGCTCCCTGCCGCTGACGGGATGCCAGGTCGATGTGGGAGGGCAGACCCTGCCGAGCGCCTACTACCTGCAGGACGACATCCAATACTTCCCCGCCGGCCCCGAGTTCAAACTCTCGAAGGAAGCGGCGGCTCTCAAGGCCTACAAGAAGGAACTGGGGGATTGCCCCGACGGCTGCGGCTGCAGTTCCTGCAAATAGCGGCCCGCCACACCGGCCGTCCGGACGGCCGGGCTGTCGGCGCCGGGGCCGGAGGCCGGGCGGTTGACGCCCAGGCATCGACGGCTAGAATCCGATTTCGTGGGAATCAGGCCCAATGATTCTGCGTTAAAGCAGAAATCATGGGCTTGACGCCCATCTGAATGGATTCGTCCGCTGGGAATGTCGTCCCAACGGGGATGCCCACGGAGGCCGACCCTCTCGTGACCGTCGCGCATGAGCCCATCCGCGGAGCTGCTGCTGGGGGAGTTCTCCCGCACGCTCGACGACCGCTACCGGATCTCGCTGCCGCCCGAACTGCTCGGGCCGCTGACCGGGGCCGGCGCGAAGATGGTGCTCGCGAAGGAGCGGGCCGGCTGCCTGTCGCTCTGGCCGGCGGCGATCTGGAAGCCGCGGATCGACGCCGCGATCGACGTGGTCCGCACCAAGCTCCAGGCCGGCCTGCTCAATCAGCGGGTGGGGCATGTCCAGGATTTGGGCCGCCTGCTGTCGACGCGCCACAAGGCGGTGGCGCTCGCCGAGCGTGGACGGCTCGTGATCCCCGAGGGCTTCCGGGAGTTCCTGGCGGTCGAGCCGGGCACCGATCTGCTCGTGGTGGGCGCGGCGGTCTGCGTGGAACTCTGGCAGCCGGCGGCCTGGACGGCGTTCATCACCGCCGAGATGCCCGACTTCCGGCGCCGCATCGACGAACTGACGATTTGACGCACTGACATTCGATTTTGGCCATGCCCGGGTGAGAGGAAGCGATGTTGCCTGGCGGACAGAGCCCCCGGCCAGGAAACGAGAACGTCCACGGAGCGGGCCCCACAGCACGGATGCTGCACGGGACCTCCCCCGGGCATGGCCTTTTGATCTGAAAACTTTTTGACCTGAAAAGCGGCTAGCCGAGCGGGTTGCCGCCCACGCGCACCGGCCAGCCGACACGCGTGCCCGAGAGCGCCGCGGCGTAGACCGCAGTCGTCATCTCGAGCACCGTTCGGCCCGCGTACATGCCGGTCTCGGGTTCCCGGTCATCGGCGATCGCGTCGATCAAATCCACCGCCGCGCGGCGGCCCCAGGCGGCACGCTCGGCCGCCCGATCGACGTCGCTGGCCGGCGGCGGCGTGTCGAGCCCGCCCGAGCCGATCGGCCGCCACGGGAAGTCCTTGTCGACCCGCCACAGCGGCGCCTCGCGCAGATAGGCATGCGGCACATGATCGGGCCGAATATGGAGCGCCCCCTTCGTGCCCACCACCGTGAGCCCGAAGTTCGGCTGCTTGAGCCCCGCCTCGCGGACGCTCGCAAAATACCCGGTCGCACCGTCGGCCAGGCCGAACATCGCCGCGATCGCGTCGCCCGCGATCGGCCCGATCCCCTCGGGACCGGCCACAGCGTCGGCGGCGACGATGCCGCGTCCCCCGAGCGAAACCGCCGCCTCGCACCACTGCGGCTCTCCGCCGAGGTCGGCCATCATGTCGAGGACATGGCAGCCCAGGACCCAGAGATCCTCGCCGCCGCCGCGGGCGTCTTCCTTGCCGCGGCAGCGGATCTCGAGCACCTTCCCGATCCGGCCTTCCTCGATCAGGTCGCGGGCCGCGGCATAGGCGGGCGAATGGCGATTGACGAAGGCGAGGGCGAGCTTGGTGCCGGCCTTCCGACAGGCGGCGATCACCGCATCGGCCTCGTCGAGGGTGCGGACGAACGGCTTCTCCAGGAAAACGCCCTTCGCGCCCGCCTCCGCGGCGGCGATCGCCATCTCCGCGTGGCAGTCGATGTGCCGCATGCAGATCGCGACGATGTCGGGCTTCGTCTCGGCGAGCAGCGCCTTCCAATCGCGATGCCCCTGACGCGACTCGAGGCCGTGGCGGGCCACGGCCTTCGCGAGCCCTTCGTCCGACTCGTCCGCGACGCCGACGAGTTCGACGGCATCGAGACCCCGCCAGAGCTCATCGATGGCATGGCCGTAGTCGCCGCGGCCCGTCCGCCCGATCGCCGCCACCCGGATTCTCTCCCCAGCAAACCTGCGCATGGCCCGTCTCCCTCTGTGACCGATTCGCTGCCCGCGGCTACCGCCACTCCGTCTGCGCCGCGCCGTCGAGAAACAGCTGCACCGCCGACGCCACGAGCACCATCCCCATAAGCCGCTCGATCGCCACGATCCCCTTCTCGCCCAGCATCCGGCTGAGCAGCGACCCGCCGAGCAGGATCGCCGCCGATGCCAGCCAGGCCAGCGACACCGCCGCGAGCCACTCCGGATGCCTGCCCGGGCCGCGGCTCGTCATCAGCAGGACCGTCGCCAGTGCCGACGGACCGGCAATATAGGGGATGGCCAGAGGCACGACGAACGGCTCGCCATCGACCTCCTCCCCGAGGCTGCCGTGGGCCGCAGGAAAGACCATCCGGATCGCGATCAGGAAGAGCACGATGCCGCCGGCCATCGACAGGGCCGGCTCGGAGATGCCCAAGAGCGACAGCAGCGGCCGGCCGGCGAACAGGAACCCCACGAGCAGGCCGTACGCGATCAACAGTTCGCGACAGACGACCCGCAGCCGCCGCACCGGCGCGACCGGCTTGAGCGCCGCCAGAAAGAGCGGGATGTTGCCGATCGGATCCATCACGAAAAACAGCAGGATTGCGGCCGAGAACGTGGTCATGGCATGATCCTAGCATGGCATGCGACGCCCACGACCATCACGTCGGCCATGGCCATGGCCACGCGCATGGCCACGGCCTGGCCCATCACCACGGCCACGGCTTCTCCGGCGCCGATCTCGACTGGGCGATGGCGGTGGGTGTCGGCCTCAACACGGCGTTCGTGATCGCCGAGGCGGCCTGCGGACTGTGGGCGGGCTCGCTCGCCCTGCTGGCCGACGCGGGCCACAACGCCGGCGACGTGGTCGGCCTGCTCCTGGCATGGGGCGCGAGTCGCCTGGCCCGCAGGCCTCCGTCGCGCCGCTACACCTGGGGCCTGCGGCGGACCACGATCTACGCGGCGCTGGCCAATGCCGTGCTCCTGCTCACCGCCTGCGGCGCCATCCTGTGGGAGGCCTGGCATCGGCTGCAGCGTCCGGAGCCGGTGGCGGGGCCGGTGATGATCCTCGTGGCGGCGATCGGAGTGGTGATCAACACGCTGACGGCGTTCCTTTTTCTGCGTGGCAAGGATCGCGACGCCAACATCCGCGGCGCCTACCTGCACATGGCCGCGGATGCGGCCGTGTCGCTCGGCGTCGTGGCGGCGGGGCTGGCGATCCTCGCCACGGGCTACCGCTGGATCGATCCGATCGTCAGCATCGTCATCACGCTCGTGATCCTCGTCGGCACCTGGGACTTGTTCCGGGAGAGCGTCGACCTCGCGCTCGACGCGGTGCCGCGCGGCATCGACCCCGACGCGATCACCGCGGCGCTCGCGGCGATCCCGGGCGTGGCCGACGTGCACGACCTGCACGTCTGGGCGGCGAGCACTTCGGAGAACTCGCTCACGGCCCACCTCGTCGTGCCGGAGGCCGCGGCACACGAGGACGTGCTCGCCGCCGCGCATGCCCTGCTCCGCGACCGGTTCGGAGTCGCCCACACGACGCTCCAACTCGAGCGTGACGGCGCCGGGCAGGCCTGCCCGCAACGGCCCGCGGACACGCTCTAGCGATGCGTGTAGCGACGGCACGGCAAACCAGGAGAGGGAGGCGAAGGGGTCGGCGAAATATCGAGGAGCTTTCGGCTTTTCTTGCCCACGCGACGAGACTTTTGCCGCCCCGAAGCCGGTGCCACACCAAAGTCGGAAACGCCCTAGGATCGGCTTCGACGTCCTGCGAACCTCTGGCCAGGATGTCGCCTCTCATCTCGTTCACCCCGCTCGCTTTCGGTTTGGCTCGCATGTCCACTCGCCCGCCCGCCGACGACACGCCCGAGGACCCGAACACGATCGAGAGCCTGACGCCGGAGCAGGCGCGGAGGCTGAGCGACTGTTTTCAGGAAACGTTTCTGAGCCTCGATCGGCTCCGCACGCTCGACGCCGCCACGGCTGCGGTGCTTGCGGAAGTGCCCGTCAAATACCTGTCCCTCAGCGGCCTGACCACGCTCGACGCCGAAGCGGCCCGGGCCCTCGCGAAGACACCGGCCACCCATCTTTACCTCGGTGTGCCCGCGCTCGATGCCGCCACGGCCGGGGCGCTGGCGGACTTCAACGGGGAGGAGCTGTATCTGCTTGGCCTGCTCTCCCTCGACACCGACACTGCCACCGCCCTGGCGACGTTCACGGGCGGCTCACTCGTGCTCGGCCCGTTTCACTGCCTGATGACACTCGCCCCCGACACGGCCGGGGCACTCGCGTCGAGCAGGGCGGGTTTTCTGGTCGTCGGTTTGACGGCACTCGACGTCGCCACCGCCAGGGCCCTCGCGCGGTTCGCGGGGGAGGGCTTGAGCATCAATGGCCCGAAAGCGCTCGACCTGCCCTTGGCCGAGGCAGTTGCTGATTTCAGGGGCCGATGGCTCGCCCTCGACAGTGTGGTCGGCCTCGATCCCGCGACGGCCAACGCGCTTGCGGCGTTCCGGGGCGAGGATCTGTGCCTTGACGGCCTGCGGACACTCGACACCCCCACCGCCACGGCCCTCGCGGCATTCGGGGGGAGGCAGTTGAGCCTCAGCGGCCTGACCACGCTCGACGCCGAAGCAGCCGCGGCGATCGCGAAGATCGCAGGGAGCCTGTATGTGTCCGAGGAACTCGAGTGGGCGTTTTGCAACGCGAACCCGCTGACAGTGGACACCGTCGCCGCGTGGGTCGCGCTGACGCGAGGCAATCTGGCCGGGATCACCGACCTCGACTCTCCTGACTCGATCGCCATCGCCCAAGCCCTTGCCGCCCGCAAAGGCCCGCTGCACATGCCCGACCTCGAGAGAATCTCCCCCAAGACGCTCGCGGCCTTGATCGAGAAGCGGGACGTTGAAATCCCGCCCATCGAAACGCTGGTTCTGATCCCCGAACCCGACGGCAGCGCGACCGAGGAGTTCGTGATTCCGGAGTGGCTGGCCGTGCGACAGAAGCGGCAGCGGTCGGGGCAATCCGCCGAAGCGGATTCGTGACTCCCGACCAGCCGTCAGCCCCGTGGATCGGCGCGATCGTGGCGACCACGCGCTCCGGTGCCACTGCCGCCGCATGTGAGGCGCGTGCGGCACTGGTCCACCTGCCGCACGCTGCCGGGCACCGTCACGAATCCCATCACGGCTCGTCGACTTCGAAAGCCCGGTCCATGAGCTCGGGATTGCCCGTCTTGAGCCCGTAGAGGAACCACCGGACCCGCTGCTCGCTCGTGCCGTGGGTGAAGGCATCGGGAACGATGTAGCCCTGCGCCTGCGCCTGGATGCGGTCGTCGCCGATCGCAGCCGCGGCGTTCACGGCCTCGCGAATATCCTCCTCGTCGAGGATGCCCGCGTAGCGGGCCACATGGTGCGCCCAGACGCCGGCGAGGAAGTCGGCCTGGAGCTCCATGCGGACGGAGAGCTTGTTGTAGTCTCGATCCGACAACCGCGGTCGCATCGACTGCACCTTGTTGCTGATGCCGAGCTGATTCTGCACGTGGTGGCCGATCTCGTGCGCGATGACGTACGCCTGCGCGAAGTCGCCCGGCGCGCCGAAGCGCCGCTTCAGCTCGTCGTAGAAGGCGAGGTCGATGTAGACCTTGCGGTCGAGCGGGCAATAGAAGGGCCCCGCCGCGGCGCTGGCCATGCCGCAGGCACTCTGCACCCGGCCGCTGAAGAGCACGAGCGTCGGCGGGGAATACCGGCCGCGGAAGTGCTTGGGAAACAGCCGCCCCCAGACGTCCTCGTTGTCGGCGAGCACGACCTTCACCATCTGCGTCATCTCGTCGTTGGCCGACTCCGCCTGCCCCTGCCGGGCGGGCGGCCCCGCGATGTCCGGCACGATCTGCGCGACCTGTTGGGGATCGAAGCCCAGGAACATCATCGCCAGCATCAGGAGCAGCGTGATCAGCCCGCCGCCCACCAGCACCGGCCCGCCGATGCCCCGACGATCCTCGACGTTCTCGCTCTGCCGACGGCCTTCCCAACGCATGGACGTGAATTCTCCCGGGAGGTGCGGGCACTGACCGGTGCCCTCCGCCAATGTAGCAGCGGACCCCGGCAGGTGCGCGGCCCTGGACAGCGGGCGGCGACGCCGGACTACTCAGGCAGCGGCCGGCCCTTCGTCTCCGGCAGGAAGGGCAGCACCGCCAGGCCCAGCAGGAACGCGGCGCACATCGTCATTCCTGCCGGCCGCATCGGCTCGGCCATCCACGCGGGGCTCTTGAGACCGGCGTAGACCGAGCTGGTCAGCAAGCCGAGGACGAACGGCCCACCCGCCGCCACGAAGCGGCCGACGTTGTAGCAGAAGCTCGTCCCCGTGCTCCGCAGCCGCGTGGGGAACAGCTCGGGGAAGTAGATGGCGTAGCCCGCGAACAGCGAGAGCTGACAGAAGCCCATGATCGGCAGCATCCACCAGATGTCGGACGGGTCGTCGAGGTACCGGAACACGAACGCCGTGGACAGCATGGCGGCGGTGAGCGCGATCGCGAAGAACGGTTTCCGGCCGATCCGCTGGCAGATGCGGGCGGCCAGCATCATGCTCGTGAACGCGCCGACCTGGATCATCATCATGGCCACGGCGGGCCAGATCGTGAGGCGGCCGGCGATCTCCTGCTCGGAGAGGCCCTGGGCCTTGTATGCCTTGAGGAAGGCGCTCCGCACGAGATCCGGCGTGAAGAAGCCGATGCCCCAGAGACCGATGACTCCCGAGCAGGCCAGCAGCATGCCGAGGAGCGCGTTCTTCCGCCAGCGTGGATCGGCGAAGAGGGGGCCGTAGCCGCCGAGTTTTTCGCCGGTTGCAGCTGCCTTCGCCTTCATCTCCTGCCACCGCTCCGGCTCCTTCAAGCCGGCTCGGATCACGAGTGCCAAGACGGCGGGCAGGGCGCCGATGACGAACTTCCACCGCCACGGCTCCCACCCGTACAGTTTCGTGCCCATGTGCAGCTGGGCCTGACCGAGGCCGATGCCGATGAGCGCCGCGAGGAAGTTGCCGACGGCGGAGAGCGCCTGCAGGAGGCCGAGCGCGTAGGGACGGGCCCGGTCGGGCATCACCTCCGCGACGAGCGCGACGCCGACGGCGAACTCTCCGCCCACCCCCAAGCCGGTGATGAAGCGATAGAAGGCGAAGTCCCAGAATCCGCGCGAGATCGCCGACAGGCCGGTGCAGAGCGAGTAGATGATGATCGTGATCATCATCGTCTTGGCGCGGCCGAGGCGGTCGCCGATCACGCCGAAGATCAGGCCGCCCGTCGCCCAGCCGAGCATGAAGATGCAGGTCGAGAGCCCGCCGTAGAAGTTGACCGCGTTGGCGTCGATCGTGCCGTCGGCGGTCGCCAGCAACGACTCCATCGCCGGCTTGCGGGCCAGCGTGAAGAGCTGCTGGTCGAGACAGTCGAACAGCCAGCCGAGCGCCGCCACCGTGAGCACGAACCAGTGGTAGCGGGTCATCCCGCGATACCAGGGGCCGTCGGCCGGATCATGCGTGGCTGAACCGGACGAAGAAAAATGGGGCAGGTCGGCCATGGCCGGGATCCCTCCGGAAAGAAAGCTCTGGGAAGAGACCGCAGAGCATAGCCCAAATCACGGACACCGCCACGCCACGCCTCCGGCGCGGGTGGACGCGGCCGCGCGGGCTACTTCCACATGTAGAACCAATCGAAGAACCGGTCGTGGACCCGGTGGAACCGGGGGTGGGGGCCGTCGTCGTGCGTGCCGGTCCGCGGCGCGCAGGGGCCGCCGTAGATCGGGCCGCAGGTCGGCTCACCCCGGTCGCCGACCAGGTCGTAGGGCGCCGGCGGCCGGCTCGGATGGCAGGGTGGCGGAGGGACGCAGGGAGCGAGCGCCCGCGGCTCTCCGCAATAGTGCAGCGGCTCGAGCGGCGCGACCCAGTCGGCCCAGGAATCGGTCCGCGGCCGTGCGAGCCGCGCGAGGATCTGCTCGGCCGACTGCCCCGTCTGCTCCGGCTTGATCGGGGGCGTGCCGGCGAGGGGATCGGGGGCACTCCGCGCGGCGGCCGCCGGATCACGGCTCGCGCCGAGGCCCCGCATGGCGTCCACGGCTCTCTCGGCGGCTGCCCCGGGAGACTTTGCCGCGGCGGCATCCGCGGCATCAGCGGCCCCCGGCGCAAGCGACTGCAGGGCCGCCGCCGTCCATGCGACCGCCACGAACAGCCCACGGCCGCGGCCGGGAGACACGTCGACGCAACCCCTCTGCGGTATCATCAGGCACCCTCCGATTTCACCATCGGCTGCCGGGAAACCGTCGCTGGAGGCCGTCTTCCGGGTTCGCCGGACGCGCGGCAAACGGCGCAGGCTCGGCGCCCAGGGAAGGTGTCGATGCTCCAGGAACAGCGGCTGCCCGACCCCGCCGAACTGCTCCGCGGTCTCGAAGCCGCCGGTGCCCGGATCGTGCTCGTGGCCACCGGCGGCGGTTCGGCGGCCGTTTCGCACCTCGTCTCGACGCCCGGCGCGAGCGCCGTCGTGCTCGAGGGGCTCGTGCCCTACGCCCGGCAAGCCGTCGATCGGCTGCTCGGCGGTCCGCAGGAGACCTACTGCTCGTCCCGCGCGGCCCGCAGACTGGCGATCATGGCCTGGCAACGGGCCCTCGGCCTGGGGGCCGACACCGACGCGGCCGTCGGCGCCGCGGTGACCGCGAGCCTGCGGACCCGCGCGATGAAGCGGGGCGCCCATCGCATCGTGGCCGCAACGCACACGATCGCCGCCACGAGCGTGGCGACGCTCATGCTCCGCAAGGACGCCCGGTCGCGGGAGGAGGAGGAACTGGTCGCGGCCGGGCTGCTCCTCGAGCGGCTGGCCGCGGCGAACGGAAACGGCTCCCCCGCCGGCGCGGGCAACCTCGGGCTGGGCGCGGGCGAGGAAGTGGCGATCGAGACCCTCAGGGCACCGGAGGCCTGGCGGCAGTTGTGCGCGGGCGGCCGGCCGGCGGTCCGTGCCGCCGTCGCACCGGGACGGGACGGGCAAGCCGCGGACGACGCCCGACCGACGGCGGGCGGTCTCGTCTTCCCCGGATCTTTCGACCCGCTCCACGAGGGCCACCTGCGCATGGCGGTGATCGCGGAAGAGATCGCCGAGCGGCCGCTCGAGTTCGAGCTGTCGGTGACCAACGTCGACAAGCCCGCGCTCGACTACCTGGAGATGCGGGCACGGGCGGCGCAGTTCGCCGGCCGAGCGCTCTGGTTCACGCGGGCCCCGACCTTCCTCGAGAAGCTCGACGTCTTCCCGGCGAGCACGTTCGTGATGGGTGCCGACACCTACGCGCGACTCGCCGACCCGCGGTATTACGGCGGTTCCCCCGAGGCGGCCGCTCGGGCGGTCGAGCGGATCGCCACCCAGGCCCGAGGCCTGATCGTGTTCGGCCGCGAGCGGCACGGCGTCTTCGAGGATCCGGCCCGGCTCGACGTGCCCGCCGCGCTCAAGGCCGTGACCTATTTCGTGTCGCAGCGGGAGTTTCGCCTCGACATCTCGAGCACCGAGCTGCGGCGGCAGGCCGCGGCCGTCGAATGAATCCACCGGGAGCGGCGCCGCCGCCCATGCCATGCCGCCCGACCGTCGCATCTCGATCGTCCACCACCGCCCGGCCGACGCGGCCATCGCGGCGGCCATCGTGGCGGCCGGGCTCTTCTCCTCCGCCGTCGCCGACGAGCTTGCCGACGCGCTCGCACCGCATGTGGGCCGGACGCTCGACGTGGTGGAGCTTGGGTCGGGCAAGCGATTGGTGCGGCCGCTGCTCGAGGGCGTCACGGAGCGCGACGGCCGCACCACGAGCCTGCGGCTCAGGAGCGAAGGCGAGTCGAGGACCACGGCGGTGCCGGTCGCGGGCATCGCCACGATCATCGCGGGCCGCGAGACGATCCACCAAGCAGATCCCGCGGGGGCCGGAGCCCGTTCCCGGAGCCGTCGCGGCCGCGAGGCCCGCGAGAAGCAGGTGGCCGCCTCCCACGCCCGGATGGAGGCCCGCGGCGTGGAGCCCTGGCCGGCGCTCTCCGCCGAGGAGCACGCCGCGCAGGTCGCGGAACTCGAGGCCTTCGTGGACCGGATCAAGGAGGCTTTTCCGGCGGTGGTCGCGACGCAGACGCACGAGTTCATCGTCGCTTCCGACATCCCGCCTGCGCAGCTGGCGCCCTTCACCGCCAAGCTCGACGCGATGCACGACTTCCTCTGCGATCTTTACGGCATCCCGCGGGGCGAGCCGGTCTGGAAGGGGAAGTGCCTCGTCGTCGCCTTCCTGCGGGAAGAGGACTTCGCCGCGTTCGAATCGCGGTTCATGCGGGTCGAGGCCCGCGGCGTGCACGGTCTGTGCCATCAGCGGAGCGATGGCCGCGTGCTGATGGCCTGCCACCGGGGCGCCGACGCGTCCGCCTTCGCCCACATGCTCGTCCACGAGACGAGCCACGGCTTCAACCACCGCTGGCTCTCCCCGCAGCCGCTGCCCAACTGGCTCAACGAGGGGATCGCCGAGTGGGTGGGCACCCAGGTGGTGCCGAACTGCCGGCAGGTGCCCCTGAAGGAGGCCCACGCGGTGGAGTTCATGAAGGCCGGCGGCACAGTGGGGCCGGGCTTCTTCACCGACGGCCCCGATCATCACATCGAGGCGGTCCAGTACGGCATCGCCTCGAGCATCGTCCGCATGATGGTGGCCCGGGATCGGAAGAAGTTCGCCGCCTTCGTCCAGGGGATCAAGGAAGGCCTCCCGGTCGAAGAGAGCCTGCGAGCCTCCTACGGCGGCACGCTCGCCGACCTGCTGGCCGCCTACGGCCGCGTGGTCGGCGTGCCGGGCCTCAAGGAATGACGCCCGGCCTTCACGCAGGCCGTCTACCGTGACTCGCTGCGGACCCGGCGGGCGAGTCCCGCGGCGAGACGGTCGAGCGTGGTGCTGCGGTCGTCGCGGCCGATGTGCACGCGGATGATGTGCATGGCCGACGTGTCGGCCAGGGCCCGCGCGATCGCCGCGTCGAACTCCCCCTCCGTCCGCACCTCAGAGCCCACCCCTCCGCCGAGCACCTGCGGCAGCAGCTGGTATTGCCAGGGATTGATGTCGTTGAAGTCGCCCTCGAGGAGGAGCCGCTCGGTGCCGTAGCCGGCGTTGTCCAGCACGATCACGGTCACCGCCAGGCCGCGGCGGACGATGGTCGACAGCTCCATGCCTGTCATCTGGAAGGCGCCGTCGCCGACGAGCGCGACCACCTTCAGGTCGGGCCGCGCCATCTGCGCACCGAGCGCCGCCGGCACGGCGAACCCCATCGAGGTATAGTAGGCCGGCGCGATGAACTCCGTCTGACCGCGGATCACGAGCTCGCTCGACGCGAAGAGGGCGTCGCCGACGTCGGCGATCACGATCGTGCGGTCGTCGAGCGATTCGTCCAGGCGGCGCACGAGGCGACGGGTGGTGATCGGGGCGTCGGGGGCGAGCACGAAGGGCTCGCGGGCGGCTGCGGGTCCCGGCGGGAGCGGGCGGGCCGCCCCGCGTGGCTTGGCCTCGACCAGCGCGCGGAGGAAGTCTTCCAGCCGCACGCGGTGGTAGTGGTGGTGGCTGATCCGCAGGCTGTCGCTCATCGCCACGATGCTGTTCGCGGCGTCGAGCTTCGCGGTGAAGATGCCGAGGTCGATATCCGTGAGGATCGTGCCGAGGAGAATGAGGCAGTCGCTCTCCTCGACGAACTCGGTCACCTCGCTGCGGCCCATGGCGCCCTCGTAGAGCCCCACATAGTGCGGATGCACCTCGCTGATCACGCTCTTGGCGAGCATCGTCGCGGCGATCGGGATGCCGGAGACCTCGGCGAGCTGCACCGCCTCCGCCTGCAGTCCGTAGCGGTGCAGTTCCACGCCCGCGATGATGACCGGCTTCCGGGCCGCCCCGATGCGGGCGAGCGTCTCGCGGACAGCCTCGGCGAGCGCGTCCGGATCGCTGCGGTGCTCGGCATGGGCGTAGGGGCGGATCTGATCGGGCACGACGCCCACGATGTCCCGCGGCAGCTCGATGTAGACGGGACGCTTCTGCCGCCAGGCGGTGTCGAGGAGAAAATCGATGTCACGGAAGGCCGTGGCGGGGTCGATGATCTCGCGACTCGCGGCGCAGATCTTGTCGAAGACCTCCAACTGCGTCCGCCACTCGCGCACGCGGTGATGCAGCAGCGGGTCGTCCACCCGCTCGGCCAGGCCGGGGGCGCCGGAGATCAGCACGACGGGGCTCTTCTCGGCGTAGGCGCCGGCGATCGAGTTTGCGAGGCTCAATGCCCCGACCCCGTAGGTGACACACACGGCGCCCATGCCGTTCACCCGCGCGTAGGCGTCGGCGGCGAAGCCGGCACAGTCCTCGCGGGTGCAGTTGACGAGGCCGAGAGGCCCCCGTTCGAGCATGCTGTAGAACGAGAGCACATAGTCGCCGGGCAGACCGAAGACGTGCCGGATGCCGTACTCGGAGAGGCGGCGGATCAGGTACTGCCCGATCGAGAGGCTCGTCACGCTTTCGGAGGCGGACGACACGCTGCGCGCCCCGCCCGCGAATGCCAGGCCGTTGTCGAGGCTCGTCCCGAGCACGATCGCCATGCGTCACCTCCCGTCGTGTCGCGCCGCCGTCGCCGCACCGCCCGTGGCACGGGCGAGGCGTCGCCGCCGCGCCGCCAACATCGCCAGCCAGAAGCCGAGAAAGGCGGCCATGCAGGCGATGACGATCAGCGGCCGCCGCGGATCGTGATTGAGCGTCCAGGCCCCCACGGCATGGAACATCCCCCAGACGACGAGCGCGGCCATCAGCCAGGCCAGGAGGCGTTCGGCATCGGGTGGTGGCGAAGTCTGCGGGGTGGCCACGGAAATGCCCTGCTGGGAGGCGCGCCTGCGATCCGTCTCGTCCTGGTGAAGGATAGGCGGGATGCGACGGCACGGTCCAGAAAAACCGGCCCCGGAAAAACAAAGGCTCCCGGAACGGTCCAGATCCCAGGGGGGCGGGGAAGCTGAACCGTTTCCGGGAGCGATTGGACGGTCTTGGGTGGGAGCCTCGCGATCGGACTCGAAGCGGCCTCCGGCATCCGTGCCTCGGCCTGTGCTTCGAGCGGGCCCCTCACGGCCCCGGTGCCTTCAGGCGGGGCGGACATTAGGGGCTCGTTTTTCGCCGGTCAAGGTCGGTTCTAAGGCACTTTCCCGGCCCCGGCGCCGGCGGCGACGCCCCCTTGTGGCGGCCGGCCTCTCCGCATCCTGCCGAGACCGGCTATGCTCCGCTCTCCCACGTTCCGGAGACCTCCCCGATGACCGAAGCGACCGCGTCGATCCCCATCCCGATCCATGGCGCCGGCACGCCTCCCACCCCCGAGGCCTGGCAGGCCGCCTTCGAGGCGGCCCTGCCCTACGAGGCGTTTCTCGATCGCCACGCCACGCCCGACCAGCGGAGCCGATGGGATGCCTTCCATGCGCGGGTGGTGCTCACGCCCGCGCAGAAGGCGGTTCTGGGCGGCTTCGTGCGGCGGATGCCGGTGCTCGTGCTCTCGGGCGCCTGGTGCGGGGATTGCGTCAACCAGTGCCCGATCTTCGCGCACTTCGCGGCCGCGGCGCCCGCGATCGATCTCAAGTTTCTCGACCGCGACGCCCGGCCCGACATCGCGGCGCACCTGAAGGTCTGCGGCGGGCAACGGGTGCCGACGGTCGCCTTCTTCAGCGAGGACTTCGCACCGGTCCTCTTCTACGGCGACCGGACGCTCTCGGCCTACCGGGCGTCCGCCGCGGCGCAGCTCGGGGCGAGCTGCTCGAGCGGCGTGGCGCCACCGCCGACCGACCAGATCGCCGCGGTGATCTCCGACTGGCTCGACCAGTTCGAACGGGTGCACCTCATCCTGCGGCTCTCCGCGCGGCTGCGGCAGATCCACGGTGACTGACCGTCACCTCCCGCAGGCGCGACGCCCCAAGGAGCATCACCATGACCAGTCGCGAGCGCTGGACCATCTATCCGCTGCTGTTCCTGGCGCTCGGTTTGGCGGTCCGCGCGGTCACGGTGCCCCAGGGGGAGTTTGCCGCCGCGCGGGTCGACGATCTGCGGACGACCCGGCTCGTCTGCAGGGAGATCATCGTCGAGGGGGATGACGGCGAGATCCTCGTCCATGTCGGCAGGGTGGTGGGGGCCGGCGGCGGCCGCATCGAGATCAAGGACAAGGATGGCATCGACGCCATCGCCGTCGGCACCCGGCCGGAAGGCAGAGCGGCGGCCGTGGAGTTCTTCGACACGGAGGGCCGGCCGGCCGGCACCTTCGGCCCCGCGCAGCCGGCCGCCGACTGAGCCGGCGGCGCCGGCTCACGTCGGCTCGGCGATGCCGCGAAGCAGCTCGGCCAGCCGCGCCTGCAGTTCGAGCACGACCTGCCAGTGGGCGAAGTCGAGCTCGACCTTCTCGCTGCCGGTCCGCATGACGGCCCCCTCGGTGGCCTGTCGCAGCACGCCCTGGATGTATTCCAGCAGTTCCGCGAGTTCGGCGGTCTGCGCGGGACCGAGCCGTTCGGGGAGCGGAGGCGGGCCGCCGGGCAGGAGCGGCGACCGCACCTCCGAAAGATCCTCGATGATTTCCGAGTTGTGCTCGGCGATCCGTTCGAGTCTCTCACGCATGCGTTTCGCCCGGCCCTCCTGGGAGGGCGGGAGCTTGGCCGCGATCTCGGCGATCCGCTGGTCGATGTCGCTGTGGGAGCCGACGAGCAGGAGCGAGCGACCGAGGGCGATCATGTCGCCGTCGCGGACGATACGCACCTGGATGTCCTCGCCGTTGACCTTGGTGCCGTTGGTGCTCTCCAGGTCGGTGAGGACGAGCTTGTCCTTGTCATGCTGGAGCTTCAGGTGGTAGCGACTGATCCGCTCGTCGTTGAGCTGGATGGTGTTGCCCTCCTCGCGTCCGATCGTGATCGGCGTGGGGACCTCGCTGAACACGCGGCCCCGGTCGGCGCCGTGCAGGACGCGGAGCGTGATATGGGCCATGGAGAAGCGATCGAAAGCGGTGGCGGGGTTCCGAACCGAATCTTCATATAATCCTGCCACACGATCGCGGTCAAAGCGGCCCGCGGGCGGCCGGGTTCAAGGCCCCCGCTCATTCCGGGGGTCGGGCCGTCGGCGTCGGCGCCCGATGCCGGGCCTGTGCTAGACTCCCGTCCACGCGTCCGTAGCTCAATTGGATAGAGCATCGGTCTTCGGAACCGAGGGTTGCAGGTTCGAGTCCTGCCGGGCGTATTGCAGGCGGTCCGGTGGCGGAGCGAGGCCCGAAGGGATCGCGACGCCGAAAAGACAGCCTGCAGGTTCGAGTCCTGCCGGGCGTATTGCAGGCGGTCCGGTGGCGGAGCGAGGCCCGAAGGGATCGCGACGCCGAAAAGACAGCCTGCAGGTTCGAGTCCTGCCGGGCGTAATGGGGATGACGATCCAGGGGCGAGAGCCGGCGGAGCCTGTCATGCGACCGCCCCCGCGACGCGGCCACCACATCCCGTATCCCCGCCGCGACGTGGTCGAGATGCTCCGCGCCGGCGGCATCGTTCCCGCGGCCCGGGAGCAGGCGTTTCGCGACGCGGGCCGGATGCTCTCGGCCGTGATGCATTTCGAGGTGCACCACGTCGTGGAACGGCTCAAGGAACTTCACCGATCCTGCAGTCCCGATGCCGACGTCGCGCGGCCGCCCCCCGACGGCCACGGGGCCGACTCCGCCGACATGTTCATCGCCGCGTTCGAAGCGCTCTTGAGCAGGGCGAACTTCGCCCTGCTCTCGCGGACGGAGGTCGAAGAGGCCTACCGCTCGACCGCCGTCGTCAACATCGCGGTCAAGGTGCGACATGACGATTTCGCCGTCGAGCGGTTTCACGTCCGCGGGCCCGCCGTCCATTTCCGGACGGCGAGATCCTGGGGCGGCCTGCGGCGCCGGCGTGTCGCCTTCGAGGTGTATGACCGCGTCGCCCTGATCATCCGCTACAAGGGACCGGAGCACTTCGCGGCGACCGGCCACAAGCTTCCGCCGTTCACCCCGGGCACGGTCGCCATCAAGCTGTTCAAGAGCGTTCCCAAGGCCGATCTCGAAGTGCTCTATCCCAGTTCGGACGTGTCCATGCGGCTCGTGGACCGCCTGGTGCTCGGGATCCCGACCGTCGTCGGCGGCGTGCCGCTGCTCGGCAAGCTGGGCGGAGCGCTGGCCGTGCTCCTCGGAGTGATCGCCGGCGTGCTCGGCTACGAGGGGATCACCGACGAGGATCGGCTGAAGCAGGCGATGGCGTCGCTGACGGCCGCGGTCGCATTGGCTTCGTTCGCCTTCCAGCGCTGGGTTTCCTACCAGAACCGGCGCAACGCGTTTCACCGTGAACTGGCTCGCAACCTCTACTTCCGCACCGTGGCCAACGACACCGCCGCGCTCTTCTCGGTTGCGGATGCTGCCGAAGAGGAGGACGTGAAGGAGATGCTCGTCGCCCTCGGATTCCTGTTGGCGTCACCAGAGGGCGTCGCGCCCGAGCATCTGAACCATGCCGTGGAGTCCTGGTTTCGGGACGCCCATGGCTGCGAACTGGTCTTCGAGTGCCGGGAGGCCGTCCACAACCTCGTGCGACTGGGACTCGCCCGCCCGCTGCCCGACGGGCATATCGCCCCCGTGGATCTTCCCGCTGCCCTGGCAGTGCTCGACGCGATCTGGGACGGCTACTTCCGCTTCCCACAGCCGGCCGCATCGGCGCACCGAATCCCCTGTCCGCCGCAGGCTTGATCCCGACCGCGCCGCGACGATCACTGCCGGCGGCCCGCGCCGCTGACGCCCGCGCCCGGACAGCGTTCACTTCCGGGACGGCTGCTTCGCGTACGCGTCGAGTTCGATCGCGATTTCCGGCGGCGTTTTCACCCCCGACGGATTCGCCGCGATGTCGATCTCGATCGGCGAGTTTTGGCTGGCGAACCGCCCCCGGAGCAGATCCTCGGGGCCGCCGTTGAAGTGCTCGACGGCCACCCGATACCTGCCGGGAGCGGGCACGATCGTCTTGAACGTGCCGTCCGCGGCGGCGACCAGGGACTGTCCCCTGCCAAACTCGCCGCCATCGAGGATGCGGAAGAACGAGACCTGCACATAGGCCGCCCCGGATTGGGAGAGATTCGGGTCGAGCGGCAATGGCTCGCCTCCCTTGGTGACGCGACCCACGATCGCCATCTCGTCGGCGCTGAGTTTGCGGGCGCGGCCGCACCCGCCGGCCGCGACGATCGCCACGGCCAACAGTCCCAAAAGCCAAGCCCGTCCCGACGGCGACGAACCCTGCATGTTCATGGCGCTTCCCATGGCGGTCCTCGAGCCGGTCGACTCGCGGGATCAGTCGATCGTGATGCTGACACCGTCCGAGCGATGGCCGATCCGCCGCCAGAGCGTGGCATCGATCTCGAACGCGAACGCCCTCACCGAGCCGTCGGCCATGGCGCCGAGGATCGACGCCGGATGCGCCGAGCCGAAGTTGCTCGCTCCGCTGCCCGTATCCTTGCGGTTGGCGTCCGGCCACGGCGGATTCGAGGCATGCCGCATCGTGTCGCCATCCCACCCGGCGGTGAAGCCCTCGTTGTCGTCACCACACCCGCGGAAGCCCTCGAGGCACTGGGGATCCAACGCCTTCTCGGCCATCAGCAGCGTGCGGGAGAGGCCGTCGGGCACGTTCTGCGGCCGGCAGAGGGCGCCCACGAGCGGGGCCGACGAATTATTGCTCAGCCAGTTGGCGCTGTTGTTCGGGTCGGGAATCCGGAAGTACTTGCAGAACATCGGCCCGTTGCCACGCAGGGCGTCCTTGTCAGACCCCCAGTTCGGAATCGACAGCCAGTTGCTGCCGGCGTCGTAGCAGTTGCCGGCGTAGTCGGTCTGGGT
>Ga0255182_1000343_pt1 | contig 33979 bp, 12 predicted proteins | sample Atl_UVDOM_RepA_8_FD_188420 | JGI IMG/M metagenome (GOLD analysis project Ga0255182, IMG submission 188420) | Freshwater microbial communities from Altamaha River, Georgia, United States - Atl_UVDOM_RepA_8d | ecosystem: Environmental > Aquatic > Freshwater > River | place: USA: Georgia...
GTCGATCCGCATCGTCTCCGGGATGCCGTGGACGAAGGCCTCGTCCGCAAAGTCCCACCGAGATTCCAGCTCGACGAGGGCGATCTCGTTGGGGGCGTCGCCATAGACCTTGTTCGTGCTCATGTGCGCGAAGGGGCTCTCGGGGCAGGCGCGACGGGCCGCCTCGAGCAGGTTGAGCGTCCCGACGGCGTTGGTGTCGAAGTCGTCGAAGGGGATCGCGGCCGCCCGATCGTGGGACGGCTGCGCCGCGGCGTGGACGATGGCGTCCGGCCGGATGGCCGCGACGAGTGCGAGCACACCCGGACGGTCGCGGATGTCCAGCTCGTGGTGCGTGAACGAGCGGAGCGTCGTTTCCAGCCGGTGCCGGTTCCACCGCGTGTCCCCGGCCGCCCCGAAAAAGACCGCGCGCTGGTTGTTGTCGATGCCGTGGACGGTCCAGCCGAGGGCGTCGAAGTGCGCCGCCACCTCGCCGCCGATCAGTCCGGACGAACCGGTCACGAGGATGACCTTCTCGCCTTTCACTCCGCGTCGCCCCACAATAGGCTATTCCGACCGGCGGCACGCCTCCGAGAGCGTGGCCGTGATCGCATGGTAACTCAAGGGCATCCGGCGTGACGCAGCGGACGAGCACCCGCCCACCGAACGCCGCCGACACCCCCGCAGGCCCCCGAAAGGCGGCGGCGACGCTCCGAGCGGAAGGGCCGCTGGCGCTGCTCGTGGCCGCGGCGGCGGCCCTCATCGCCATCACGGCGTACGGCCGCTGGGACGCGGCGGCGTGGTCCGTGCCGCTGGAGTACGGCCACCGCGGCTACGACGCGGACGCGATGGCCGTCCTGGCGCAGATCAAGGCTGCCGCCCAGGGCGACTTCCCGCCGTTCGTGACGAAGAACGTCCGGCAGCTCGGTGCGCCCTTCGTCGGCAACTGGAACGACGCCCCCATCGTCGAGCAGCTGATGTACTGGCTGGCCGGCTGCCTGGCCGGCGTCACGTCCGTGTTCTTCGCCGCCAACGCGCTCGTGGTCTTTTCCCACGCACTGGCGGCGGTCGGCTTCTACGCCGTCAGCCGGAGCCTCGGCGGCGACCGGCGGCTGAGTCTCGCGGGCGGCCTGGTGTTCGCCTTCGCCCGCTTCCCCTTCACGCGGCAGCTCCACCACCCGCAGGTTCTCTACGATTGGCATGTGCCCGCCTGCCTGCTGGTGGGCTGGTGGGTGCTCGACGGCGCGGGGCTCACCCGCCGCGACGGCCGCTTCTGGATCGCTGTGGCCATCGCGATCGCGACGGGCATCCAGCATCCGTACTACACCAACATGTTCGTCCAGCTCACGGGCATCGCCTGCCTGGTCCAGTGGTCCCGCGGAAGGCGCGAGGCCGCCCTGGCCGGGCTCGCCGCGTGCGGAGCAGCCATGGCCGCGTTCCTGGTGATGTGCGGGAACTACTTCGCCTACAAGCTCCTGCACGGCGGCAGCGATGGCGGCTTGGTGCGCCGCTTCCAATGGCTCGAGTTCTATGCGCTCAAGCCCCTCGACCTGTTCATGCCGCCGCCCGACCACAGGCTGCCGGCGCTCGCGGGGCTCGGGCGGGGCTACTTCGAGAACGTGCTGGTGCCGGGCGAGATCCCGCCGTCGTGCTACCTCGGCATGGTCGGCATCGCGGCGCTCGCGTGGCTGGCGCTCGTTTCCGCGCGGCGGGCCCTGGCAGCGCCCCCGCGGCCTCTGCCCGCCGAAGCCTGGCAGGTGCTCTGGATCCTGGCCTATGCCGTGATCGGAGGCGTGAACTGTCTGGTCGGCGTGTTCGGCATCCAGCTCTTTCGGTCGGCCAACCGCTACAGCATCTTCATCCTGGCGCTCGCGCTGCTCTGGGCGATCCGCCGGCTCTCCACGTTGCCGCTCGGTGGCCGGATGGCCTGGGGCCTGTCCGCGATCGCCGTCTGGCTGGCACTCTGGGACCAGGTGCCGCCCGCGCCGACCGCCGCGGCGATCGCCGATGTGGCGGCCCGCGTGGACTCCGACCGCGTCTTCACCCGCGCCCTGGAAGCGCGTCTGCCGCAGGGCGCCATGATCTTTCAACTGCCGTTCATGAAATACCCCGAGCAGCCGGCGCCCGGCGTATCCGCCTCCGACCACTTTCGGCCGTTTCTCTATACTGACACGCTTCGCTTCTCCTTCGGCAGCATGGCCGGCCGGCAGGACACGGCGTGGCAGGAGCCGCTCCTGTCCGGCGGCCTGCAGGCGGCGATCGCCGGTCTCGAACGGTACGGCTTCGGGGCGCTCTACGTGAATCGCGCCGGCTACCAAGACGGGGCCGCGGAACTGCTCGAGGCGTTGGCGGCCCTGGGGCGGAAAGAGACGGTCACGAGCCCTCGGGGCGATCTCGTGGCGGTCCTGCTCGAACCGGCGGCCGTGCCGGAACTGCCTCCGGGCCTCCCGACGGAACCGGCCCGCGCGACGCCCCCTGCGCCCGGTGGTCCACGCCGATGAGCCGAGCAGACGAGCACCGCGAAGCCGCGGGCGGAATCGACCGCGACGGAGACCCGCTCGCGGCGTGGAGCATCGTCCCGACGGTCGAGTCGCTGCGGCGCAGGCTTCCGGACCTGTCCACCGCCTACCGGCACGCGCGGCCCTACCCGCACGTCGCGCTCGACGATTTTCTGCCGAGTCCGGTCGCCGCGGCGCTGGCCGGCCAGTTCCCCTCCCCGAACGATGCCGGGGTCTGGACGCGGCTGCCGACCGATGACCAGCGCGGCAAATCGAGCCTGCGGCACGAGTCTGCGCTTCCGGTGGCCATGCGACGTCTGATCCACGAGCTCAACTCGCACACGATGATCGAGTTTCTCGAAGACCTCTCCGGGATCACGGGGCTCCTGTCCGACCCACGGCTCGTCGGTGGCGGCATCCATCAGACGCATGCGGGCGGCAAGCTCTCCGTCCACATCGACTACAGCCATCATCCGCAGTACCAGCTCCAACGGCGCATGAATCTGATCCTCTACCTTTCGCCCGACTGGAAGGAGGAATATGGCGGCCACTTCGAGCTCTGGGACGAGCGGGCCACGGCCTGCCAGGCAAGGGTGCTGCCCGTCTTCAATCGCTGCGTCATCTTCTCGACGAGCGCCCGCAGCTACCACGGCCAGCCCGAGCCGCTCTCCTGCCCGCCGGATCGCACCCGCAACTCGGTGGCTCTCTACTACTACACGAACGATGCGACCGGAACGGACAGCCGCGAGCCGTTCCACAACACCATCTTCCGCTCGCGGCCCGGCGAGACGGCACCGCTGGGCACGCGGCTCGTCCGGGCCGCGAGCGGCGGCCTGCTGAAGGATCTCCTGCCCCCGATCTGCTACCGGGCACTGCGCCGTCTCTGGAATCGCCCGCGCTCGTGACCGCTCATCCACGACATCACGCCGCCGGGCCCGAACCGCGGCCTCCCGGCTGACCGGCGGTCCAAAACCTGCGATACTTCCCGCCATGCCGCCCCCAGCCAAGCCGCCCGCCGCCGGCGCGACCGTGCGCCCCGCTCCCGTTCCACGGGCCGCCCCCGAGCCCGCCTCCGCCGGCCGACTTCGCGACCTTCTCTTTCGCGGCGGACTGATCCTGCTCGCGGTGCTCTGGATTTATTCGCCCGCCTACCACGGTGACTGGCTCTGGGACGACGACCAACTCCTCACGCAAAACCCGGTCGTACAGCACCGTCTGCCGACCGATCCGCCGAATGGTCCGCCCCGCCACGTCCAATCGCTCGCCAGGCTCTGGCTCGATCCGCACGGCGCCGACTTCTTCCCGCTCTCGTACACGGCGCTCTGGGCGCAGTGGCCGTTCTTCGGCAACTGGTCCACCGGGTACCACGTCACCTCCATTCTGTTGCATGCGATCGGCAGCCTGCTCGTCTGGGCACTGCTGTCCCGCATGCGCGTGCCGGGCGCGTGGTTGAGCGGATTGCTCTTCGCGATCCATCCCGTCTGCGTCGAATCGGTCGCCTGGGTCTCGGAAACGAAGAACACGCTTTCCCTGCCGCTGACGCTCGCGGCCTGCCTCTGCTGGGTCGCCCAGGATGACGCCCGGGAGCCGGCGGCCCGCCGCTCGAGTCTCTATTGGCTGGCGGTCGTCTTCTTCCTGCTGGCGATGTTCGCGAAAACCTCGATGGTGGCCCTGCCGGTCGTGTTCCTGCTCCACGCCTGGTGGAAGCGGGGCGCGGTCACGATGGCCGACGCGATCCGGGCGGCCCCGTTCTTCGCGATCTCGATCGTGCTCGGCATCATCACCATCAAGTACCAGCACGGCCGCGCGATCGGCGACGAGACGATCCCCGTCGGCGGCAGCGCCTCGCGAATCGCCACCGCCGGCATGGCGATCCTCTTCTACCTCAAGCAGATCGTCTGGCCCGTCGATCTGCTGCCGATCTATCCGCGGTGGCAGGTCGACCCGCCCAAGCCGTGGCAGTTCCTGGCCTGGCCCGTGCTCGCTGCCGGGGCGTATTGGCTGTGGATGAACCGCGGCACGGCCGAGCGGCCGGGCTGGGGTCGCCACGCGGCCCTGGGCCTGGGCTTCTTCCTGCTCATGGTGGCCCCGGTGCTCGGCTTCGTCACGATCTCCTACATGCGGATCACGTGGGTCGCCGACCACTTCATCTACCTGCCCATGATCGGCGTGATCGCGCTGGCCGGGGCGGCGGCAGTGCGGTGGTACGAAAGGCTCGACGATCGGGGGGCCTGCTTCGCCCTGACCGCCGGCGCCGCCTTGCTCGCCACCTGCGGCCTGTTCGCCTTCCGCTACGCGCACGCCTGGGCCAACGAAGACGCCCTCTGGACCCACACGCTCCGCACCAATCCCGATGCCTGGCAGGCCCACAACCGCCTCGGGGCCCGCAAGTTCGCCCGCGGCGACGTCGAGGCCGCCTTCCAGCATTTCACGCAGTCCACACGACTCCGTCCGGACCTCGGCGAGACCCACAACAACCTCGGCTCCGCGCTCTCTGCAAAAGGCCGCATCGATGACGCCATCCGGGAGTTCTCCGAGGCCTGCCGGCTCACGCCCAAGGTGCCGATCATGCAGATGAACCTCGCCAACGCGCTCTTCCAGCGCGGACGATTCACCGAGGCGGCCGACCGCTTCCAGCTGCTGCTCGCGGACCAGCCGAAGAATCCCATGCTGCTCAACAACTACGCCTTCTGCCTGCTGCGGGCCGGCGACAAGGCGGGCGCGATCGAGGCTTTCCGCCGGGCGCTCGCGATCAACCCCGCGATGAAGGAGGCCCGCGAGGGACTGGCGATCGCCACGGGCGAGCAGCCGGCCCCGCAGCCCACGGGACAGGGGCCGGCCGCGGCGCCGACGCCCCCCACGGCACCGCCTGCGGCGGTCGAGGCGCCGCTCCCCGGCCAATCGACGCTCGGCGCCCCGCCGCTCTCGAGTCCGGCCGGCAGCCCCTCGTTCGACCCGCTTCAGCTTCAGGGCAAATAGCGACCTACCCCAGCCATGCCCGCCGGGCGAGCACGAGAAGATCATGGATGCTCCGCCGGCTCTCCGCGAAGTCGGCCTTGCTCGCGCCGCGGCGACGGTCGGTGAACGTGATCGGCACCTCCGCGATCGTGCCGCCGGCCCGATGCACCTTGAGCAGCATGTCCTCCTGGAAGGCGTAGCTTTCGGCGAAGGGGCCGGCGAGCCGGTCGAAAACCTCGAGCCGCACCGCGCGAAAGCCTGTCGATGGATCACGCACCGGCACTCCGAGCACCCATCGTGTGAACCAGCCGACGAGCCGGCTGGCGACGTGCCGTGAGAGCGGCCAGCCCACCGTCCGGCCGCCCGGCACCCGCCGCGATCCGACGACGACATCGACCGGCCGGCCCGCCGCTGGTTCGAGCCGCGCGAGCAGCCGCGGAATGTCCGCGGGATCATGGCTGAAGTCGGCGTCCATGTTGACGGCGATGTCGAAGCCGTGACGTCGAGCGAGTGAAAAGCCTTCCATGATCGCCGAGCCGAGGCCGCGTCGGCCGGCCCGCACGAGCACATGGAGCCGAGGCTCGCGGGCCGCGATCTCGAGGGCCATGGCGCCGGTGCCATCCGGCGACTCGTCGTCCACGATCAGCAACTGCAACTCCGGCGCGACGCCGAGCACCGCGTCGATCAGTCCCGCAATGTTGTCCCGCTCGTTGAACGTGGCCGACACCACGATCGCACGGCCCGGTGGCCAGTCGTCGCCGGAATGCCGATCGCGCTCGTTGGACATGCCGTGGTAGGTTAGCCGCCGCGGCGGAGCCGGGCGAACAGCCGCCGATAGTCCCCCAGCCGCACCGCCGCCACCGCGGGTTGCCCTGTCGGGGCCGCGAGCAGGTCCTCCTCGATCACGACCATGTCGGCGTCGTCCGATTCACCGCCCCCTGCGCCCGCGGCATCCGTCCGCCCGGCCCGGTCGCCGCACTCGGCCCGTGCCGGAATGTCGGCACTCACGTCCCGCGTGGCCGCCGCCGCGGTGACCGACGGCGCCTCGCCAAGCGGCTCGCATGCGCCACGAGGGAAGTCGTTTTCCCGCCCCAGGCCGGCGGCCCGTCCCGCCGCGCCGCCGGCCGCCGGCTCGCCGAGTTCCGCGAGTTGCCGCACCAGCGCCGCCCCCTCGCTGCTGACGACATGCGGTCGCCGGCTGAAGTCGTCCGGGCTGCGGACGAGATACCGCTCCACGATCCGCTCCTCCTGCTCGAAGAACTCCTGAAACGGGTCGGTCGCGGCATCGAAGACGAACTCCACGTCCGGACCGCTCCAGGGGTCGGAGTTCCTCCCGGCGGGCTCGTCGCCAAACCCGCCCACCACCGCGCCGATGTCGGCGAACGTCCGCGGCGCGGACGGCTCTTCGTCGTCGAGCGAGCCGAACTCGATCACCCCCACGCCGCCATCGACTGCCGGCTCGAAGAGCGACGCATCGGCGGCGGCGTCCTCGTGGGCCCCTCCGCCCACCATCCCGCCGCAGCCCGGTGGCTCCATCATCCCGCCGTGCCCCGGCAGCGCGGCCGACGGCAGCCGCTGGATCTCCTGCCAGGCCGCCACGATGTCGGACGGCCGAACCCGCCGCCGCGCCTCCGTCGCCGCCACGAGCGCCTGGTCGCAGATCTGGTTCATCAGCCGGGGCACGCCATCCGCCGCACCGTACACAGCCTCGTCGCAGCCCGCCTCGAAGCACTTCTCCCAGTCGAGGCCCGCGGCCTTCGTCTGCGCCCGCAGGTAGGCAAGCGTCTCCGCATGGTCGAGCGGCTCGAGGTAGCCGCGGACGGCGACCCGCTGGGAGAAGCTCTCCATCTTGGGCGAGCCGAGCCGCTCCTCGAGGGCCGTCGTGCCCGCGAGCACCACATGCACCGCCGGCAGGGGCGTCGGGATGTTGGTGAGCAGCCGCAACTCCTCGATGAGCCGCAGGGGAAGCGTGTGGGCCTCGTCGACGAGGACGACCAGCCCCGAGCCGGTCGCGGCAAGGCCGCGGGCCAGCTCCACCACGGCGATCCGCAGCTCGGCCTCGTCGATGCCGCGATAGGGCTGGCCCAGTTCCGCGAGAATCGACTGCCACAGCGCGCGGCGGGTGCAGATCCGCGCCCCCGACAACAGCGCGACCCGGAAATCCTCGCCGACGTTCTCCGCCACCTTGGCGAGCAGCAGCGACTTGCCGGTGCCGGGCTGGCCGACCACCAGCGCGATCCCCTCGGCCCGACGGATGGCCCGCTCGACCCCATGGAGCGCGGCGTCGATCACGCGGGCGGGATGGTAGAACTGGGTCCGCGGGACGGCCATGAAGGGACGGGTGGACGGATGCCGGCGGGGCTGATGCACGGGATGGTTCCAGAGGTGGAGGTCGCGACCTGCGACCCCCATGATTTCGACCAACGGGCCGGGCTTCCTGCACCGTCCGCGACGGCAATAGACTTTTCCGGCTGGCGAATCGACTCCGTCGCGCCCGGTGGCGCCGGATATGACGCGCGGAGGAGAGCCCCGTGTTCCACGTGAAGATCTGCGGCGTGACGACGGCCGACGACGCGCGGATGGTGGCCGCCGCCGGCGCCGATGCGATCGGGCTCAACTTTGTGGCTGGCTCGCCACGTCGGCTCGCACTGCCGCAGGCCCGAGCCGTGGCCGCGGTGGTGCCGGCCGGCGTCTTGCGTGTCGGCGTGTTCGCCGGCGCCGTGCCCGAAGAGATGCTGGCGATCGCCCGCGACCTCGCGCTCGACGGCATCCAACTCCACGGCCACCTCTCCGGCGACGACGGCCCGGTCGACCCGCCGGAGCGGTGCCACGAACTCGCGGGCTTGTTGATCATCCGCGCCGTGCGGCTCGACGAGTCGCGGCCGCCAGCGGAGCGTCTCGACGCGGCACGACGGTGGATCGCCGCGGCGGTGGCGGCGGGGGCGGGGCCGGGCATGGTGATCGTCGACGCCGCCGTGCCGCGCGGCACCGCCGCGGGCCGACTCGGCGGCACAGGGGCCACGGTCGACTGGGAGGGGGTCGCGCGGGCGGGTGGGCTGCCGGTGCCGCTGGCGCTCGCCGGCGGCCTCGACCCCGACAACGTCGTCGCGGCGATCCGCGCCAGCGGGTGCCGCGCCGTCGATGCCGCCAGCGGTGTGGAACTGACCCCGGGCCGCAAAGATCCCGCGAAAGTGGCTCTTTTTGTAGCCTCGGCCCGACAGGCCCTGGGCCTGCCCGCAGTCTGACCTGTGCGCACACGCTGCCCCGACTACCATAGGGGCGGCCCGCGTTTCCTTTCCCAGTTTTCAGGAGCCCCGACCGTGTCGCACGTCGAAACCCGCCTGCCCTACAAAGTCGCCGATCTGTCACTGGCCGATTGGGGCCGCAAGGAGATCATGCTCGCCGAGAACGAGATGCCCGGCCTGATGGCGCTGCGGCAGAAGTACGGCAAGACGAAGCCGCTCGCCGGGGCCCGGATCGCGGGCTGCCTCCACATGACGATCCAGACGGCCGTCCTCATCGAGACGCTCAAGGAGCTCGGCGCCGAGGTCACCTGGAGCAGCTGCAACATCTTCTCGACGCAGGATCACGCCGCCGCCGCGATCGCCAAGGCCGGCATCCCGGTCTACGCCTGGAAGGGCATGACGAACGAGGAGTTCGACTGGTGCATCGAGCAGACGCTGTTCTTCAAGGACGGCGAGCCGCTGAACATGATCCTCGACGACGGCGGCGACCTCACCGCCATGGTGCACAACAAGTATCCGGAGCTGCTCGGCGGCATCCGCGGCCTCTCCGAGGAGACGACCACGGGCGTGCACCGGCTCTATCAGATGCACGAGAACGGCGAGCTCAAGCTGCCGGCGATCAACGTCAACGACTCGTGCACGAAGAGCAAGTTCGACAACCTCTACGGGTGCCGTGAGAGCCTGGCCGACGGCATCAAGCGGGCCACCGACGTGATGGTGGCCGGCAAGGTGGTGGTGGTCTGCGGCTACGGCGACGTCGGCAAGGGCTGCGCCCACGCGATGAAGGCCCTCGGCGCCCGCGTGATCGTGACGGAGATCGACCCGATCAACGCCCTGCAGGCGGTGATGGAGGGCTACGAGGTCACGACGATGGAGGAGGCCGCCCCGCGGGGCCAGATCTTCGTGACGGCCACGGGCTGCCGCGACGTCATTCTCGGCTCCCACATCCAGCAGATGCCGGACGACGCCATCATCTGCAACATCGGGCACTTCGATCTCGAGATCGACGTGGCCTGGCTCGACAGCACGAAGGGCATCAAGAAGGTCGAGATCAAGCCGCAGGTCGACCGGTACACGCTGCCGAGCGGCCGGTCGGTGATCGTGCTGGCCGAGGGCCGGCTCGTGAACCTCGGCTGCGCCACGGGCCATCCGTCGTTCGTGATGAGCACGAGCTTCACGAACCAGGTGCTCGCCCAGATCGCCCTCTGGACGGAGACCGACAAGTACGACGTCGGCGTGCACCTGCTGCCCAAGAAGCTCGACGAGGAAGTGGCCCGGCTGCACCTCGACAAGCTTGGCGTGAAGCTCACGAAGCTCACCCCGGCCCAGGCCGAGTACATGCACATCCCGGTCGAAGGCCCCTTCAAGCCCACGTACTACCGCTATTGAGCGGCGGGTTCGAGCCCGGTTCGATCACCCGCGGAGGCGTCGCCCGGCGACGCCTCCGCGGTCTTTTTTGGGGCCGCTCGGGCCGCGACGTTTCACGTGAAATGCGACCGGAGATCCGGCTTCTGCTCCCTGCTGTCTGCTCCGGTCGCGACACGTTTTTCAACGTGTCGTGCAGCACCCCGGATTCGACAAGTTGAAAAACGTGTCGCCACGAGAGCCCTCCGGGCCTAGCGATCTGGCTCTGGCTCTAGCTCCGGCTGTCCCTCCAGGGAGGTGCGGGGCCGCCCATGCGGCTACTGTACGCGAACGCGCGGCATCCTGCCGCCGTTCGCTGGGCCGGCCTCCGCCGGCTGGTGCTCACCCGGCCCTCCGGGCCTGGTGCTCTGCCTGCTCATCCGGGAGGTGCGGGGCCGCCCATGCCCCGAGAGCCGGCGTATGCCGACAAGCGCAGCCAGGATGGCGAAGCGCAGTCGGCATCCGAGTGAGCGGAGGCCCGGAAGGCCGACGCGAACGTCCGGCGACGGGGCGTGGGCGGCCCCGCACCGGCGCCCTACCAACACGCATTCGACACGTTGAAAAACGTTTCGCCACGGGGAGGAGCCAGACGGGCGCGTGCTAGGCTTCCGGTGCATCAACTCGCCCCGAGGCCCAGTTCCACCCCATGCCCTCGATCGCCTCCTTTCGCGGCCTCCGCTACGACCCCCTGCACGTCGGCGCCCTGTCGCAGGTGATCGCCCCGCCCTACGACGTGATCGACGCGGCGCTTCAGGACCGGCTCTACGCGCAGCACCCCGCCAATGTCGTGCGGCTCGAGCTCAATCGCGCAGAGCCGGACGACGCCGATGGAAGCGCCCGCTACGCCCGCGCGGCCCGCTTCCTGAAAGCCTGGCGGGAGCAGGGCGTGGTGATGCAGGAGCCGGCGGCCGCGCTCTACGTCTACCACCAGGCGTTCGAGGTCGAGGGGCGGGTGTTCGTCCGCCGGGGCGTGATGGCCCGGGTGCGGCTCGAGCGATTCGGCACCGGCAACATCCATCCCCACGAGGAGACGATGTCGGGGCCGAAGCAGGACAGGCTGCTGCTCACCCGCGCCTGCCGGGCAAACCTGAGCCAGGTGTTCGGGCTCTATCCCGATCCGACCGGCGAGGTGCAGGCGGAGCTCGACCGGGCCGTGGCCGGGCAGCCGCCGGTGGAGGCGACCGACCACCTGGGCGTTCGCAGCAGCCTCTGGCCGATGACCGACGAGACCGTGGCGGCCCGGGTGGCGGGCCTCCTCGGCCCCCGGCCGGTGTTCATCGCCGACGGCCACCACCGTTACGAGACGGCCTGCACCTACCGCGACGAGGTGGCGGCCGCCTATGCCCGGGAGCACGACGGCGCCCCGCTGCCCTCCGACCACCCGGCCAACTTCGTGCTCATGATGCTCGTGGGCATGAGCGACCCCGGCCTGATCGTGCTCCCGACGCACCGCCTCTTCCCGGCGCCGGCCGTCGCCTCGGCGGCCGACCTCGCGACCCGGCTTGGCGACTCCTTCACGGTCGAGCATGCCGGCCACGGCCCGGCCGAGGCGGAGAATCTCTGGGCGGAGATCGACCTCGAGCAGGAGCAGGGCACGCTCGGCCTCTACACGGCCGGCGACCGCGCCTGGACGCTCGCCCGGATCACCCCGGCGGGCCGGGCCCGGATGGAGCAGGTGGCCCCCGACCACGGACCGGCCTGGCGGAGCCTGGGCGTGTCGATCCTGCACCGGCTCGTCATCGGCGACTTGCTCGGGGCCAAGGAAATCCCCACGCCCACGTATGTCCATCAGGTGCGCGAGGTGGTGGCTGGCCTGGAGGCGGGCGGCTATCCGCTGGCAGCGCTCGTGATGCCCGCGAGCGTGGACGACGTCCGGGCGGTAAGCCAGACGGGCGAGCGGATGCCGGCCAAGAGCACCTACTTCTACCCCAAGCTCGCGAGCGGCCTGGTCTTCAACCCGCTGGCCTAGGGCGGTCAGGAGCCTGCAGTGCCCGGCCGGCTCACCCTGCCAGTTCCACGTGAAACTGGCTTCACGCAACGCCTCGCATCCTGCTCGCGTTGCCTGGCCGGCCTCCGCCGGCTGGTGCTCGGCTACTTCACGCAACGCCTCGCATCCTGCTCGCGTTGCTTGGCCGGCCTCCGCCGGCTGGTGCTTACCCGGCCCTCCGGGCCTGGCGCTCTGGCTCTGGCTCTGGCTCTGGCTCTGGCTCTGGCTCTGGCTCTGGCTCTGGCTCTGGCTCCGGCTCTGGCTTCCAGGTCGGGGTAGGTGCAGGGCCGCCCATGCCCCGAGAGCCGGCGTATGCCGACAAGCGCAGGCAGGATGCCGAAGCGCGGTCGGCATCCGAGTGAGCGGAGGCCCGGAAGGCCGACGCGAACGTCCGGCGACGGGGCGTGGGCGGCCCTGCACCGGCGCCCTGGCAACACGCATTCGACACGTTGAAAAACTTGTCGCCACGGGGAAGAAGGATGCTGTTCGAAAAGTAGAAAAAATTGTCGCCACGGGAGCATGCGGCGGCGGCGCAACACAGGAAGAAAGCGCAAGCCAGGGGTTCCAGGAAGGCAGCGTGGTTTCACGTGAAACCCGATCCATGGCTCGCCCCCGGCTGCCGATATTCCGAAAAGACGTGTCGTGCTCGGGATGTCGTTTGGAAGGACTGTGCGCGTGGGAAGGATTCTCTGCGTGGCGAACCAGAAGGGAGGCGTGGGCAAGACGACGACCGCGTCGAACCTCGCGGCTGGCCTCGCGCATGGAGGTCTCCGCACGCTCCTGCTCGACCTCGACCCGCAGTGCAATGCCACGACCGGCCTCGGCGGCGTGCCGGCGGCCAGCCATCCGCTCGTGTCGGAGGCGCCGCTGGCCGAGTCGGTAATCCCGACGTCGATCCCCAACCTCTCGCTCATCCCCGGCAGCCGGAGCGTCCGCGACGTCGAGCGAATCGCGGCCGAGGCCCGCAGCGGCTCGAAGGTGCTCGAAAGCCATCTCGCCCGCGGGCTCAATGCCTGGGACTATTGCCTGATCGACTGCCCGCCGAGCGTCGGCGAGCTGACGCGGACGGCGCTGGCCGGCAGCACGGAAGTGCTGATGCCGATCCAATGCGAATACTTCGCCCTCGAGGGGCTCACCCAGATGATCGAGGTGATCCGCGACGTGATGGCGGAGAAGCCCGGCCGGCTGCAGTTCAGCGGCATCGTGCTCACGATGCACGACGCCGCACTCGAGCTGACCGCCGAGGTCGAGGCCGAGGTGAGGGACTTCTTCGGGGAGATCGTCTTCGAGACGGTCATCCCGCGCGACGTGGCCGTCTCGGAGGCGCCCAGCCACGCGCAGAGTGTGCTCGACTACGCGCCGCGCTCACGAGGAGCGCGGGCTTATACGGAACTGTGCATGGAGGTACGCGACTGTGAATAAGGAACGACGCCTGGGCCGTGGACTCGAGGCCCTGCTGGGCCGTGCCGGGATCGAGCCGGCCGCGCCGGCCGCTCATGGCAATGCCGCCGTCGCGAGCCAGCCCGCCCGGGGCGAGCTCGGCGCGGGCGCCGCCCGGCTCATCCTCCATAAGCCGGAGGAGATCGAGCAGGCCGCCGCGTCGCTGCCCACGAGCGAGATCGCCGAGGGGCTCATCGACCCCAATCCCTGGCAGCCGCGGAGCGTGGTGGCGGACGCCGACCTCCAGGAACTCTCCAACAGCCTCCGTGAGCACGGGCTCGTGCAGCCGATCGTGGTGCGGTCGCATGGCGATCGCTACCAGCTGATCGCGGGCCAGCGTCGGCTCTTGGCCGCCCGGCGGCTCGGCTGGGGGAGCGTGGCGGTGCGGGTGCTCGAGGTGGACGACCGGCAGATGTCGGAGATCGCCATCGTCGAGAACCTGCAGCGCCGTGACCTCGATCCGCTCGAGAAGGCGGCGAGCTTCAAGCACTACCTCGCCGCCTGGGGCGGCACGCAGGATGAGCTCGCGAAGCGGCTCTCGATCGACCGCTCGACTGTCGCCAACTTGATCCGGCTGCTCGACCTGCCCGCGGCGGTGCAGGCGCGGCTGCGGTCCGGCGCGATCTCGATGGGCCATGCGCGGGCGCTCCTGCCGCTCGGCGACGAGAACGAACAGGCGCGGCTCGCGGATCGCATCGCGAGCGAGGGGCTCTCGGTCCGGGCGATCGAGTCGGAGGTGGCCGAGATCCTGCGGGCCGACGAGGTGGGCGACGCGGAGGCGATCGACGACGACGACGTGACGACGGCTCCGAGCGGCGGCGCGTCGACAGCCACGCAGCCCAAGCGGAAGCCGGGCCGGCCGGCGACGAAGCGGTCGAGCCGGACGGCGGCCGTCGAGAGCGATCTGCGGCGCGTGCTCGGGGTGAAGGTGGTCGTCCACGCCAACGGCCGCGGAGCGGGCCGGATCGTGATCCCGTTCGCCGATCTCGACGAGTTCCAGCGGCTTTTCGACCACATCACGGGCTAGCCCTGGCCGGCGCGGCCGGGTGGCGACGGCCGTCTCTCAACACCGGCTTTTTCCCTGAAACACGTGTCTCGGAGAACCCTGTCGCGACTGCCGGCGTAGAATCTTATCGGAGGCGAAACGGCCGTGGTGTCAGTGGGCCCGAGGAAACGCGCGTGGTTTGCGGCGGTGTGCCTGGCGCTGCTCGCACAGGCCGTGCCGAAGGCTGTGTGCGGCACCTGCGTGCAGCGGTGCTGCGGGGGGACGGAGACCGAGTCGTCCGCCTCCTCGGCGGGCATCCGCGACGACATTGCAGGCGCATGTCCGCACTGTGCCGCTGCGGACGACCACTGCCCCACCGGCACTGACGAGCAGCCCTGCCGCTGCCAACTGTCGTCTCGACCCGGCCAGCCCATCGCGTCCCCCCGCGGGTTCTTCCCGACGTTCGACGGCGGTGCGCCGGGGGCCGTTGCCCGGGACGCCGCATCACTCGCCCCCCCGGTGCTCGCCGCGAGCCGGGAATATCTGGCGGCGGCGCTCGCCGTACCGATCCGCCCCGCGCGGATCCTTCTGGGCGTCTGGCGGAACTGAATCGGCAGCGAGCCGTGCCCTGGCCTTCCGGCCGTCGATGCGGTCGGGAGTCGGGCGCGGTCGGCCGCTGGGCCGCGATCGCGCATCGTGACGCGGCCCGATCGATTCGGTTTCACCATGCAAGGGAGTTTTTCCATGAAGGTTCTCTTCGTCCTGGCGGCTCTGGGCCTCGCGCCTGCCGTCATCGCCGGCGTCCGGCTCGCCGGCTGCCCGGAGTGTGTGTGCTGTGGCTGCTGCGAGACCGGCAGTTGCGGGTGCAGCGCATGCACCTGCGAGTTGTGCCTCGACGGGTGCCCGATCCCCGGCCCTCAGGCCGGGCGGGCGGATGGCTCGGGTTCGGGCTGCTCCAGCCGATAGGCCATGTGGGCTTGCAGAAATGCAAGGCGTAGCTGGCGGCGGGGGACCATGTCCCCCGCCGCTTCTTTTTCGGGCTCTGGCGACACTTCCCGGGCCGTCCGGTGCGACGATCGGCAGCCCGGGCGGGGTTCTTGGCTGATCGACCCATTTTTTGCCGGTCGTCGTAACCTGTCTTATTCTTTCAGGTTGCGGCACGGCAGGCCGTGGACCAAGTCCCCTGGTGCTGGCCGCAGCGGGAACGAGTCTCGAAATACCTTGTCTTCTTCGAGCCTCGCCATCGTGGGAAAGACCGACGAGGGCTTTTCCCGCGGCCACGTGGCGGCGGCATCACCGGTAGTGTCCGCCCTCCCAAAACCCGAAGCCGACTCCCGCACCTGACATCCCGCCGGCAATGGCAAAGAGTCCAAACAGCCGGCGCCGGGAGCTCGGGCGGGATCGCCGTCGGCGCATGGCCCGCCGGCAGGCCTTGGCCGAGGCGCGGGCGGGCTTGCGTTTCGATCTCTCGCTCGAGCAGCTCGAGGCCAGGCAGCTGCTGGCGCTGACGATCTCGGAGGACGTGATCCGCAGCGGCGCGGATATCTCCTACACCGACGCCGAGAGCATCACCGTCGCCCCGAACGTGATCCTGAACGCCGGCGGCGGCAAGATCACGCTCACCGCCCCCTCGATCACGATCGGCCAGGGCGCGAAGCTGCTGTCCAAGGGCACGGGCGGCGCGGCCGACGGGGCGATCACGCTCACCGCCACCAATCAGACGCCCTTCGTGGCCTGGTCGACGCTGGATGCCGTGCAGAGCTGGCTCGCCGGCGCCAAGAAGGCAGACGTCTCCCTGGGCCGGAACGTGACGGTGAACGGCGGAGCGTTCACGATCGACGTCAAGTCGGGCGACGAATACAGCAACGCCAAGACCGGCACGCAGACCTACAGCAGCATGCTCGGCGGCTTTGTCGATACGATCGTCTCTTCGGCGAACAGCATCCTCGGTCTCAACGACCTGCTGGCATCCCCCATCTCCGTGATGCGGAAGCAGCCCACCTCGACCATCACGGTCGGCGAGTCGACGACGATCACATCGTCCGGCGACGTGGCCATCAAGGGCGAGGCGATCGCGGATGCCTGGTTGTACGCGAGCTGGATGCTCCTCGCGAAGGCGACGAACGCCGGCGGAGGCGCCGTCGGATACGCCTACACCGATGCCAAGGCGACGACGACGATCGGCGAGAAGGTCCGGATCGTGTCGAAGGGCTCGGTCGATGTCGGCACAGAGGTCTTCTCCTATACGAACACGCGGGCCAACACCGGCCTCAACACGGGCATCGGCGACACGAATCCCGACAGCGTCGCCATCTCCGCCGCGATCACGATCCAGAACGCGGCCTCGACGATCGCCCTGGCGAAGGAATCGCTCGTGCGGGCCGACGGACGGGTGCAGATCCGGGCGTTCGAAAAGGGGGACATGTGGGGCGAATCCTACGCCTCCTCCTACTACGACGGCAGCGTGGGGCTCGTCGGCGCCGTCGCCCTCTCGAACTCCGACGTCCGCGTGACGGTCGAAGGCACGATCGAGGCCGGACGCGTGGTCGCTCCGGCCGCCCTCGAGTTCAATCCGTCGTTCCGCGTCGACTTCGCGACCTCCACGATCCGGATGCCCGGCGCTGTCGGCTTCGCGACGGGCGACGCGGTGGTCTACTCGAGCAACGGCGGGGGCAGCATTCCCGGCTTGCGATCGAGCGCGACCTACTATGCGATCGTCAACCCGGCCGACACGAAGGCGCTCCGCCTCGCGGCCACGAAGGCCGATGCGATCGCCGGCACGGCGATCGCATTCGGTGCCGGCTATCCGACGCTCACCGGTGCCGGAATCCGCGGCTCCCTGCCGATCGTGTCGGTGAGCGACGCAGACGACACGATCGCCTTCGAGTTCGACGGCTGGGCCGACGGGACGAAGTTCGTCGACGGCGAGTCGGTGACCTACTCTCCGGCGGCAGGCCAGTTTCTCGGGACCCGGAATCCAGACGGCAGCCTCGCCGGGGCGCTCGAAGCGGGCACCTACACGATCGCTCTCGTGCCGGACGGAGGCGGGCTCACCCGCATCCGCCTCCTGAAGAACGGCGTCCGGGTCGATCTCGACGCGAGCCCGGTGTTCGAAACCGTCGATGGCACGAAACTGCGGGTCAAGTCGTTCGACACGACGAACAACACCGTGATCTTCAGCGACGCGTTGGCGGCGGTCGCCAACGCGGCGGCGCTGACCTACGCGCAGGCGGTGGCCCGGACGGTGCCCGGCCTGGTCGATGGAACCCGGTACTACGCGATCGTCGATCCGGCCAAGCCGGGCGTGATCCGCCTCGCCGCCACCCCACGGCAGGCCGAGGCCGCCAACCCCACGGTGCAACGACGCAATCCGAGCCTCGAATGGACGGTGCCCGGCATGTTGTCGCAGCCGGCGACAACGACGACCGTGACGCCGATCCGGCTCGACCCCGGCGTCGGATTCGTCTTCGACCAAAACCCGGGCATCACCGACGGACAGGCCGTCGTCTACCGGGCGGTGCCGGGCAGGCCCGTCGTCGGGCTCGTCGATGGCGCCACCTACTACGCCTACAACCAGGCCAATCCGAACTTCAAGGCGGATTGGCCGGAGATCATCGTCGGCCTGCGCACCGCGGCCGACGCGACCCAACCGCTGGCCGAGTTCACGTTTTCCCAGTCGCTCGAGGCCGGCGGAGTCGCCTACGAGATCGGAGGCATGGACACCGGCAAGGGGACGATCACGCTCTCCCTGCCGACCCCCGTGAAGGCCACGGCCGCCGGCACCTCCAGCCTCGGTGGCGGACGGGTCACCATCCGGGACATTCCCGAGGGCTCCGCGATCCTCAACACCGCGGCGACGGGCGGCACCTGGCGGATGAGCGTGCCGCACGCCACGGGCACGATCCTCACGCCAGCCCTTGCCTGGAATGCGACTGCAGCCCAGGTGGCCGCCGTCCTCAATGGGATCGGCGTCGTCGGCGTGCGGGTAACGGAGGCGTTCGGTGCAGGCACCGCCAACTCTCCCTGGGTGCTCATCGGAGACGGCTTCGACGGCATCGAGTTCGACTCGACCGGTCTCACCGGCGGCGTCGTGCTGGGGCGGATGACGGAGGCCGGCCTGCAGGCGATCTCGACGACCGCCTCGAGCGGCACCTTCACGCTCGCGCTCGACGTCGCCGGCACGCCTGCGACCACCGGTCCGATCGCCGCCGGAGCGACGGCGGCCGCGGTGCAGGCGGCCCTCGGCGTGGCGGGCGTGGCTCCCTGGGTGCAGGCGGGCACGGGCACCGCGGCGAATCCCTGGCTCGTGTCGGCCTGGCACCAGCCGCTGGCGACCGGCACTCCCGTGGTCTTCCGCGACGGCCTCGGTTCCGAGACGCTCGGCATCGTCGATGGTCAGACCTATTTTCTGGTCGTTCAGCCGGGGGCCACTCCCGGGAACGTCGTGGTTCGGCTGGCAGCGTCGGAGGCCGATGCCCGCTCGGGCAATCCGGCATTGACGCTCGACCTCACCACGGACGTTCGCCTCGGAGGCGACTCGGGCCGGCCGACGCCCGAGACAGTTCCACTCGGTGGCACGCGGCATACGCTCGCCTCCCCCGTCGCGGGCAGCATCGAGATCCGGGCCGAGGGCTCCTACACCGACGGCCAATCCGCCAACAGCGGCACGGGAGGATACCCGTCGCTGATCGACCTGCTCAGCACCCGTCGCGACATGTTCATGCCCTATCTCTTGAAGGGCTTGGGGAAGGGCGTGGGGAAGGTCGCCGGAAACTGGGGAAACAACTGGAGCAACGTCAAGACTTCGTACAAGAACGCGCAGATCTTCAAGTCGCTCACGAAGTTCGGCGACAAACTCTTCACTCCGTCCAACTTCTCCTCGGGCTTGTCGAAGAGTGTCAACTTCGTCACGGGCAACACACTGGGGCTCAACCTCGCCCCCGCCGGCGATGCTCCTGGCAAGGATCTTTTCAGCCTCTCGGGATCGTTCTCGTTCCTCAAGGCGAGCCGGTCGGTCCAGACGGTCATCGGCTCGTCCGCGCTGCTCGTCACCCCCGGCAAGATCGTCATCGACTCCAAGCTGGTGGAGAACTTCCAGAGCGAGGCGGGCTCGGGTGTCAGCAAGCCCGACTCGACCCGGGTCGCGGTCGCCCTCGCCGTCAACGTCGCCCAGGTCGCCACCACGTGCCGGACGATCGTCCAGTCGGGCGCGAGGCTCACCGGGGGCGACGGCGTCGCGCTCGATTCCAAGGTGACCTATCCGTGGATGTTCCAATCGATCGCCGACCGATGGAACGCGATCACGGACGTCATGGGCTTCTGGGGCTTCCTGTTCAACGTCTTGTCAAAGGATGTCAACAACAAGATCGGCACCCATCAGGCCCGCTCGTCGGTCGACCTGTCGGTGGACGCCGCCGGCAAGAACGCCCGGATCGACAATGCCCTGGCCGGAGGCGTGTCGGTCGTCCTGGTGACCAACCGTGCGGAGACGATCGTCGAGGACGGTGTCGAGATCAACCAGCTCGACACGATCGACGGCAGGCCGCTCGTCGTCGGGACCGTTCAGCCCGTCTCCGTCACGGCCTCGACCGAGATGCTTCAGCTCGGATACGCCAGCGGCTGGTCGGCCGACTGGCTGTCCAGCGACACCGCGGGCATCGTGAATCTCGACGGACAGGCCGCCGACTCGAAGACCGGGCTCGGATTCAGCGTCGGCTACTACGGCCTGGACAACACGACGCGTGCCGTGATCGGCGGCGCGGCGCCGAAGCTCACCCCCGACGAATCGCCGCGGACGCCTGCCGGCCCCACGAAGATCGGCTTCGGCTCGGGCGGCTTCACGGTGGATGCCAAGAACTGGGGGCTCATCCTGCAGTTCGGCATGGGGGGAGCGACCTCGAGCAACTTCTCGGCGACCGGGAGCGCCGGCGTGATCGGCGGCACGCAGGTCGTCGAGGCGGCGATCCTGCCGAACGCCGCGCACGCGGCCGAGATCCGGCGTCGCGAGGGCACCGCCGGCGTCGTCCGGGTGGCCAGCGACGAGGTCTCGTACCTGATTCCGATCGCCGGCAACTTGAACCGCTCGGCGCCCAAGATGATCGGCGTGAGCACGGCCGTCGCGGTGGTCGATCGCGCCGTCACGGCCCGCATCGGCTCGAAGCGGACGAAGCAACCCGACGGCACCGTGACGCTCGACGTCGACGGCGGCGTCACGCTCGACGCGGGCGGGGACGTGACGGTCGCTGCCAAGGCGGGCGGCGCCATCACGCCGACGGCGGTGGCGGGCGCGAAGAAGGCGGCGTCTTCCGCAAACGCTGGCCCGTCGAACTGGGATGACGACCTCGAATCCGCCTTCATGAAGCGATACGTCACGACCGGCAGCGTCGGCCTGGGCATCTCCGGCTCGGTGGCGGACGCGCACGTGAACGACGCGGTGACGGCCGCCGCGGACCACTCCGGCAGGATGACGGCGGGAGCGGCCGCCCGGCTCGGAGTGGCCGCCACCAACGCCACGACGATCCTCGCCAACTCCGGCGGCTTCGCCCTGCGCAACGCGTCGGGCGACGAGCGGAAGTCCTTCGGGATCGCGGGCGCCGTGTCGCTGATCGTGGCGTCTTCGGCCGTCGAAGCCGCCATCCGTCGGGCGACCGTGGACGGCTTTTCGATCGATGTCGCCGCCACCAACGCCCGCACCGTGGGCACCGCAGCGGCGAGCCTGGCGGCCGGCGACGTCGCCGGATCGGGCGGATTCACGCTGAACTTCGCCGGGTCGTTCGCCGTCCAGTCGCTCACGACGAGCACGGTCGCCGCCCTCGACGGGATCCGTGGCACAAGCCTGCGGGCCGCCCGCGTCGTCGCGAACACCGACGACCTCGTCCTCACGATCGCGGGATCCTTCGTCGCCAACCTGTCGAACGTCACCCGACAGTATGCGTCCGGGAGTTTCGACTCGAGCAACGGCCGCAGCGTCGCCGCCGGCACGTCGGTGGCGGTCGTGAAGGCCACGGCGGAGACCAAGGCCACCGTCGCGACATCCGACATCGCGTTCGCTCAGGGAAGCCTCGAAGTCCGGGCGACCGAGTCCTCGACGGCGGTCACGGTTTCGGGGGGCGGCGTCGTCGTCAGCACAGGCGGCACGGCGACCGCCCACTATGGCAGGGCAAGCAGCTCGGGGTCGGTGCTCGCCGGCATGGTGGCGGTCGTGTCGTTCGATCCCACCGTCGAGGCCTCGATCACGGACAGCACCGTGTCGATGGGCGAGACGGGCGACGTGTCGGTGCTGGCGACGACGGCCATGCTCGTGGCGACGGCGTCCGGCGCGATCGTCATCAACCGCGACGGCCGATCGAGCGGCAGCGTGAGCATCGGCGCCGCCGTCACCGTCGTGAACTCGACCGCTCGTGGCACGGCCAAGGTGGAGCGGTCGCGGATTACCGTGCCGCGGGGCAAGGTTCGCGTCCGCAGCACCTACGGCAATCCGGACAACGCGGCGTGGGGCGTGCTCGATCCTGTCGTCGACGAACTCAACATGCCCGAGGCGGGCAGCGCCGCCATCTGGTCGTTCGCCATCGGCGCCGTCGCCGCCGACTCGACCGTCACCGCCGCCGCGTCGGTGAACGTGACGGACCTCGACGTGCATCTCGATGCCACGATCGCCGACGACTCGACCGTGACGGCGCGGGCCGGTTCCGTCGAAGTCACGGCGCTCAACGACGCCAAGATCCGCACGGTCGCCGGCTCGATCGCGACCACGGCGTTCTCCGCCGACAACAAGTCGGCGCTCTCCGCCGGGGCGGCCATCCTGGTCACGAGCCTCGGCGGCGAGACGAAAGCAGCGATCTCCTCCTCGGTCGTCACGGCCGTCGCCGACGCCGCCGTCGCGGAGTCGGGCCGCGTCGCCGTGACCGCCGCCGACAAGGCCGACCTGCTCACGATCGCGGCGGCGGGGGTGCTCTCGGGCAAAAACGCCCTCTCGACGGCGCTCGTCTTCAACGACCTCACCGGCCGTGCGGTTTCGGCGCGGATCACCGGCTCTGAATCCGAGCGGTCGAACGTCTCGGCGACCGAGGCCGTCACCGTGACGGCCAGCGAGGACACGAAGCTCACAGCCGTGGCCGGCCAGGTGGCGATTCCGGCCTCGACGACCGCCGCCGTCGCGGCCGGCGCGGCGGGCACGGTCAACAAGGTCGGCACCGCGGTGACAGCGGCCGTCGACCACGCCACGGTCACGAGCCCAGGCGGCGCCGTCACGGTCCAGGCGAGCACCGGCGGCACGATCGACGCCTGGGCGGTGGGCGTGAGCGGCGCGCTGGCGGGCACTTCCGCCGGCGGGATCGAGGGGGCATTCACCGCCTCGTTCGTGGGCGCCGGATCGTTCTCGCTCAACACGGTCGTCCGCGACGTGACGGCGACGGTCACCGGCAAGGCGGACATCACCGCCAAGAGCCTCACCGTGGATGCCACCGACGCGGCCGCCATCAATGCCGTCGCCGGCGCCCTGGCCGCCCAGGCCTCCTCGAAGACGCTGTCGGTGGCGGTGGGCGTGTCCGTGGCGAACAACAAGATCGGCACGGCCGAGAAGCGGGGCACAGTCTCGGCGCTGATCGAGGACGCCACCGTCTCTCTCGCCGGCGGCGATCTCACGGTGGCCGCCGACTCGAAGCCCGTGATCACCTCCTGGACGATCGCCGGCACGGGGCAGGTGGCCAAGGGCGACGCGGCCGCCGTCGGGCTTTCCGGAGCGGGAGCCGGCAACACGAATCTTCTCGCCGTCGACACGCTGGCGGCGGTCCGCGGATCGGCCACGGCGACGTCCGACGGCATGGTGAAGATCACGGCCTCGGACGCGTCGCGAGTCGATTCCAACGCGGGCGGCGTAGGGCTCGGGGTCGTGCTCGGCAGCGCGGCGGCCGTGGGAGTGACGGTCGGGGCGGCCCGCAGTGTGGTCAACGTCACAAGCTCCGTGCGGGCGGCGGTGGAGTCGGCGACGATCACGGCCCGGGGCGACGTCACCATCACCGCCGAATCCCGGCAAAAGATCGACGCCCTGGGTTTCGGCGTGGCCCTCAACGTGGCCGCGGCGAGCGGGGGCGCGGGCGTGTCGGCGGCCGGGTCGGGCGCGTCGGTCACGAACACACTGCAGACCTCGACCGTGGCCGAGATCCTTTCGGCGGCGGTCACGGCGGGCGATGGCGGCAACGGGTCGGTGACGCTCTCCGCCATCGATCGGCCGACGGTGACGGCGGGGGCCGGTGCCGGCAGCCTGTCGGTGGCCTACGGCTCGGGCGCGGCGGCGGGGCTCGCTGCCGGCGTCATCCTCGCCGCGACGACGACCGAGAACACCGTCCGGGCCCGGATCGGCACGGCGTCTGGGAGCGGCATCGCGCCCTCGGTCGTCGCCGAGGGGACAGGGAGCGTGAACGTCTTGGCGGAGAGCGCCGCCACGATCACTTCGACGGCGGTGGCGGTGGCCGTCTCGGCTTCGTTCTCGCCCACCTTCGTCGCCGCCGCCGCGGCCGTGGCCTACGCGGCCGCGACGGTCTCCACGAAAAACTCCGTTACCGCCGACATCGTCTCGGGCAGCGTCAGCGGCGCCGCCATCGGCGTGACCGCCCGCGACGGCCATGTGCTCACGAACACCGTCGGCGTGGGCGCCGGCGTGCTCTCGATCGCCGGCGGCTCCGTGGGCTTGTCCACCGCCGAGGCCGCCGTCGCCGACACCGTGACGGCCAGCGTAGGCGGGGCGACGGTCACGGCCCGCACCGGCGACATCATCGTCGCGGCCGGGTCCGCCAACACGCTCTCGACCCGCAGCGTCGCCACATCGCTCGCGCTGGCGCTCGGCGGCGGCGGCACCTCCGGCAACGCGACATCGAAGGACACCGCCACCATCACCGCCGAGATCGGCACCGGCGCCCTGCTCACCGCCGCGGCCGGCACGGTCTCCGTCCTCGTCGGCGGCATTCCCGGGGCCGGCGGCAAGATCGACTACGGGAGCGTGACCGCCAAGTCGGACGGCGGCAGCGGCGGCCTGCTCACCATCGGCAGCGTATCCGCGCAGGCCGAACACGCCCAGACACGGCTCGCGACCGTCCGCGACGGCGTCAACCTCACGACCGTCGCCGGTCTGAACGTCGACGCCCAGTCCCAGCCCCTCGTGAGGGCCCAGTCCTACGCGGTCGACGTGGGTGGCATCGCGTCTCAACTCAACTCGAGCGCGGGCACCGTCGGCGGCAGCACCAAGGCCGTCGTCGGGAAAGATACCGTGCTCGCCGGCAAGGTGCTGATCAATGCGACCGGTGCCGCGACGTTCGACGTGCTGCAGTCGGGCGGCCTGGGCGGGCTGATCGGTGCCGGCAGCAACCAGGCCCAGGCGACCTCCTCGATGGCGGTCACGGCCTCCCTCGACGACGGCGCGCTCGCCGCCCCCGGCGCGTCGATCTCGCGACTCTCGATCACCGCGAATAGCCGCGATACCTCGACCGTCGCCGCGAAGAACGGCCTGGGCGCGATCGTCGGCGTCGCGGTCGTCACTGCCGCGGTCACCGACATCTCCTCGACGACGGCCTCGATCGGCAAGGTCGGCTCGGCCACCGGCGCCCGGCCGCTCGAAGTGGGCACGCTCGAGGTGAACGCCGTGCGTTCGCACGGCTACTCGAGCACCGCGGAATCGTCTTTCGGCACCGGGTTCGGCGGCGGAATCCCGCGCGCCACGTTCTCGACGTCGTCGGGAGGGAGCACGGCCGACGCCCGCGCAGTGGTGGCCGCCGGCGCCAACATCGCCGCGCGGGGCACTGTCTTGCTCGGCTCGTCGCACAAGATCGAGCGGACGACGTCGGGCCATTCGGCGAAGGTGGCGGGTGGCGGCATCGTTTCCACGGCGGCCAGCGTGGAGGCAGGCGGCAGCAGGATCACGCTCGATGCCGGGTCGCGGGTCGTTCTCGGGGACGGGGCGACGATCGTCTCCGGCACGAGCCGAGATGCCGCCGGCGGCATCTCCATCCTGCCGTCGTCGAACGTCGCCATCGCGGACAGCGTCGGCACCTGGAGCGGCGGCGTGTTTTCCTTCGGCGGCCTCGCCTCCCGGCTGACCGGCACCGTGACGACGACCGTGGAGGCCGGCGCGAACGTCACGCTCTCCACGCAGGGCGATCTCGACATCGGCACGGCGGCGAAGCTCACCACGACGACCAAGGTCGTGGGCGTCTCCGGCGGCGTGACGGCCAGCGTCTCCTTCGACGCCACCTCGGACGTCTCCAGCGTCCAGGGCATCACGTTCGGGGCGAATGCCAGGGTGGCGGCCGATCGGGGGATGCGGATCACCGCCGGCGAGGATCCCGCGGGGCTCGCGCCGCGGGGCATCACCGTCGATGCCGTCGTCGACGGCGAGACGGGCGGCGCGATCACGACCATCACCGTCGTGGCGAAGTCGAAGCTGACCAACACGAGCAGCGTGTCCTTCGGGACGAACGCCGTCGTCAGCAGCGGCGGCGACATGCGGATCGCCGCCGAGACCGGCAAGCCCACGGTGAAGAGCGACGGCGCGGTCACGTATTACGACCTGGAGGCCCTCTGGGACTGGATCACGGGCCAGGAGAACGTGAAGCGGGCGACCGACACGCCCCAGCAGACGAACTCGTCGACCGTCACGCTCGCCGGCACGTTCACCGCCGGCGGCGAGGGGAACGTGACGCTCACGATTCCGGCGAGCTTCGCCTCCGGCACGATGACCGGCACCACGGGCGGCGGCCTCGGCTCGACGGTGACGGCGACCGTCGACGACGCCTTCGACTCCCGCTCCTTCATCACGTCGAACTTCGGCACCGCCGCCGATCTCCTGCTGCCCGCCGTGCCCGCCACCGGCAAGGCCGTGCGGGTCAGCCCGATCACCGTCGGCGGCGGCAGCCTCACGGTCCGTGGCGACGTGCTCGGCGGCACGGCGACGCTCGGCGGCAGCCGGGCCCACGTCGCGATCCGGAACGAGTCTGCCCATCATCTCGTCCTCGACACGCTCGCGGTGAACGGGGTGGCGGGAGGCGCCGTCAAGCTCGAAACCCGCTCCGGTGGCACCGCCACGAAGCCGGCGGGCTGGACCGTCTCCACCGATACGACGAACCCGTCGATCACGATTGACCACGCCTATTCCCAGGCGCTCGACGGCACGGGCTACGGCCCCGGCCTCTTCCTGACCAAGGCGGCTAGCAACCCGCGGGGCACCATCGAGCTCACGAACGCCCGAGGCTCGCTCGGGGTGGTCGGCACGCTCGCAGCCCGCAGCGTGGACGTGCGGGTGCCGAACGGCACGGCCGTGTTGTACGTCAAGGGGGCGGTGCACGCGGGCGGCACGCCGCCGGCGCAGGCGGGCGGCGCACTGCTCTCGCCCGCCGACGCCGCGGGCGCTTGGAGCCAAGCCGGCGAGCCGGCCGACGGCGTCACCCGCTCGTCCACGGCCATCCTAACGCCCACGCAATCCACGCCGATCACGGCGCAGCAGATCGCGATCTTCGCCGACACGATCAACGTCAACGGCGACATCGTCGTCGGCACGGCGGCCGCTCCCGATCGGTCGGTGATCGTGCCGCGTTCGCTCCAGGCGGAGCTCGAGCAGTACCGCAGCGACTTCCTCTCCGGCGTCGAGACGAATCCGTTCTTCCGGATCGCCGCCGACAAGCTCGGCACGAAGGCCGCGGGCGACGCCCTGATCGGGATCAGCTTCGACGCCCGGACCGGCCAACTCGTCGCCGACGCCTCCGAAGCGGGCGGCGCGGCGCGGCTGTCGCTCGTCGGCAAGATCATCAACACGAGCGCGAGTGCCGGGGCGATCAAGGTCCTCACGGACGGCGGCACGGTGACGGTCGACAACCAGACGACCCTCCCGCTCGTCACGCAGGCGATCTCGACGTTCGGCACCGGCGGCTCCACGACGGTGCAGATCATCGACATGCTCAAGCCGGAGGCTTCGCGCCAGACGGTCTACCGGTCGCTCGACGGCGACCTGCTCGTCTTCACCGGCAAGGCCGGCGACGACCTGCTCGCCGGCCCGCCGACACAGCGGCTGGCCGACACGAGCACCGCGACCTACCAGCCCCTCCCGAATGCCCGCTGGTCATGGACCCGTCAGGGCTCCGCCCGACGGGGTCTTCTTTGGTCGTGGTCGACCGTCACGGCGTGGAAGTACGGTGCCGACGACGATGTCGGCGCCGGGAGCGTGGAAGTGCGGGCCGGTGCCGAACTCGAGCAGACGATCCACGGACAGTGGAGCGGGGACGACGTGTCGCTGACCGTCACCGACTCGGTGAAGGCGGATTATCCGATCGGGCTCTCGTTCACCGGCGCCGCGGCGGCATCCGTGCAGATCGACTCGGCGGGCTCGGTGCTCCTCCGCGAGAGCATCGAGTCGAAACGCGTCGTGATCAACGCCCGCGGCGGTTCGATCGACGTCGTGCCCGGGATCGACGGGATCACGGCCGGCGACGTCGCGCTCCTGGCGATCCGCGGCATCGGCGGCGCAGAACAACCTCTGTCGGTCACCGCCGCGACGCTTTCCGCCCGAACCGGGGCGGGCGACGTGCATCTCGTGGTCAATCGCGACACGCCCGCGCAGGCGGTCACGCTCGACGGCATCGGAGCGTTTGCCGGCGGCACCGTCGCACTGACGGCTGGCGGCGACATCCGCGCTGCCGCGGCCGATCCGTCGCGGGCCGTGGACTACACGATCGCGGCCGGCCGGGTGCAGATCGTGTCGCTGCAGGGAAGCATCGGCACGGCCGCCGCGCCCCTGAAGACACATACGACGCCGCTCGGCACCACCGCGGCCCAGCCGCTGCGTCTCGACGCGACCGCCGCCGCGAGCATCTCCGTCGAGCATCTCGCCAGCGAGGGGGTCGTCGGCCCCTACGCCCGCGATCTGCTCGTCGGCACGGTGACGGCCACTGCCGGCGACGTCTTGCTGCGCGCCGCCGGCAGTCTGTTCGACGCCCACACCTGGACAGTAAGCCCCACTCGGCAGGCCGATCTCGATCAGAAGCTCGCCGAGCTCGGCGTCCTCGAAGACGACGCGGCGGTGGCCAAGGCGGTGGCCGCCTTCCAGGCCAACGTCAAGGCGCACTACCTCCGCTACTGGACCCTCAAGGGGGACGGCGTGGTGTTCGACGGCCGGCTGCAGCTGCGGGCCGATGCGTTCGACAAGTGGTCGCTCCGCGCGGCGGCGGCCCTGAAGATGCCCGAGGGCATGCAGCCGACCGACCAGCAGGTGCTCGATCACGCCGCGCAGGCGTTCACCGCCGCGGAGGACTTCTTCGCCCGCACGATCGGGGCGAACTGGGCCTCTCTCGCGGCCTTCACGGCATTCGACGCCGAGTGGACGTACACGCTTTCGGCAGTGCAGCTCGATCAGGTGAAGGCCGATCTCGGTCTCGACGCGATCTCGTTGCTCCGCCGCGCGGGCGTGAACGTCGGCGAGGCGCTCCGGCCCTGGGATCCGGCCGTGCGCGTCGGTGGCACCGTGAACATCAGCGGGGCGAACGTCACGCTCGTGTCGCAGGGCGGGACGGTCGGGCGGATCGCCGAGCCGGTCACGATCCTTCGTGACGACATCCTCGCGGATCGGCTCTCGGCCACCCAGACAGCCGAATTGGAACTCGCCGGCCGCCGTGGCGACGCCGTGAAGGTCGCCGGCGGTCTCAAGTTCCGCGTGCTGCGGCCGCTCGTCGTGGCCGTGGGTTCCGGCAAGCTCGACGCCGAGGGCCAGCAGGGCGTGGCCGTCGCCCAGCCGTCGGGCACGCTGACGATCGGCCGTGTCGCGGCGCCGCAGGGCAAGGTCGACCTCGCCGCCACCGGCAGCATCGTGAATGCGACCGGCGGCACCGGCATTGCCACGAAGACGCCGGCCCCGCTGGCGGTCACGACCACGCTCTTTTCCCGCACGGGCTCGATCGGCGCGGCGGACTCGCCGCTCGCGGCCGCGGGTGGCGTGGTGACCGCGGGCATGCTCGATCCGACCGCCGCCGTCCACGTCTCGTCGCCCTATCCGGTCATCACGGAAGACCCGCCAAAGCCGCAGCCCGGCGCGCCCGGCGAGCCGCAGGTGCCGACGCGGCAGGACGTCGACCGGCTCGATCTGCGGACCGACGACACGACGACGTTCGCGCTCGGCGGCACCACGCCGGGCGACGGAGCCGGCACGCATGACCAGATCGTGGTCGCCGGCCAGGCCGTCCTCGACGGTGGCATCGTGCTCCAACTCGCCGCCGGCTACGTGCCGCAGGCGGGCGATCGCTTCACGATCATGACCTACCAGAGCGTGGTCGGCCGGTTCACCGCCGGCCGCGGTCTCTTCGGCCTCGCGGGTGACCTCTGGTTCGAGGTCGAGCAGACCGGCGACGCGACCACGCCCGGCGGGATCACGCTCGTGGCCCGCGAGTTCCTGCCCGGTGCGAATGCGGCTCTCGACGTCGCCGACTCGCTCGGGGGCGACGCGGCGAGCATCCGCGACCAGATCGGCCTGCTCCTGAACCGGGACTACTTCGGGATCGACATTCAGGTCACGTTCTCCGGCGGTTTCAGCTACGGCGACCTCGACATCCGGGGCACGGTCACGCTCCGCCACGACTCAAACCCTGCCCGTGCCGATTTCTACGAGGCGGCGGTGACGGGCACCGCCACCGTCGGCGACACCTTCGACCTGGCGGGCGAGTTCCTCGTCTCCGTGGGCGTCCGGGAGGGCACCGCCACGAGCCTCGCGGTCGTCGCCGAGGACATCGATCTCGACGTGGCCGTCGGCGGCGCCACGCTCGGGGCGAAGCGCGGTCGAATCGGGCTGCTCGCCAGCGACGCCGGCGTGGCCTTCGAGGCGTCGGCGGGCATCTCCGCCCGGCTGTCGAGCGATCTGTCGCTTTCCGCCGACGAGATCTTCGTCTCGTACAACGGCACCGCCGTGAATTACACCGGCGTGATGTTCGCCCTCGGCGACGTCAGCTACACCTTCGGCACGCTGGCGTCGGGCGCGTTCGGCATCGGCGTCACCGGCGGCGAGATCACCGCCGGCGGCTTCCTCCGGGCCGCGGGCAACTTCGCGATTCGCGGCGGCTCGCAGGAGGTCACGCTCGCCGACGGCACGAAGGCGACGGCCGACGTGCTCACGATCGGCGGCGCGGACCTCGGCGGCTTCGCCGGCACGGGCGCCGGCACGGCGGCGGCCACCGGCGCGAAGGTCGACGACGTCGACTTCGCCGTGGCGCTCGTGACCGAACAGGGCAAGGCGGGCCGCCGCTGGCTGACGGTCGAAGGCGGCGGCACGTCGGCCCAGGTGATCGGCGTCACGGGCGTCACCGGCAGCCTGAGCGACGTGGCGCTGTCGCTCAATCTCGACGCGGCCGACGGCAGCCTGATCGACTATCGGGCAGGCAAGACGGCGCTCACGGTCGACACCGGAGCGGCAACCGGCATCACGCTCTCCGCCGACGGGTCGAAGGGACGGATCATCCGTGCCTCCGGCACCGCGGCCTTCGCCGTCGAGGGGGCGCTCTCGGTCTCAGGCACCGTCGGCATCAGCCTCGAGGGCTCGAATGTCGTGGTCGTGGGCAGCACGATCAACGCCTCGCTCGGTGCCGCCGACGCCGAGACCTTCCTCGAGGTGAAGGACGCGTCGTTCGGCCTCGTGGCCACCACGCGCGAGACCGCCTTCGAACTCACCGGCGGGCTCTCGGCGGCGGTCACGGGCTTCGCGAGCGTGTCGGCCGAGAAGGTGCGGGCGCAGTACACGTCGGCCGGCACGGCGATCGCCGCGGGCCGGAAGCTCGACACCGGCACGGCCTCCTACACGTTCACGAAGGCGATCGCGAAGGATACCGTCCTGTTCGCCGTCGAGGGGTTCCAGGCGACGGTCGGCGACTTCGTGTCTCTCTCCGGCAACGTCGGCTTCCGGAGCGACGGCACGGGGTTCGTCGCCGTCGGCTCCGAGATGGCGGCGACGCTCGCGGGCGGCGACCTCGCGAGCCTGTCGGTCACTGACGGCGCGCTCGGCCTGAGCGTGACCGGCACCGGCACGGCCTTCGAGCTCTCGGCGAAGAACTTCGCCTTCGGCATCAAGGGGCTGCCCGAGGCGAAGGCCGATACCGTCTTCGTCCGCTACACGTCGGCCGGCAGGACGATCGCCCAGGACGAGACGCTCTCGGTCGGCGGCGTCTCGTACACGTTCCCCGAGGCGATCGCGAAGGATACTGTCGCCTTCTCGTTCACCGGGTTCCAGACCGCGATCTCCGACGTGCTTTCTGTGTCGGGCGACCTCGGCTTCGCGAAGGTCGGCAGCGACCTCGTGGCGGTCGGTGCTGCGATCGACGTCTCGCTCGCCGCGGGCGGCGTCGCGAGCGTGTCCGCGACGGATGGCGAGTTCGGGCTCGTCGTGAACTCCGACGGCGTCGCCTTCGAGCTCCAGGGCGGCTTCGCGGCCTCGATCGGCGGCGTCTTCGGCGCGACCGCCGACCGGACGGTCGTCCGCTATGCGTCGAGCGGCATGTCGCTCGACGCCGGTCGCCGGATCGCCATCGGGGCCGCCGGCTACACGTTCGAGCAGGCGCTCGCAGCCGACACCGTCTCCTTCTCGGTCGAGGGGTTCCGGGCGAACATCTCCGGGTTCACGCCGCTCTCCGGCGACCTCGGGTTCTCCGTCGTCGGCGGCGAGCTGCTCGCCGTCGGCGAGCGGATGTCGGCCGGTTCCATCGATCCGCAGTACGGCGGCATCCGCGCCGAGAACGGCCGCTTCGGCCTCGTGGCCAATGCCTCCGGCACGGCCTTCGAGCTCGGTGGCGGCAGCCTCCGGCTCCAGCTCGCCGACCTCACCGACGTGAAGAGCGGCTCCACGTTCGCCCAATTCTCGACGGCCGGCATCACGCTCGCCGCGAATCGCAAGGTCACCGCCGGCGGCCTCGACTACACGTTCACGAAGGGATTGGCCGCGGGCACGAGCGGCTTTGCCGTCACCGGCTTCTCGGCCAAGGTGAAGGATTTCGTGTCACTCGCGGGGGACGTCGGCTTCACGCTCGCCGACGGCAGCATCGTCGCCGTCGGCGACTCCATCACCGCGACACTGAGCGCCGGCGACGTCGCCAGCCTCTCCGTCACCGGCCGGCTCGGCCTCAAGGCCAAGGACGATGCGCTGGCGATCGAACTGACGGGCACCGACCTCAGTGCCTCCGTGGCGAACATGGACCTCGCCAAGGCCGAGCGGGTGTTCGTGCAATACACCTCCCCCACCGCCTCGGTCGCCAAGGACGAGGCGTTGCGGGCCGGCCCCGCGACCTACGCGTTCACCGAGGCGATCACGCCGGGCACCGTGGCTTTCGATGTCGCAGGGCTGGAGGTCGACCTGTTCGGTGTGCTCACGGTCCGCGGTGACATCGGCTTCGCCTATCGGCCCTCCGAGATGTTGATCGCCGCCTACGGCACCGGTTTCACGGCCGACTTCACGGTCGGCGACGACGTCGAGGCCGGCATCCGCGACGCGACGTTCGACGTCCGCATCGGCAGCCAGATCCTCTTCGCCGTGCAGGGCGAGGCCCGGCTGAAGATCAAGGGCCTCGTCGACGAGACGGTGCGGGTGCGGGTGCAGCCCGACTACACCACGCTCACGCTCGACGACGGCAGCCAGGTCGACGCGGCCGTGCTCTCCTTCGCCGCGGCCCTGCCCGATCTGTTCTTCGGCGTGGGTGGCGGCGAGAACGGACAAGCGGCCGGCCGCGCGGGCCTCACGCTCGAAGACGCCACGCTCGGCTTCGCGGTGGCCACGGAACTCAAGGCCAATCGCTTCTGGGTGGCCGCGCAGGCCGGGGCCGACCAGGCGGGGTTCGTCGGCATCGACGGCTTCACGGCGACCGTCGCCGACGCCGCCGTGCTGATCAACACCACGACGGTGCCCGGCGCCGACGGCCGGTCGGTGGACTGGTCCCAGACCCCGGTCACGCTCACGCCCGTGCTTTTCGGGGATGCCACGGCGGCCGCCCCGATCGTCCTCGACATGAAGGGCGCGACGCTCGCCGCCCGCGGCGACGCCACGATCGACCTGCTCGGGATCGTCGACATCGCGGGGTCGTTCTCCTTCGAGTCGGCAGAGCGCGACGTCACGCTCGTCGGCGGGACGACGGTCACGGTCGATGCTCTCACCGTCGGTATCCGCGATGCCGACGCCTTCCTCGGCGCGACGGCCGACGGCGGCGCTCGCGCAGGTCTCGCGGCCACCGACGTGAACCTCGCCTTCGGCCTGTTCCGCGAGCGGTCGCCGGCCGCGGGGTCGGCCCGTCGCCAGTGGTCCCTGCTCGACGCCGCCGTGGGCACGGCCGCGCTCGTCGGCGTGGATGGGGTCACGCTGTCCGCCACGAACGTGGAGATGGGCTACATCCGCCTTCCCGAGGATGGATCGGCGATCGACACGAAGCAGCCGATCGCCTACGACGCCTCGCTCGCCTTCGCGACCACCGCCGACCGCCTCCGG
>Ga0255182_1000345_pt1 | contig 33808 bp, 28 predicted proteins | sample Atl_UVDOM_RepA_8_FD_188420 | JGI IMG/M metagenome (GOLD analysis project Ga0255182, IMG submission 188420) | Freshwater microbial communities from Altamaha River, Georgia, United States - Atl_UVDOM_RepA_8d | ecosystem: Environmental > Aquatic > Freshwater > River | place: USA: Georgia...
CCCTTTATCCTATTGGTGAATTTACAGATAAGCAATTCAGCCAGGGACACTGGTGGGCCATGCATGTCGATTTGAACGCATGTATTGGCTGTGGTGCTTGTTCAATTGCCTGTATGGCAGAAAATAATGTACCCGTTGTTGGTAAAAGGGAAGTTGGAAGACACCATGAGATGAGCTGGCTTCGTATTGACCGATATTTCTTTGGGGAATACGAAAATCCAAATACGGTTTACCAGCCGATGATGTGTCAGCACTGTGACAATGCACCCTGTGAAAATGTTTGCCCTGTTGCCGCTACACCCCACAGCTCCGAGGGTTTGAACCAGATGACTTATAATCGTTGTATAGGTACCAGATATTGCGCCAATAACTGTCCATATAAGGTCAGACGATTTAACTGGCTTGATTACACCAAGGCTGATATGTTTGCGATTAATGAACCTACAATTAAGGATGAATCCTTACCATTCGGCGCAGATAATTTGACCAGGATGGTTTTAAATCCTGATGTTACCGTTCGTTCAAGAGGTGTAATTGAAAAATGCAGCTTTTGTGTACAGCGTATTCAGGAAGGAAAATTAACCGCAAAGAAGGAAGGTCGAAGCCTGCAGGATAACGATGTAAGAACTGCTTGTCAAACGGCGTGTCCAACTGGTGCTATCGTTTTCGGTGACAGAAATAATAAGGATGGTGATCTGTCTAAAAAATTGGATCATCCGTTAAACTATATCGTACTGGAAGAAATTGGCGTTCGTTCTTCTGTGAATTATACCGCTAAGGTTGTAAACCGTAGTGAAAAATTGGATGCTTAATAAAAATGGTTAGCCATCAAATGTTGATTACTTTAAAATATAACTCATGAGTGCACCTATCTCTGCGATTAGGGAACCTTTAATCACCGGGAGTAAGTCCTATCATACCATCACTGAAGATATATGTGGGCCTACGGAAAGGACTCCAACAACTGCCTGGGTCATTGCTTTTATTGTTGCCGTTACTGGTTTGGCACTTTATGTTTTTAGCGTTACCTGGACGATATGGGTTGGTATTGGTTCCTGGAACTTAAACAGAACTATTAACTGGGGTTGGGATATCACCAATTTCGTCTGGTGGGTTGGTATCGGACATGCCGGCACCTTGATTTCTGCCATATTACTTCTTTTCAGACAAAAATGGCGTACTGGGGTTAACAGGGCTGCTGAAGCCATGACCATATTTGCGGTAATGTGTGCCGGTCAATTCCCGCTCATTCACATGGGTAGATTGTGGCTTGGATTTTTCATCTTCCCTTATCCCAATACCAGAGGACCATTATGGGTGAATTTTAACTCCCCCTTGCTTTGGGACGTATTTGCCATCTCTACTTATTTTACGGTTTCCCTGCTTTTCTGGTACACGGGTTTAGTGCCTGATTTCGCCACTGTTAGGGATAGAGCAAATGGTTTGAGAAGGAAGATATATAATTTTGTTTCTTTTGGCTGGACCGGATCCGCAAAACACTGGCAAAGATGGGAAAGTCTATCTCTCGTTCTGGCAGGTTTGGCCACCCCTCTTGTACTATCAGTTCATACCATTGTATCTTTCGACTTCGCCACTTCGGTGATTCCCGGCTGGCATACTACGATATTTCCTCCTTACTTCGTCGCAGGAGCTATTTTCTCAGGATTCGCCATGGTTCAGACCTTGATGATTATGACCAGGAAAGTGCTGAAACTGGAAGATTATATTACGCTGGAACATATAGATAGTATGAATAAGGTAATTCTGGCAACCGGTAGCATCGTTGGTGTTGCATATCTGACGGAATTATTCATTGCCTGGTACTCAGGTTATATTTACGAGCAGTTTGCTTTTTATAACAGAGTAATGGGGCCATACTTCTGGTCATATATCGGAATGATGGGTTGTAATGTTATTTCTCCTCAAATATTCTGGAGTAAAAAAATGAGGAGAAGTATTCTGGTGACGTTCTTTATGTCTATTTTCATCAATATTGGTATGTGGTTTGAAAGATTTGTGATTATTGCCTCTACATTAGCAAGAGATTATCTTCCTTCAAGCTGGAGTTATTATTCGCCTACCTGGGTAGAAGTATGTTTATTTATTGGTACACTGGGATTATTCTCTACCTTGTATCTTGTTTTTATGAGGGTTGCTCCTGTGGTAGCTGTATCAGAAATTAAGGGTATTTTAAAAACAGGTGGGGATCAATATGTAGGCCCTAATGCCAGCCATGGACATTCTCACCATGATTCAGCAAACCATTAAGCATTTTTTTGCGCTAAAAAGAAAATTTAAATGAAACAGGAAACAACGCAAGTACTTTATGGTCTTTATAACGATGAGGAAGTTTTACTTCATGCAGTTAAGAAAGCAAAAGAAGATCATTTAGATATCATGGATGTTTATTCTCCATTTCCAGTTCATGGTCTGGATAATGTATTAGGACTTTCTGAAAGTCGTATTCACGTTGCAGGATTTATATACGGATTAATAGGGGCTTTAACCGCATTTTTATTTATGACCTGGGTATTTACAAGAGATTGGCCCATTATATTTGGTGGCAAGCCTTATTTTTCTGCTCCTTCATTTATCCCAATCACCTTTGAGGTAACCGTTCTGTTTGCATCCGTTGGTATGGTAGTCACTTTCTATACTATTTGTGGTATGGGACCCGGTGTTACAAATCCAACCCTGGATGATAGAATTACGGATGATAAATTCTGTATTGCCTTTGATGTAAATGATGCCAATGAATCGCAACAATCTGCTTTGCGCAAGTTTTTTGATGAAACAGGTGCTGAAGAAGTAAATGTCAAGACGATTTGATTAACCTGAATATTAACTTCTAAAAAAGAAGTATATGATACTTTTTAGAAAAATTTCTGTATTATCTTTTTTACTGGCTGTTGTTATCATGGGATGTTCCCCGGCTGGTGAAAATAAAACAGGTCATGAATATATGCCCGATATGGCGCATGCTATTGCTTATGAAGCCAATGTATATGGCTATTCCTCACATAACACATGGGATAAGCAAAGCACAGCATCAAGAAGATTATTGTCAGTTCCCGGTAAACCAGTCAACGGCACTATTCCAAGAGGATTTAGTGGTGCATTGACGAACGGTGAAATAGATCAAAGTAAAATTGATGTAATTCGGGGTAAACATCAATTGAATGCACAGGCTACTACTGTAAATGGTCATGTAGGCTTTTATTATGCAGACAATGAGGATGAAAGACTTCGGGCTATCGCAGAGATTAAATCAAATCCTTTTCCAATCACCTCAAAAGGACTTGAGATTGGGAAGGAATTATATACCATTAATTGTGCTATTTGTCATGGTGACGCAGGAGATGGTGCAGGTTATCTGGTTCGTGACCCAAATCCTGCCGCGGGTGATCCTGGTGGTAAATACCCGGCAGCACCAGCTAATTTTTTATTGGATGATCTGATAAATTCCTCCAATGGAAGATATTATTTCAGTATCATTTATGGTAAAAATGTGATGGGGGGTTATGCTGATAAATTAAGTTTCGAAGAACGCTGGCAAGTGATTCATTACATTCGTTCGCTGCAGGCTGCTTCAAAGACCCTTATTTACAATGAAAAAATGAATACTTTGAATGCTGAATTTGGTGTGCCCCTAAAATTAAAAAACCAGCTGGCCTCCATTTCTTCAAATTAGTCTTCAATCAATAAATCTGCTTACTTAAATGGCAAAAGTGATGAATCAATTTACTTTTACTTCCAAACAAAAAAACGTGTTATTTGGGTTCATGGGACTTGGCTTACTTTGTCTTATTCTGACCTGGTTTAATGATGATGCGTTACACACACGTTTCTGGAGTAATTTCTTACATAATGCTACCTTTTTTACAGGTATTTCATTTACCTCCTTATTTATACTTACTGCATTTACAACTGCCTGGGCAGGCTGGTACGTGGGAATGAAAAGAATCTGGGAGGCAAATATGCAGTTTATTCTGGTTGGACTTGGATTGATGATTGTAATCATCGCAGGAATCTGGGGTCATACACATCATTTATACCATTGGGCTGATGAGGCGGAAGTCGCTAAAGATGCCGTAATGAAAGGAAAATCTTCTTTTCTGAATAAAAACTGGTACACCTTTGGTACATTGATTATTGTAGGAATGTGGATTTTCTTTGCCTATAATATTCGAAAAATTTCACTTGATGAAGATGTAAACGGAAAAGGTCAGGCTGATAACTTCAGACATCATAGGAAAATCAGAGTATGGTCTGCCATTTTCATGCCTTTAGCCGGATTTTCCAGTGCGGCTATCATCTGGCAGTGGGTCATGTCCGTTGATGCACACTGGTACAGTACTCTTTTTGCCTGGTATTCAGGTGTGAGCTGGTTCGTGAGTATGATTGCGTTGACTATTCTTACGCTGATTTATTTGAAAAGCATTGGATATTTTTCGCATGTTACAGACGACCACATGCATGATTTGGGTAAGTTTCTATTCGCCTTTAGTATTTTCTGGACTTATATGTGGTTTTCCCAATATATGCTTATCTGGTATGCAAATGTTGGGGAAGAAACAGTTTACTTTAAGGAGCGCTTATTAAACTACAAACCTTTATTTTTTGCTAATCTGTTGATTAATTTCCTTTTGCCATTTCTTGTTTTAATGCGCAATGATAATAAAAGAAAATTTGGCCCGCTTGCATTCGCATCCATTATGGTGTTTTTAGGTCACTGGCTTGATTTCTTTTTAATGATTAAACCGGGTGTCAGACATACCGCTATGGAAGCCTTAGGACATCATCATGCTGGTCATGAAGGAGGATTGCCTTTTGAAATGGGCTTTTCTATACCTGGCCTGCTTGAGTGGGGTACTATGTTAGGATTCTTGGCATTATATCTGTTTATTACCCTGAGAAGTCTGGCAAAGGCAGGTTTATTTCCAAAGAATGATCCGTACGCTGAGGAAGCAACGCATCATCATGTATGGCCTTATATATAATTATTCTAAATAATTAACCTTTAATTAGCTTAATTGTTAGTTCAGTTTTATAAACTTAATTTTGCAGGGTTAAATTTTTACAAAAACAATAAACTATCATGACGATTCTTCTTGTAATAATTAGTATCATTCTTATCGCTGTTATAGTCGTACAAATCGGTAAGGTTACGGAACTTGCAGCTAAGATAAGAGGGGAAGAGGAAATGCAGTATGAAGTAAATCGTAGCCAGGGTGGTTACATGATTCTCTTTTTGGTTGTGTTTCTGATTGGATGCGTCGTTTCAGCCTATTATTTTAAGAATTATATGTTGGGCTATGGTCCTCATTTACCTGCTTCTGAACATGGTTCCATTCTGGATAAAATGTTTAACGTAACGCTTTTCTTCACAGGTATCGTGTTTGTTATAACTCATGTACTGTTATTTTATTTTGGTTGGAAATATAGTGCAAAGAAAGGTAAAAAGGCTTTATTTATTCCCCATGACAATAAACTGGAAATTATCTGGACAGCAATTCCTGCCGTTGTCATGACTTTCCTGGTCGTGGGTGGTTTAGATGCCTGGAATGAAGTTATGGCTGATGTGTCGGATGATGATAAATATCTTGAAATTGAAGCTACAGGTTTTCAATTTGGATGGAATTTAAGATATCCAGGTGCGGACGGATTAATAGGTGAGAAAAACTATAAATTAATTTCCAGTGAAAATCCGTTAGGTCAAAACTGGAAAGATGAAAAAAATCTTGATGATTTTCTTGCTACAGAATTAGTTCTACCGGTTGGTCAAAAAGTAAGAGTCAGAATTACGGCTCAGGATGTTCTCCATAATTTTTATCTCCCACATTTCAGAGTTAAAATGGACGCAATTCCAGGTATGCCCACTTATTTTGTTTTTACTCCTACCAAAACAACAGAAGAGTATCGTCAGGAGCTAAAAAAATATCCGGAGTATAATGTACCCGATCCTGCAGATCCTGAAAAAATGTTATGGGAAACTTTTGAATATGAATTGGCATGTGCAGAATTATGCGGTCGTGGTCATTACAGTATGAAACGTCCGGTCAAAATTGTTTCTCAAGAAGATTATGATACATGGCTGGGGACACAATCATCTTATTATTTTTCTAATATTCGATTCAAAGACAACGATCCATGGTCAGATAAACTATTTGAATCTGAAATTAGCAGCAAAAGGGATGCATTAAACGCTGCTTTTACAGCAGACAACATCGGTAAGGATTTACCACTAGATGCCTTAAGCTTCAAAGGAGATAAAGCCTATAATCTTACAGGTTCTTCTAAAGAGCAACTTACTTTATTGGCAAATACGCTAAAATCTAAACCTGGTAGTCGTCTAAAATTATCAGTTACCATTCCTTCTGGGCTTGAAAATGTAACAGCGGATTCGAAAACCCGATTAATTTTAGATTTATTATATAGTAATGGAGTCAATGCAAATCAGATTGAATTGGCGCCAAATATCATAGCTTCAGAAGATAATACGACAACTAAATGGGTATTTACTCTGTTAGGTGCTGGACTTTCATTATAATCAAAACAAACTAAAAAAATCAGAACTAATGGCAAATGTATTAACTGCTGCTCCACATTCAGAAGAAAATGTTTTGATTGAACAAATGGGATATGATGATCATTTCCATGAGCACCATGATGGTGACAAGTTTCAATCTAATTTTATTACTACCTATATCTTTAGTCAGGATCATAAGATAATCGCCAAGCAATTCCTTATTACGGGGATGTTCTGGGGTATTATTGGTGGATTAATGTCTCTGGTATTCAGATTACAACTTGGTTTTCCTGAGGAAAGTCTTGCCTGGCTGAAACCAGTTCTTGGTAAATGGATTGAGATTAATGCTGAAACGGGTATGGGTGCACTTTCACCGGATTTTTATTATGCACTGGTAACCATGCATGGTACAATTCTGGTATTTTTCGTTTTAACCGCTGGATTGAGTGGCACATTTAGTAATTTACTGATTCCCCTTCAGCTGGGTGCCCGCGATATGGCTTCTCCATTATTAAATATGATGTCTTACTGGTTCTTTTTCCTCGCTGGCGTCATTATGTTTATTTCTCTTTTTCTAAATACAGGGCCCTTTTCCGGGGGCTGGACTGCTTATCCTCCATTAAGCGCTTTACCACAGGCAAGTTCTGGATCTGGAGCAGGTATGACCCTTTGGCTGGTCAGCCTTGTTTTCTTCGTTGTTTCTGTGTTACTCGGTGGAATCAACTATATCACAACAGTACTTAATCTCAGGACTAAAGGAATGAATATGTGGAGAATGCCACTTACTATCTGGGCATTTTTTGTTACAGCTATTCTTGGATTATTATCGTTTCCGGTTTTAGCGTCTGCATTTTTTCTGGTGATGTGTGACAGAGGATTAGGTACAAGCTTCTTTTTAAATGAAATATTTATTGGTGGACAAGCATTAGATCACGTTGGTGGTAGTCCAGTTCTATATCAGCATTTGTTCTGGTTCCTGGGTCATCCAGAGGTGTATATCATCATATTGCCAGCCATGGGCATCGTATCTGAAGTTCTGGCTGTACATAGCCGTAAGCCTATTTTTGGTTACAAGGCCATGGTGTTTTCAATTTTAGCCATTGGATTTCTTTCGTTCATAGTCTGGGCACATCACATGTTTATGTCGGGTGTCAATCCGTTTATTTCCAATTTTTTCGTTGTATTTACCTTAATTATAGCTGTTCCCTCTGCTGTAAAGGTGTTTAACTGGATTGCTACCCTATTCGGTGGCAATATAAGATTTACTGCAGCCAGTTTATTTGGCATTGGTTTTGTGTCCATGTTCATTTCAGGTGGTTTAACAGGTATATTTTTGGGTAATTCAGCTATTGATATTCAAATGCATGATACCTATTTTGTTGTGGCTCACTTTCATATTGTAATGGGTGTAGCGGCTTTCTTTGGTATGTTTGCCGGGGTCTATCACTGGTTTCCTAAAATGTATGGTCGTTTTATGAATGAGACACTTGGAAAATTACATTTCTGGGGTACTATGATTGGTGCTTATCTTATTTTCTGGCCTATGCATTACATTGGTATGGCTGGTGTTCCAAGAAGATACTATAGATTTGATACTTTTCAGTCCTTTTCTCAGTTTGATGATATGAATAAGTTTATTACAATTGCCGCCATCATAACTTTTGGGTTTCAATTGATTCTTGTAATCAACTTCTTTTATAGTATCTGGTATGGTAAGAAAGTAACTGAAAAGAATCCATGGGGTGCAACCACATTAGAATGGACCACTGAAGTAGATCCAGGTCATGGCAATTGGGCTGGTAAATTACCAGCAGTACACAGATGGGCTTATGATTATGGAAAAGATGGTAAAGAATTCATTTCTCAAATTACACCTTTGAAAGAGGGTGAATCGGAGACCCATTAATTTATTGCTTCTTTATAGAGTTGAACTAAATTTAAATATAGAATGAACCTGCAAACAGGTGCTCTGAAGAGAGAGAAAAAACAATGGCTGCTGGATATCATCGATTTTACCCAACTGGTAAAGTTTCGTTTAACCATGACTGTTGTTTTTTCTGCTCTGATGGCTTATTGGATTGCACTGCCTTTGGATCGTTCACTGTCCTATAAATTATTTTCCATTTTCCTCGGTGGTAGTTTTATTGCCGGTGCTGCAAATGCTTTGAATCAGGTCCTGGAAAAGAGATACGATGCCAAAATGTCAAGAACCTCAAACAGGCCTCTGGCAGCAGGAAGAATGTCTGATTCAACCGCATTACTGATAGCCGGGGTAATGAGTGTCTCTGGTTTAATTTTACTGGCTACCCTTAATCTTTGGTCAGCGTTGCTGGGAGCTGTTTCCCTGTTACTTTATGCTTTTGTTTATACGCCACTAAAGAGATTGTCTTCAATGGCTGTTTTTGTTGGAGCAATCCCTGGAGCTTTGCCTGTTTTAATCGGTACCGTTTCGGCACAAGGTGAGTTGACGACTTTAGGCTTATGTCTGTTTGGCATTCAGTTCTTTTGGCAGTTTCCTCATTTTTGGGCTATATCGTGGTTAGGACATCAGGATTATATTAAAGCTGGATTCAAGATTACACCAAGTTTAGGAGATTTACCTACTAAGACAACAGGATTCCAAGCGTTTGTATATGCTTTGTTTCTCTTACCTGTGTGTTGGCTTTGTCAACGGTTTAACGTTAGTGGCTATTTATCTTTCTATGTTTTCCTGATATCTTCTCTACTATATGTTTTGCTGAGTTTCAGACTATATATGGTTAACAACAAGAAAGCCGCCCTGGCATTATTGTTCTTTTCTTTTTTTTATATCCCTGTTGTTTTGGGTGCATTTTTAATTGATAAATTTGTTTAAAAGATTCAGTGTATGTCAGTATTTGAAAATGCAGTGTACAACAGGAATAAGATACATCCTCAAAAATTCGCCCTGCTGATAAGCTGTGCCAGTGTAGTGATGTTGTTTGCTGCATTGACCAGTGCTTATGTAGTTCGCCAGGCTGCAGGTAACTGGCTTGAATTTCCATTACCCGTTATTTTTCTCTACAGCACACTTACCTTAATTGTCAGCAGTTTTACCTTACATTTTTCCTATAAAAGTTTTCTAAAGGGTAAACCTCTATTATACAGATATTTATTGTTTATTACATTTGTACTGGGAATCCTTTTTATATACTTACAATATAAAGGTTGGATGGCTTTAGTGGCCATGGGTGTTGAATTAGGTACTAATCCTTCCGGTTCCTTTTTATATGTACTTTCAGGTTTGCATGCTGCGCATATCCTGGGTGGATTAGCAGCTGTTTTTGTTGCTATTTTACATGCTTTTATCTTACCTTATGAGGTAACAGATAAACGTAAACTGCGTTTTGAAATGACTCAAATATATTGGCATTTTGTTGATATATTATGGATATACTTAATCGTTTTCTTATGGTTGCAACAACAGGCTTAAGAAATCATTTTAATTTTTAAAATTTTAGGAATGGAGACAACTGAAAATGTGCTGCATCAGCATAGCGACAATCATGGTGGTTCTTGGGAAGGAGCTGCTGCACCGTTTAACATCAGCTATGGTAAATTGATGATGTGGTATTTTTTGCTATCAGATGCTTTTACTTTTGCTGGATTTTTAATTGCTTACGGTGCGCTTCGTTTTAGTAGTCCCAGCTGGCCAGTGCCTGATTTTGTTTTTTCAACGGCCCCGTTTGGTATCCATGATGCCCCTTTGATTTTCGTAACTATAATGTCTTTTCTTTTGATTATTTCTTCCGTAACAATGGTTAGGGCAGTTCAGGAAGGGCACAGGGAAAATAAAAAAGGAGTTGTATTCTGGATGTTGCTGACTATCATAGGTGGTGCTGGCTTTTTAAGTTGTCAGGCGTGGGAATGGACTAACCTGATTGGAAAGGAAAATATGACAGTGACAACAAATCCTTTTGGAAGTCATATCGATGATGGAATCTATCTGGATGAAATGGGAAATGCAACTGGTGAATCATTTAAAGCTGGTGCTTCTTATCTTTTGCATAAATCTGAGGAGGGTGGACATGATGAAGGTCATGCAGAAGGACATCACGCTTTAGCAAAGGGAGATCATCCAAATGCTTTGGTTGACAATGAGGGTTTCATTCATAAGAAATTTAAAGTTACCTCAGGTCCATCTGCAGGACAGGTTCAGATGGAGGAATTTGGTCCTAAAGCTTTCGGTGCCTTGTTCTTTTTTATTACCGGTTTCCATGGTTTTCACGTTTTATCAGGGGTTGCTTTTTTGCTAATTATTATGATAAATGTAGCAAGTGGCGTGTATGCTTCCAGAAAAAATGGTTATGAAATGGTTGAAAAAATTGGACTATACTGGCATTTCGTCGATTTGGTCTGGGTTTTCGTGTTTCTGGTTTTCTATCTGTTCTAATTTTTTCTTTTTCATTTTTAAATGTTGAATTATGAGTCATAAAACATACGAGGAAAGTAAAAAAGCAGTAGTAAAAGGTTTGTTTTTATTGGGCTTTGTTACGCTCATTGAGGTATTCATATCTCTTTTTGGTAAAGGACATATTATTCCTGGAATTAAAGATATCGCCTGGATGGCTTATCCGGTAGGGTTAATTATTGCCGTACTTTCCATATATAAGGCATATTTTATTATATATGAGTTCATGCACATGGCTTATGAAGTAAAAGGATTAGCCTTGACGGTTTTATTGCCTACTTCCTTATTGATCTGGGCCTTAATTGCCTTCTTTCAAGAGGGAACTGCATGGAAAGCCAGGAGAGAGTTTGTGAAGGAAAAAAATGCTAAATCTGTTGAACCTTTAAAAGGTAAAGAGAGTTTCCTAGATGATAATACGCTTTTAAGACTTTAATTGTAACTATGTCCATCAAATCAATCTGGCAATTTATCTTTTTATTGGCTATTTTTGGTGGTGTGCCTGTTATAAGTTGGTATTATCTTCAGACTGGTCTGGATTACAGGTTAAAGGCTTTGGCTGAATTGGGTAATATGGGTCCTATTGAAAGAGAAACAAGGGTTTCTCATGATAAAATTGTTTGCTCTCCGGATAAAATTAAGGGTAAAGTTCATTTAGGTATTTGGTATCCCGATGGGATTGAAAATGAAACGCTTACCATGAAATATCTTGATGAGCTTCACGAACAGTTTAAAAGCAGATCTGATCTTTCCTTTTATGTTTATTCTAATACTGCAAATCCTGATTCTTTATCGCATTTCCTTAAAATCAATAAGTTATATCCTTCTCCTATTATTACCTATTTTTCTGACTTAGGTGTACAAAGGATGTACTATTTTATGAAACCAGGTAAAGGTGAAATTCCTGTGGCATTGGTTGACACTTCAGGTATGGTTAGAAAACATTATAATCTTGCTTCAGGGAAGGAATTAACCAGATTAACAGAACATCTGGCTATGTTACTTCCCATAGAATCAACCAGAGATGAACTTATCTTTAAAAGAGAGAAAGAAAAATAACTATGGATGAAAATCTGGTTCTCGAAAAGAAATTGAATAAACTTGCTTATGTTATAACTTTCGTGGTGTTGATTTTAGTAGGTATTATGAGAAGGTATAAATTAGATCTGGGATTTGATTTTAGTTTTTTACCTCCATTTCATGCATTATTAAACGCCCTTACAGCAATGGTATTGTTGATAGCACTTTTTGCTGTTAAATCAAAAAATATATTATTACATAAGAAATGCATGTTTACAGCTCTGTTGTTATCTGTTCTTTTCCTACTATCTTATGTAGCTTATCATTTTACAACGCCCGAAACAATTTTTGGCGATTTAAATCATGATGGATTACTTGATACCCGTGAACTTTTGAATGTACATAATAGTCGCACCCCATATTTAATTTTGTTATTTTCCCATATAGTGCTGGCTGCTGTTAGTTTACCCTTTATTTTACTAACATTTATCAGAGCCTATACCAACCAGTTTGATAAACACAAAAAGATGGCTCGTTATGTATATCCCGTTTGGTTATATGTTGCTATTACTGGTCCTGTTTGTTATTATCTTTTAATGCCTTACTATGCCTAAAAATTTCTTTATGAATAGATGGATTCTTTTGGGTTTTATTTTTGCCTTTCTTCTCTTTGGAGGTGAGCTTCTCGCTCAATGCCCGATGTGCAAAATGGCTGCAGAAAGTAATTTGAAAAATGGTGGTTCAGCAGGTAAGGGTTTGAATGCCGGTATTCTTTATATGTTGCTTACTCCTTATTTGTTAGTGGGTGGTTTGGCTTTCTGGTGGATTAAAAATAAGAAAAAGGTGACAGAATGATAATTCTTAACGGGCTTATTGTATGACTGTCTCCATAAGATTTCATATACTTTGTGGGCTTATTTTTGCTTGTACCGGCGTTATTATTGGTGCTTTTGCAGCACATGGCTTAAAACCTTTGTTATCCCTTAAAGAATTGACTAATTTTGAAACAGGGGTTAGATACTTATTTTATCATGCATTTGCCTTAATTATTTTAGGTCTGCTGGAGTCCCATTTTCCTGAGAAATCACGGTTTTTTAAATGGGCTGGCTTGTTTTTTATTTTTGGTATTTTACTCTTTTCAGGCTCCCTCTTTTTATTATCCATCCAATCAACATTAGGATTAAATTTACTTTTTTTAGGCCCATTGACGCCTGTAGGTGGATCATTTTTAATATTGGGTTGGTTGGTTACCTTCTGGATAGTCTTCCGTAAATAATTTATATTCTATTCTTTTTCCTCCATTTGAAATACTTCTTCAACCGGTTTGTTAAATAACCTGGCAATTTTCATTCCTAAAGTTAATGAGGGAGCATATTTGTTATTTTCTATGGCGTGTATGGTTTGTCTGCTGACCCCGAGTTGCTGTGCCAAATAATCCTGTGATATTGAAAGCTCCGCCCGCAAAACTTTTATTCTATTCTTCATCGCTGTTTATTTTATAGTATGCCCTTAATTTATATTGAAAGCGAAGGTTAAAAAGGATGATTAAGGAGAATAAATGGATAATCATTACATGGAAATAAGCCATGCCAAATATTAAAAGGGTGGCCATTAATACTAAACCATAGTTCACAAAAATGGACCAGGTCAAAGCCTGCAGACGAATACTGGAAATATATTCGTCTTTTGTTTTTTCTCTGGAAAATGAATGTATGATGCCTGATATAATTAATACTATAGTGATGAGTTCATCAAAAATACCGTTTTCAATCCACATCCCCATGTTGTCCGTGAAAATGGGTTCGTTTATTAGCGCGGGTATCCTCATTACCAATAGGTCATCCATATTGACATCTGAAATATAGACCACGGTGCCAATCAAAGTGGTTAGATAAAATATTAATCCAGAGATATGTTTAAATCTGGTTGGAAATAAATAGTTCTTCATTTGTTTTTTTTATCAAATGTAAAATATATCTTACAAAATGTCAATTTTATATTAATAAATGTAATAAAAAATTAACATTTTGATGTTTTTGAATGTTTCCTATGTTATTTAATCCACTGAATTATAATAGGCATTCCTTTTTTGTTTAAGGCTTTTTACATCCTGATTTGAAATGGTTTCCAATACACTTAATTTATGTCCTCTGACTAATGCATGTGTTTTAAAACCTTTTACAAAGATGCTTCTGGTGTGAAAAAATCCAATTAATTGTTGTTGTTGATTAAATAACAAGGTGATTCTGTCCATTGGGGAAAAATCGACTACAGTACTTTCATATATAAAATATTGTTTATATTTTAATGTATTATCTTCTTTATATGCTGTAAATCCAAATTTTTTCATGTATGGTTCCATTCCTTTTTTCTGATAATTCCCTGAGTTTAATAGTTTCATCAATGCCAACTCAGGATTATAAGCCATATTTATATTATCCTGATGTGTATATGCTTCTATGTATCCTATTTCTTCTTCAATCATAGTTATTTCTACTGGGTTAATCGTTTTCCCAATGGATTTTCCATATTCATTAAATAATGAAACGTTTTTTTCAAGTTTAAAAGCCTGTATTTGTTCCGGTGCTAACTTTATATAAACACCAATTTTCACCCATTTATTGACAATAGGTGATGTTTCGATTAAAACACCGTCATCTAAACTGAATAAAATATTTCCATTGATGGTGTCCCTGATATTAGCGGGTCCGTTTATCCTTTCCCCCACATCTAATCTGCTTTGACCTGACAGATCTTTATAAATGATTATAAAAATGAAGAAAGTCAGGCATTTTAAAAGTACATTTGATTCAGACATTGTGTTCTTATTGTTTATTTTTAAGAAATATTTTCAAAATGAAGCACCCCACTAATTTACTTTTATTTTGTCTGGTATTTTTTTTTATCGATAATATTTATGCACAGCATCTGACCAGATTTCTGGATGAATTGCCCATAAAAACGTTTTCTGATGGAATTCAATCGGTTGTAGCTAATGTTAATCAAAAAGGGAATCCTATTTCAATGAATGGTAAAACCTATAAAAAAGGTATCGGGTTGGAATCAACCAGTGTTATAGCTTTTTTACTGGATAAAAAGGGCTTGCGCTTTTCTGCTGAAGTGGGCGTTGATGATATGGGTAACGATTCTATTCCCCTCCGGTTTTATGTTCTTGCAGATAAGAAAATTATATATGATAGTGGTGAAATGTTGCCCGGTGAATCGCCTCAAAAGGTTGATTTGTCTATTGGGATGGTTAATAGATTAGGTCTGTTAGTTTTGGGCAGGGGTAGTGGATACCCCAAAAATCTGGGTGCCTGGGCAAACGCATCTTTAACGGTCAGCCATCCTGATTATCCTAAAACTATTCCAAATGATGGTGAAAAGTATCGGTTAACACCAGCGACATCATCCCTGCCTAAGATTAATTCTCCAAAGATTTTTGGCGCAAAACCCGGGAACCCTTTTTTATATTATATAGCTGCCACAGGTGAACGCCCCATGATTTTTAAAGCGTTTAATCTACCTCAGGGGTTGAAACTGGATTCTCTGAATGGACAAATTACAGGAATAGTAAATGAAAAAGGGATTTACCATGTTGATCTGGTTGCCCATAATGCAAGGGGAATACATAAACAAAAAGTAGTTTTTAAAATATCAGATACCCTCTCCTTAACCCCTCCCATGGGTTGGAATGGATGGAATTCCTGGGCCCGGGAAATTGATCAGCAAAAAGTGATTTCATCTGCTAAGGCATTAATTAATAATAGATTAATTGATTATGGCTGGCATTTTATAAATATTGATGATGCCTGGCAAGGGCAGCGGGGAGGTTCATTTGGTGGTTTAATGGCTAATGAAAAATTTCCTTCTTTTGATAAAATGATTGATACCTTACATCAATGGGGGCTAAAAGTCGGCGTTTATTCAACGCCTATGATCAGCAGCTATGCCGGATATCCCGGAGGGACTTCTGATTCAGAGGATGGTTTCTATTCAGAGGAAATTCGTTTAAACAAAAGGAATTACAGATATATTGGAAAATATAAATTTGAAGATAAAGATGCCAGCCAATGGGCTAAATGGGGGGTAGATTACCTGAAATATGACTGGCGCATCGAGGTTTCCTCTGCTGAAAGAATGAGAAATGCCTTGAACAAGGTAAACAGAGATATTATCTACAGTATATCAAATTCAGCTCCTTTTCAACATGTAAAGGATTGGGTTCGTTTATCCAATCTCTTCAGATCCGGTCCGGATATCAGGGATTCCTGGACTTCTGTTTATCTTTCTACTTTCCAGCTGTCAGAATGGGTACCTTTTGGTGGTCCGGGACATTGGATTGATCCCGATATGCTGGTTATCGGAAATGTAACAACTGGTTCTCCCATGCATCCAACAAGACTAACACCAGACGAGCAATATGCCCATTTTTCAATGCATTGTTTACTGGCTGCTCCTTTGCTCATCGGTTGCCCTATGGATCAACTGGATTCATTTACCCTAAATTTATTAACAAATACGGAGGTTATTGAGGTAAATCAGGATCCACTAGGTAAGCCAGCCTCTCTTGTTAAGTTGGATAAAAATTATCAGATCTGGAAAAAACCACTGGAGGATGGTTCTTTCGCAGTAGGTATTTTTAATGTCAGGCCTCTTGGGAATATACCCCAGGAATATTTTCGCTGGGGTGATGAACAGGCTTTGAATATCGAACTGGATTTAAAAGATCTGCAAATGGATAATCCCGTTAGCGTCAGAGATGTTTGGCGACAACAGAATATGGGCCTTTGGAAAGGTAAAAAGTCATTGAATATCCCTCATCATGGTGTTTATTTATTAAAATTAACTCCACTTGCCGCTAAATAAACGATGAAAACACAAAAGGCTATTTTTATTTTTTGGATAACTTTTTTTACTTCCAACTTAAGGTGCCAATCCACTTCGGATGACTTACTTATTTATTATGACCGGCCTGCCAGTCGTTGGAATGAAGCTATACCCATTGGAAATGGTTATATGGGTGCCATGATTTTTGGTGATGTCAAACGGGAGAGGATTCAGTTAAACGAGGGTACCCTTTATTCAGGTGATCCACTCAGAACATTCGATAAAATTAAAATATCAAACGCTTTTGATTCAGTATCTAATCTTATTGAAAATAATAAGTTTAAAGAAGCACAAGATATTATTACCAAACAATGGTTAGGTAGAAATCATCAAATGTTTCAGCCTATGGCTGATCTTTGGATTGAATTTCAAAGAGATTCACACCAGGTTAAGGATTATACCAGAAGATTGAATCTGGCTGATGCTTCTGTTGTCACCAATTATAAAGTAGGCGAAAATCCATTCCGACACACCTGTTTTGCCAGTTACCCCGATCATGTATTGGTTTTCAGATTGGAAGCCTTAGGTAAGGAGCGCTTACATTGTAAACTATATCTTTCAACCCCTCATAAACCAGCTGCTTCTGTATCCTTAAAAGGGAAGGAACTGCAGTTGAAAGGGAAAGCTCCTTTTTTTGCCCTGAGAAGGGAATTTAATATGGTAGAGGCTTTAGGTGATCAATATAAATATCCTGAGGTGTATGATGAATCCGGAAATCTTAAACCAAATGCTGACAATCTGTTATATGATCTCAATGAAGAAGGTGAAGGTTTAAAATTTGGCGTTCGCATTGAAGTAAGAAATGTGGGAGGATCCCTGAAATACAATGAGAATTATATCCAGGTGGAAAATGCGAAGGATGTTCTGATTATTCTCACTGCCGCAACTAATTTTAATAAATTTGATAAAAGTCCTGCCAAAGAAGGACTTAATCTGGATTCTCTGTTGCATTTGTATATGTCAAAAGTAAAAAAGGTAACTTTTGATTCCCTAAAAAGCAGACAAGAAAAGGATTATAAATCATTATTTAACAGGGTTTCCCTGCATCTTGCTGAAAAAACCCAGCAATCTTTACTACCTACAGATCAAAGGGTAGCCCTTTTTTCAAATGGTCATGATCCTTCTTTTGTGTCCCTGTATTTCCAATTTGGAAGATATCTGATGATTTCTGGATCAAGGCCAGGGGGGCAACCCCTTAATTTGCAAGGAATCTGGAATGAATTATTAGTTCCTCCATGGAATGGTGCTTATACCATTAATATCAATGCGCAGATGAATTACTGGCCTGCGGAATTAACTAATTTATCAGAATGCCATGAACCCTTTTTTACGGCCATTAAGGAATTGGCAGTTAACGGGGAGAAAACGGCGAAAAACATGTATGGGGCAAACGGATGGGTGGCTCATCATAATATGGACATCTGGCGGCAAGCAGGACCTATAGATAAATGTACCTGTTCTTTTTGGCCTATGGCTGCCGGTTGGTTAACTAGTCATCTCTGGGAAAGATATTTATTCTCAGGGGATTATATGTTTCTTCAAAATGAAGTATTTCCCCTGTTAAAAGGGGCCGTATCTTTTTATAAAGATTGGCTGATTATAAATAAATCGGGCTATTGGGTAACACCTGTAGGTCATTCTCCTGAACATGATTTCCTTTATGATGGGAATAAAAGAGCAACTTTTAGTCAGGGTCCAACTATGGATATGGCTATCATCAGAGAGTCCTTTCATAGATATCTCGAAGCTTGCCAGCGCCTGGGTTTAAAGGATGAATTGAATATTAGTCCTATGTTAAAAAAGCTTTTACCTTATCAGATTGGTTCTTTTGGGCAACTTCAGGAATGGCAAACCGATTTTCAGGATAGCGAAGTAAAACACAGGCATTTTTCCCATTTATATCCAGTTTATCCGGGTAATCAAATAAATGAAAATCATACGCCTGTATTAATGTCAGCTGTAAAAAAGGTGTTGGAACGCAGAGGGGATGAGGCGACTGGCTGGTCAATGGGCTGGAAAGTGAATATCTGGGCACGATTAAAAGATGGAAACAAAGCATTAAGTATATTATCCAATTTATTTAAACTGGTCAGGGTGGATGGAGCTAATATGAGTGGGGGAGGTACTTATCCAAATCTTTTTGATGCTCATCCTCCTTTTCAAATCGATGGTAATTTTGGAGCTACGGCAGGTATTGCAGAAATGTTAATGCAAAGCCATGAAGGGGAAATTCATCTGCTTCCTGCTTTACCCGATCAATGGCATACCGGGAAAGTAAAAGGCTTAAAAGCAAGGGGTGGCATAACTATTGATATGGAATGGGAAAATGGAAAACTTAAATGGGCAAAAATCTTTAGTGCATTGGGTGGTAATGTGAAAATCAGAACCAATGAACAGGTTTTCTATTCTGATGAGACGGAAGATGTCACTGGGGAAAATTCAAATCCTTTATTTCAATGGGTTAATCCTGGTGAGCCAATCATTCATAATCCAAAAGCAATTTCTGTCTGGCAAGGAAAAAAATCATTCTACAGGACTATAAACACCAAACCAGGCGGTAATTACCAACTTTTTGCTGAAAAGTAAGTTATTTATGGTTACTTGTTAAAAATGCGGAAACACCAATTGGTTGATCTGTATTGATAAAATCAATGCCAAGTTCTGGGAGGATTTTCCAGGCTTCTGGTGTGTCTGGGGTTGCCCAAAATCGAAAAGGAACATGATATCTATGAACCAATTGAGTTATTTTCATTACTTTTACCTTTTCCTCAGCAGGCAGACTATCCTTTCCATTCCATTTTATAAACTTATAAAAAGGTAAAGATATCATTCCTATTTTTTCAAAGGATATAGCTTCCAGATCATCCAGCGATTGGTGGTCAAAAAACAAATAGGGAGGGCTATCTTTATATCCTGTGGCAGCTGGTCTGTTTCCGGAGATGATAATTTTTACGCCTTTTCCAGTTTCAGGTTGGTATAGAAATTCTTTGTAAACTTCACATTTTTTGATGATTAGCGCCAGGGTAGCATTAGCTTCGGTTTTACAATCAACCAGCAGCTGCAAGGTTGGGTGTAAGGAATAGGACAAAATGGCGGCTTGTCTTAATGGTTCCAGATATAAATTTTCAAAGGTCCTGTTTGATTTGATGGATTCCTTTTCATGCGCTACAAACAATGTATCCCGAAGTAAAATGACATCTACTTCAATGGACATGGCCTTTGCTGAAGCAGCTTCCCAAAAGGGAATATTTCGCAGGTAATCATTGTGGCTGTGAATGTTATACGCTTGTCCGTTTATTTTTGCAATAAAAAAAAATAGCGCTATCGTTCCAGTCAATGGAAATATAAATTTGGTTAGATGCATTTTTTATTTTTTTAAAGAGATAATCTGCCTTTTATTTAAATCGTACTGTTCTCCTTTTTTAAGCAAATAAAAAGGATTTTCAGTTCGCTTGTCGTACATAAGTACATAACTTTCTCCTATCACCCTGAAAATATCATTTTTGACAACAATAGCTGTGTTTTCATCCAATCCGATACCCAGATAAGAGGGTAATTTTTCTAATACTTTAGGTAAATCAAAGGCTCTGTTTCTCGCCAGAACGTGCTGGTCAATGATGACATTTTTTAAAAATCCGAATCCCTTTTCATGATCGCCCATCAGGATTTCATTATTTTTTGTGTCTCCTCTGATCAGGTAATCTCCCTGTATGGTAGCGCCTGCAGAAGTTCCCCCAATGACCCCATTATTTTCCAGTACTTCCCAACATGCTTTTTCTGCTTTAGTTCCTTCATAAGCGTCCACTAATCGCCACTGTCGTCCGCCCGTAAACCAGACGCCCTTCGCCTCTCTTATTTGATTTGCAAATGTATCGGTGTTGGCTATCAATTTGTCATTAGTATGCAAAACCTTAACATTTTCTGCCCCTAATTTTCTTAAAAAATCACCTTCCTTATCAGCGTATACCGGTAATCCCAAAGCGGTAGGAATGACGACTATGGGAGCTTTTTTCCCACCCGCTACATTTATAAAATGCATAAGTATAGTGTCCGATAACTTTCCACCTCCTGCAATAAGAAGAGTGCCATTTACCGGTCCTGTAACTTGTCCGTTCAATTTAAGGGATACTATAATCAGGAGTAAAAATATATTTTTGCCCATTTTTCAAGATTATTTATAGCGAATATATACAAATAATGAGGTAACTTTTTTCTTTTATATATATTCCAGTAAAAATGCCTTTCTTGGAAACTATCCGTTTGAACTAGTTTTCAGCATGTTGTTTTTTATTTTTTCAAGTTTCAATGGAAAAGCAGAAGGTGAATTTGTTTTGACAAATGATCAGCTTCAACGTTTATTAGGTCCAACACTTACATCTACAACTGCAGAATTAAGTGCAACGAGTGGAGCTATTCAAATCAGACTCCCCAATGGTCAATTTTTTTTCAAGACCTATTTCAGTCCCTCCTTTTGAAGTGAGCGGCATTAACTGTACTTTAAGACCAATTCGTAATTCGGGAACACCAACTTTGGTTTACAGAGACGGCTACTTTCGTTTCTCAATCATGCTCAGACCAGTAGTTGGCCGGACTGTTTTGGTAACAAATGGCTGGTGGCCTAATATTACAGCGTCTGGAATTCAGGTGGATATTAGTTTTCGACTCAAACTTGAAAATGGAATTCCTGTTGTTGATGCTATGACAACTTCGGTAACGGGTGACATTGATTTAACAGGTATTTTTAGTCCACTTAGTCCGGTAATGCGTCCAAGAATTCAACAAGAAATGGCAAGTAGGATCGAGAGAGAGATTAAGCCTCAACTTAATTTAGTTCTGGCTATCGTTTTACCTGCTCATATTGCGCAAGCAACAGGTTATGGTTCTTCCTTGTTATTTAGTGGAGCCATTTTACATGAAAGGGATAGGATTCTTTTTACGATAACTGGCAGAAACCAAGCAGCCCCTCGTCCAACCATTGTTCTTACTGGTATTGACCCTTCACAGGTAAATCCAGATATACTGCTATTGGCAGCAACCTGGCCCATACCCGTTAGAACCTCTGCAAAAGCTGATGCATCCTCCTTTGCGCCAGCTCAACTAAAAGAAAATGTGGGTGCTCCATTAGGTTCGGTAGGTCAAAATAATGATTGGAGTTTTAATGTAGTTAAAATGGATTACTCAGATAAAACAGGCTTAGGATTCGCTGTAAGTGTCCAAATCGTGAATGTTTCAAAATTGAAAAGATCTCTGAGTGAAACTGGATTCATCAATTCTCCCACTTTTTTAGATGCGAATGGAAATCCAGCTCCAATGGTTGATGCTCAACAGGCAGGTATGAACTTCTTTGGATATACTTTCGCGCCTGGTGAAACAGCCATACGGGTTTTGTATTTTAATTATCAAAATGGTGTTAACCCTAAAAATGTGGCTCCTGATTTATTAACTTTGGTTAATAAGATGGCAGGATTTTCTGTTAATCTACGATTAAAATAAGTAGGTTAGATAAGTAGGTTAGATAAGTAGGTTAACCCCTCATGTTTTACCCTTGGATAAACTAATTTCAATTTTCAATGTTTCCTAAAAAAATGTAAAACATGAGGGCTTCCACTTTAGGGCAATTAAAATCGTCAGGTTACCAACCTGTTTCCATAAAGGATGAATTAAGAAAAAATCTTAGATTAAGATTGCAACAGGGAGAACCTGTTTTAGCCGGTATTCTGGGTTTTGAAAATACGGTTATTCCTGATCTGGAAAGGGCTGTTCTGTCCAGACACCATATTTTATTTCTCGGATTAAGAGGACAGGCGAAAACCCGGATGGCGCGTCTGCTGGTAAATCTACTCGATGAGTATATTCCCGTGGTAAAAGGAAGTGAATTAAATGATGATCCTATGCAGCCTCTTTCCAGATTTGCCAGAGATCTGGTGGCTGAAATGGGCGATGAAACACCAGTTACCTGGCTACACAGAAGTGATCGTTATGTCGAAAAATTGGCTACGCCTGACGTTAGTATCGCAGACCTTATTGGTGATGTGGATCCAATAAAAGCTGCAAACCTAAAACTTCCGTATGCTGATGAAAGAGTTATTCATTTTGGCCTGATTCCCCGAGCCCACCGGTGTATTTTTGTGATTAATGAATTGCCTGACCTGCAACCAAGGATTCAGGTTGCTTTGTTCAATATTTTACAGGAGGGGGATATTCAAATCAGGGGTTTTAAGTTAAGGCTTCCATTGGATGTCTCTTTTGTATTTACCGCAAATCCTGAAGATTACACCAATAGAGGTAGTATTATTACACCTCTCAAAGACAGAATTCAAAGTCAGATTTTAACCCATTATCCAAAGACTATTGATATTGCCCGGAAAATAACACTGGCTGAAGCCAGAATTGATCAAGAACAGTTGGCAACAATCAAGATACCTGATGTACTATCGTTTTTGTTGGAGGAAATCGCTTTTCAGGCAAGGGAAAGTGAATTTGTGGATGCAAAAAGTGGCGTTTCAGCACGATTGTCAATAAGTGCTTACGAAAATCTGGTAAGTACCGTGGAAAGAAGATTATTGATAAATAAAGAAAAGGAGGGAAAAGCCAGGATTAGTGATTTCTGGGGAATTATTCCTGCTATCACAGGTAAAATAGAACTCGTTTACGAAGGAGAACAGGAAGGAGCTCAAGCCGTTGCCATGTCTCTTTTTGGAAAAGCAATTAAAAAGTATTTTCTCACCCTTTTTCCAAATCCCGATGCACTGTCCAAAGGGAATGAACGGGATCCCTATGGTACCTTAAAAGCTTATTTTTCTGATTCAAAAGTACTGGAACTACCGCTTGATCTGCCGGAAGAAGATTATTTAAACAGACTGGAAAAAGTGGCAGGGCTTAAAAAACTGGCTGAAAAGTATGCCGGTGCTGAAAATGAAAATTCCCACATTTTCATGGAATTGATTATTCATGCGCTGGTTGAGTTTAATTTACTCTCCAGAGATCCTATGGAAAATGGAATTTCTTTTAAAGATCCATTATCAGATGTTTTTTAAGCCATGATTTATTGGTATATTGATTAAAAATTTTTGAACATGATTTATTTTATCCGTTTATTGTTTTTAATCAGTATGATGGTGGTCCATATTTCCTTTGGACAAATGGTGGATGATGCTTCTATTGTAAAAAAAGGAGCCAGCCTTATAAAAATTGGAAGTGGCTTCCTTTTTACAGAAGGTCCAGCTGTCGATAAAATGGGGAATGTATATTTTACGGATCAGCCCAATAATACAATCGTAAAATGGTCAGCAAATTCAGGTCAGCTAAGTGTTTTTTCAGATGATGCAGGCAGGTCAAATGGCCTTTATTTTGATCAGAATGGCCATTTACTGGCATGTGCTGATATGGATAATCAAATCTGGTCCTTTTCAACAGATGGTAAACATAAAGTTCTCCTCGATAATTACGATGGAAAAAAATTGAATGGCCCTAATGATTTGTGGATTCATCCTAATGGGGGAATCTTTTTTACCGACCCTTTATACAAAAGAAAATATTGGACCAGGAATCCGGAAATGCAGCAATCAGGCGAGTATGTCTATTTCCTGCCAAGGGATGGAAATAAGGCGGAAAAAGTGGAAACTACGCTTGTAAAACCAAATGGAATCGTGGGTACAGCAAATGGGAAAGTACTCTATGTGGCTGATATTGGAGGTAAAAAAACGTATGTTTACCGAATCACCAAAGATAATCAACTGGTCGATAAAAAATTATTCGCTGAAATGGGTTCTGATGGGATGACCATCGATCAAAAGGGAAATGTCTATCTGACTGGGGATGGTGTCACGGTTTTTAATAAAAAAGGCGTAAAAATGGCTCATTTTCCGGTGCCAGCCCGATGGACCGCTAATGTTTGTTTTGGTGGCACGGACAAATCAACCTTGTTTATTACGGCTATGGATGGCCTTTATACCCTGGAAATGAATGTAAAAGGATTGTAATTCCTTAAGTACAGCTAAAATGGCCCTATCTTCGAAGCTTTTTGCAATGAATAACATCTGGTTCTTCCTGATTCCTGTTGGTATTTCCTGGTTCTTGTTATCAAATTCCGGCGGAGCAGCTGCGGTACAAAATGTGGACAGAACAGGTTCTCCACTGGGTGTGGGAAGTTGCGGTTCCTGCCATAGCGGAGGTAATTATTCACCTGTCATTTCAATTGAAGTATTAGACAATAATTCGGTTATAAATAAATATTCACCGGGAAAATCATACCAGGTGAGGGTTTCTATTGCCGCCGGAAATAATCCCAGAGGGTATGGTTTTCAATTAGTTTCCCTCTCAGGAAATAATAATGTGCAAGGTGGTGTTTTTGGCAATGCACCTGCCGGCTTTAATAAGATAAGTCTGGACAACCGGGTTTATGTAGAACAATCTTCAACAAGGACTTCAGGAACTTTTGTCATTCCCTGGACTGCTCCCGCCGTTGGGACCGGCAGTGTCAGGTTTTATGGTGCCGGCGTAGCCGTCAATGGAAATGGAGGTTCAGGGGGAGATGCTCACGTTCAGGCTGCGCTGCCTTTAACTATTTCTGAAGACCTGGCAACCTTGTCTGTTTCCAGTTCAACCATTAGTTTTCCTGCTTCGGGTGGTTCTCAACCGATTGACATTACCTCCAATACCAATTGGACTGCCACTGAATCTTATGCCTATCTCTCCTTAAGCCCGGCTTCAGGGACAAATAATGGTACTATTAACATTACTTGTGAACCTAATACGTCAACAGTTGCAAGAACAGGTACGGTTACCATTTCAGGAACCGGTGCTCCCGCCAAAACAATAACGTTTACCCAGGCCGGACTTACGCCTATGCTGGATGTAACGCCTGCTTCCCTGTCTTTTAAGGATACTGGCGGAATCCAGTCGATATCCATTGCATCTAATATGGCCTGGAGTTTATCAGAATCTTTGTCTTTTTTGTCTCTTAGTGTTACTTCTGGTTCAAACGACAGGAAAGTTGATGTCATTTGTCAACCTAATTCATCTTCTTCTAAACGGACAGGGACTATTACCTTGTCGGGTACAGGAGTGCCTGGTAAAACAATCAGTATTACCCAGGAAGCAGCTACCCCTAAGTTGACCATTTCACCCGGCGATCTGGCTTTTGACCAGTCAGGTGGAAATCAAATCATAAGTATTTCTTCCAATACTAGCTGGACAATTATTGAATCGCTGGCCTTTATTTCTGTGAGCCAGACCAGTGGTTCCAATAATGCAAACATAACCGTTGCCTGTCAGTCAAATGGCGCCACTACCTCCAGGTCAGGTATAATTAAGGTGGCAGCCAATGGTCTGGATACTCAAATCATAAGCGTCTCACAAACTGGTGCAACAACAATGTTGAATGTTACGCCTAATGCGATGACTTTTTCTGCCTCCGGAGGTACTCAAAAGGGTAATATCACTTCCAATACATCCTGGATGGTCCAGGAAAATCTTAGTTTCATTAAAATTGATTCTCTTTCGGGAAAAAATAATGGGGCTATTCAGATTGTTTGTGATTCCAGTAATTCAGCAGTAACCAGATCAGGTCTGATAACCATAACGGGCATCGGGGCAGTTTCAAAAACCATAAGCATCACACAGACCGGGGTGACTGGATTTATGAATGTAAGCCCCTCAAGTATCGATTTTAATGCTGTTGGAGGCAAACAATTCTTTCTGATCAGTTCAAATACCAACTGGACCCTTTCAGAATCAATGACTCATATTACGCTGGATAAAACAACAGGTACCAACAATGATACCGTATGGGTAACTTGTTCGGCTAATAGTACAATTTTGGAAAGAACAGGCCAGATTACTATTACGGGGATAGGTGTGTCAGCTAAAACCATTACGGTTAATCAAAAGGGAGAACAGCCCAGATTATCTGTTAGTCCCGGAACTCTTTCTTTTACCTCTGCAGCCGGCTCAAAAACGATAACGATTGCTTCCAATATTCCCTGGATTGTTACAGACACTGCAGCCTATCTTACTTCCAATGTGGCTGCGGGATCAAATAACGCGACAGTTACGGTTACCTGCTCGGCAAATCCTTCCGCATTAGCCAGAAATACAAATCTTTCTATCACTGGAGCAGGGGTAACGCCTGTAACTATACCTGTTTCACAAAGTGGTGCTACTGCCACGATGACATTAAGTCCGATAAGTCTCCTTTTTCCTGCCGCTGGCGGAGAAAAAACATTTAATATTAGCTCAAATACAACCTGGAGCATAACCGATACTTTCCCAAATTTAACTTTCATCCCCTCAAGTGGCGTTAATAATGGGGTTGTGAAAGTGATCTGTGATAGCAATTTTTCAACCTCATTGCGATCTTTCACGATTCCAGTATCCGGATTTGGATTAAGTGCAAAAACGCTAACTATTTCTCAGAGTGGTGCAGACGAAATTTTTTCTGTTTTTCCTCAAAAAATTCTTTTTAATGCCGCAGGTGGAAAGAATACCATTCAGATTAATTCAAATACTTCCTGGGCTTTGACCGAATCAGGTAGTTTTCTATCGGTAGATCCCCCATTTGGCGATTTAGGTAAAATAGTTACCATTACCTGTGATTCAAATTATACGGCTATAACCCGAAAGAGTAACCTTGTTTTTACAGGGAAAAGTGATGCTTTCATTTCTATCGAAATTACCCAAACCGGCGTAAGCCCTGTTTTTAACGTTCGACCCGATAGTATTCTGGTGGATTCTGCAGCGACACAATCGATTATTAATATTGGGGGAAATACGTCCTGGACCATTTCCAAGGATGCCGATTGGTTTAGTGTGAACACCTTATCCGGATCAGGCAATTATAACCTATTCATTTCTATTGCTGAAAATAGGGTAATGCAGGAAAGGGTAGGGCAAATTAAAATTAAAAGTATTCAAGCTGATTCTGTTAAGACTATTTTTATTCGACAAAAGGGTAAGAAATTGATGTTACCCTCCAACTGGCAACTAAAGCCTACAAATTTTTCACATACCATCCTTTTACCTTCAGGCTTGTTGTCTGAAGTAGCTGGCCAACCCCTAAATATTGGCGATTTCATTGGTGTTTTTTATAAAAATCAGGAAAAGGAATGGCTGGCAGGATATGGTGCCTGGACAGGATCTGCATCAGCTTTTAAGGTTTTTGGCGATGATATCCTAACAACGAATGTAAAGGAAGGCCTTAGTTTAGGAGAATCATTCATTATTAAAGTATGGCAATTTAAATCAAATAAAATATATATATCACGTGCTGATTATGCTCCGGTTGGAACACAGGGCGTCGTCATATCAGCTGATAAATTTGTCAACGGCGGGGTTTCCATGATTTCAAAATTAACAGGAACAAGTACTTCAACACCCATTCTTTTAGATAATAATTCCGTTAGTGTTTTTCCAAATCCCGGTTCCCGCATGGTTCAAATCCAGCCTGGAATTAATTTCGCAGGTCCTACTTTTTTTGAGGTGTATGACGCAAAAGGACAATGTATTCAGAGACATACTTTTACCGATGGATGGTCAAAGGGTAATTTGCTGGCTCTTGATTTTTCTGAATCTGGCCAGGGTATTTATCAGCTAAAAATATTAAATGCTGCCTGTTCCTGGTTTGGTAGGCTGGTTATCATCCAATGATGATATTTATTTAAGTACCTTTGTCTTAAATATCAGACATGTTTTTACATATACATCCGCAAAACCCTGAACCCCGAAAAATTGAACAAGTAGTTAGTTGCCTTCAAAAAAATGGCGTTATCATCTATCCGACAGATGCTGTTTATGCTATAGCATGTGATGTCAGAAATCCAAAAGCTATAGAAAAATTAAGCAATATCAGAAATATGGATGCCAGAGATGCCCTCTTTTCACTGGCATGCATGGATATGAGTCAGGCTTCAGCATTCCTCTTACCTGTCGATAATAAGATATTCAGAGCAATCAAAAAAAATACCCCGGGTCCTTTTACATTTATTTTGCCCGCAAATGCTTCCGTAACCAAATTATTTGAAAAAAAAAGAAAGACTATTGGTATTCGTTTTCCTGATAATCCAATTGCGCTGGCTTTATTAAAGCAGTTAGGGAGTCCGCTATTAACTACCTCATTGCACTCCGATGCAGATGAAATACAAGAGTATTACACAGATCCGGAGGATATCAACATTGATTTTAAACATAAAGTCGATGTAATAATAGACGGCGGTTTAGGTGGAAATATGCCATCTACGCTGATTGATTGTTCTGATGTTGACATTGAAATTATCAGACAAGGGAAAGGTGTCTGGAAAGATTAATTACAAAAATGTAAGCTTTATTACCATGAAATTAGTTTTTTCAATCATTATCGTGCTGATCTCAAATATCCTTGCTGTGGGTCAGACAGGTATCCTGAGAGGTCATATATATGATGCTGCATCAGGTGAACCCATATCATACGCTTCAGTTCAATTAATAAATTCAAAGGAAGGCGTTATTTCTGACCTGGATGGATTTTTTCAGCTAAGCGCCATTCCAGCGGGTTTCCAAAGGGTTCAGATCTCTTTTCTGGGATACCTGGATACGATAGTGGAAATGGAAATAACAGCTAATAAAATAAAATATCAGCTGGTCTATCTGAACAGATCAACAATTGAATTAGAAACCGTAGATATTTCCGCCACAAAAGAAAAAGCCAGGAGTGATATTCAATTAGGTCAGATTCAGTTAAGTAAAGAAAATATTAAATCCATACCCGCCATTGGAGGTGAAGCTGATATGGCACAGTATTTAACAGCACTACCGGGAGTTGTCATTTCGGGTGATCAGGGCGGTCAGATTTTCATCAGGGGAGGTTCACCGGTTCAAAACAGAGTTCTTCTGGATGGGCAATTAATTTATAATCCTTTTCATTCTATCGGGCTCTTTTCTGTTTTTGAAACAGAAATTATAAAATCGGTAGATGTCCTGAGTGCCGGCTTTAATGCGGAACACGGCGGAAGAATTTCTGCTGTTATGGATATCAAAACAAGGGAAGGCAATAAAAACAGAATTTCTGGGCTGGCATCTTTAAGTCCTTTTCAGGGTAAATTGCTACTGGAGGGCCCTCTGAAACGACTGAAAAAGGAAAATGGAACAGCTGTTTCTTTTCTTTTAACAGGCAAGCATGGCTGGTTAGATAAAACATCACCCCAACTCTATCGCTATGCGGTTGATACCAATTTCTATGCATTTGCCAGAAAGGATACATCACTGTCCTCTTTACAACAAATAGGATTGCCCTATCAATACAATGATATTTTTGGAAAAATATCGTTTTTAGGTGAAAATGGCAGCAAAGTCAATCTTTTTGGTTTTTCATTTACCGATAAGTTTAAACTCGCTGACATAGCCAGTCAAAAATGGGAAACATTTGGCGGCGGTATGTACTTCTTGCTTTCACCCCTGCAATCTCCTGTAAGGATTGAGGGAAATATTGGATTTAGCAGGTACAATCTGTCCTTAAAAGAGAAAAATACAGGTCCGAGAAGTAGTTCCCTCGAATCATATACTGCCAGACTTGATTTCATGCAGGTTACAAATCGTTCTTCTTTAGAATATGGTCTGGAGCTGATCAGTTTAAACACTGGATTTCAATTTGTAAATCCTTTTAACATAGTGATCAGTCAAAATGATTTCACTACAGAAATGGCAGGTTTTATTCGTTTTAAATATCAATGGAATCAGTTTATCCTTCATCCTGGATTTCGATTACATTATTATGCATCTCAGGGTCAGTTTTCACCTGAACCCAGACTTGGATTAAAATATTTATGGTCAGACAATTTCAGACTAAAAATCGGTGGGGGATTCTATTCACAGAATCTGATTAGTTTGGCCAATAATCAGGATGTGGTTCAACTATTTTCCGGATTTTTAGTAGGTCCTGAAACCACCTTATTTAAGGGAAGTTCTAAAATTCCCGTAAAGACGAGGTTACAAAAGGCAATGCATTGGGTTGCTGGTATGGAATGGGAGCCGTTTACTTTATTTTCTGTTTCATTGGAAGGGTATCAAAAGTTCTTTAATCAACTTATATCGCTTAATCGGAATAAAAGAAAGGCAACTGATCCGGACTTTTTAGTGGAAGATGGTCTTGCAACAGGGGTTGACGTTATGTTAGCCTACAAACCTAAATCTTTCGATATCAGTCTGGCCTATTCACTGGCTTCGGTTTCTCAAACCAGCAACATGGTCCGATTTCCTACCATCTTTGACAGAAGACATAGTTTAAATTTTTTATTTTCTTATCTGTCGGGAAGGGCTAAACAATGGAAATGGGCTACCCACTGGTACCTGGGATCTGGATTTCCATTTACGCAGACTCAGGGTTTTTTCGAGGATAACAAGGTGACGGATTTGTTGCAAACAGATATTATTTCGGGAAATTTCCCATTGGGTACCCTGCTGGCAGATAAAATAAACGGGGGCAGATTATCCTATTATCATCGTTTGGATGTCAATGTTCAATACAGACATAAATTGAATAAAATGGCCTATATTGAATCGACATTTGCTATAACTAATGTTTATAACAGGCAAAATGTATTTTATCTGGATAGAATTACTAACCAAAAAGTGAATCAACTGCCCGTTTTACCCTCCTTAAATTTAACGGTAGGGTTTTAGAAAACTTGAAAAATGGATATTATATGAGTCGAATATTTTTATGCTCCTGTTTGATTTTTATTGCTTGTGCCTCTTTAAACGCCCGCACGGCAAAAGATTCTTTATGGAATACTGTTCATAAAGAGATGGAACAATTATTATTTGAAAATATGTTGCCCGTATGGTATCCCAGGGTAATGGATATTGAAAAAGGTGGCTTTTTTAGCGATTTTACTTATGACTGGAAACCAGAAGGTTCCCAGCAGAAAATGATTGTAACGCAAGCTAGGCATGTCTGGTCCTTAGCCCAATTAAAAATGTTTACCGGAAAAGATATGTATGATACCTATGCTTATCATGGATATTTATTTTTAACCGATATAATGTGGGATCAGGTTCATGGTGGGTTTTATAATCTGGTAGAAAGAGATGGCATTCCTGTTAAGGAAAGGGAGGCTGATTTTATTTTAAAAAATGCTTACGGTAACGCTTTTGGCTTATATGCACTGGCTACGCTGTATGAAGCAACACAAGAAGAGGAAGTATTAAACTTTGCCAAAAAAATATTCCGCTGGCTGGAAGACCATAGTCATGATCCCATAAATGGAGGTTATTATCAGTTTCTAACACAAGAAGGACTACCCATTAAAGAAGGGTGGGGAGGAGTTCCTCCTAAAGACCAGAATAGTTCCATTCACTTAATGGAGGCCTTTACGCAATTATATAAAGTATGGCCAGACCCTCTGGTCAAAAAACGCTTAGCTGAAATGGTATATCTGATCAGGGATAAAATGTTACATGAAAAAGGATATTTACAACTTTTTTTCTCTCAGGATTTCAAACCATTTTCTCTAAGAGATTCTTTACCAGAGGTGCAGCAACGGAGATGGCACCTGGACCATGTTTCCTATGGACATGATATTGAAACGGCTTATTTACTAATGGATGCTTCGTTGAAATTGATGGATAAAGAACCCAATGAGGTAACCTTGAAAAAGGAGCATCAGAAAACTATGGAGCTGGGTAAAAAAATGGTGGATCATGGCCTAAAATGGGGTTGGGATAAATCTTCCGCCGGCGTTGTAGATGCCGGATATTATATGGACCTAAAAACTTCTCCCCAAATCATAAAAAATACGAAAAACTGGTGGGCTCAATCGGAAACCTTAAATACCCTCTGGTATTTTCAACAATTATACCCAAAGGATGCAATGAACTATAAACAACTATTTATTGAACAATGGGATTTTATAAAAAAATATTTAATTGACTGGGAAAATGGAGACTGGTATGCCAGTTCGCTGGATAAAGATCCTCAGGCAAAATTAGGGCGTAAATCGAATATCTGGAAAGGCAATTATCATACGGTCAGAACATTGCTCAACGTAATGAATAGTATTAAAAATCAACCTTAGAGACATGATGGTAATTTAAAGTAAAGGTTGTTTATTGAGTTATTTACAAAAATCTAAAAACCATTAGGACATTCTTAGAAAATCATCCATAAATTATCCTTTGGAATCCCACAGGGGCATAGCCCCGACCTCTTCGTAACAAAAAAAAAGGCTACCCGAAGATAGCCTTTCAAAATGTACCCAGAGCGGGAATCGAACCCGCACGGCCGTTATGGCCACAGGATTTTAAGTCCTGCGTGTCTACCTATTCCACCATCTGGGCAGAGAAAAAATTGGAGCGGATGACAAGATTCGAACCTGCGACCTCAACCTTGGCAAGGTTGCGCTCTACCAACTGAGCTACATCCGCGATTAACTTTGAATGCTTTCATTCTAAAGAGACGCAAATATAATACAATAATTTACCTATTTTATCATTTACGGAAAAATTATTGCAATTTTTCTGTATTTCTACGCGCATAATAATAGGCTTCCAGCTGAGAGCGGATACTTAAATCACTCTCCGTTTTCCTGTATTCATTCAAAAAGTTGATATCTATTATCCTGGCTTTCACATTATCATTTAGTTGTATGGTAAGGTAATTTATGATCTCTCTCTTTAAGTCCTCATTATAAATGGGTATGGCAGTTTCTATTCGGTGACTCAAATTTCGAAGCATCCAGTCGGCAGAGGACAAAAATACGGCTTCCTTCCCTCCCTGATGGAAAACAAAAACCCGGGCATGTTCTAAAAATCGATCTACAATACTGATTGCCTCTATGTTTTCACTCAATCCGGGCAATCCAGGAACCAGACAACAAATACCCCTGACAATTAATTTAATCTTTACACCATTTTGGGAAGCCTGGTATAATTTGGTTATCATGGAGATATCCTGAATACTGTTGAGTTTTAAT
>Ga0255182_1000347_pt1 | contig 33738 bp, 30 predicted proteins | sample Atl_UVDOM_RepA_8_FD_188420 | JGI IMG/M metagenome (GOLD analysis project Ga0255182, IMG submission 188420) | Freshwater microbial communities from Altamaha River, Georgia, United States - Atl_UVDOM_RepA_8d | ecosystem: Environmental > Aquatic > Freshwater > River | place: USA: Georgia...
TCACCGGCGTCTACCTGCTGCTGGGATTCACATTTTTTATGGGCCTGATGCTCTCCCGATTAATCGGTATCGCCGTTGGCATGTCCAATGGTGTCCAACTCATCGGCGTCGCCGGTGCGGGCACAGCGGCCGTATTTTTCGGAATGGCCAGCATCGCCAGCACCACCAAGCGCGATCTGTCCAATATGGGCAAGTTTCTGATGATCGGTGTGATCCTGTTGATCGTCGCATCTATCGCCAATATCTGGCTACAGATGCCCGCGCTCATGCTGACCATCTCCACGCTGGCGATCGCAATCTTCTCGCTCTTTCTGCTGTACGACTTGAATCGAATTGTGACTGGCGGCGAGACCAACTACATCTCTGCCACACTTTCGGTGTACCTGAGCGTGTACAACATCTTCAGTAACCTGCTGGTGCTGCTGATGTCTCTGTTTGGCGGCAACCGCGACTAAGCAGTTCCACGAGGCGCGCAGCCGATCAGCTGCACGCCCAGCTCGGCAACCCAAAAGCCCGCGGCAGTCGCTGCGGGCTTTTTGTTTTAGTTTCGCGAAAACACCGCAATCGACTCCACATGCGCGGTATGAGGAAACATATTGATTACACCCGCCTGCCGCAGGCGAAATCCACCTTCATGCACCAGAATCGCCGCATCACGTGCCAGGGTCGCAGGATTGCACGATACATACACAAGCCGAGTGGGCAGCAGCTCAAGCCGGCCCGCCTGCGCCAGTGCGCTTAGCGCCTGACTCAATGCCTGTGCACCCTCGCGCGGCGGATCCCACAACATTCGATCAAACCGGCCCTGATCCGCCAGCCACTGCTGGTCCACTTCAAATAGGTTGCTCGTAAGAAATGCGGTCCGGGCTGTAAGGCCGTGCCGGTCTGCATTAATCCGGGCCCGCTCAATTAACGCCCCAGATCCCTCTACCCCGACCACATTTGTTGCGGACCTCGCGATCGCGCAGGTGAAATTTCCAAGTCCACAGAAAAAATCTGCAGCACGATCTGTCGGCTCGCATTCCAACAGGTCCACCGCACGCTTCACCATCAGCTCATTAATCGACGGATTAACCTGCGTAAAGTCCACCGGTGAGTATGGCATCCGTAGGCCGAACTCATCTAAGTTGTAAGCAAGGGCTGGTGCGTTCGGCGGATAAAATAATGTTGCGGTCTGCGGCCCTCCAGGCTGCAGCCAGAATTGCACCTGCCAGTCATCTGCAAACACCCGCAGCCTGTTCTCATCCTCTGACGTTAATGGCTCCAGAATTCTCAAAACCCACACGATGACTGGACTCTGCCGGCGTTGCTCTGGGGTAACGTCTTCATCGGGCTCGGGGTCCCCCACCGCAACTTCAGCCTGCGGCAGACGGCGGGCAATCGTCAGTGAACCAAGCAGCTCCTTTAACGCCGGCAGCATCTGAGAGACACGTGGATGCAGGATTTCACAGGAATCCATTACTGCAACATAACTGCTACGACGTTCATGAAAGCCAAGCAGCATGCCGCCTTTTTTATCCACCCAACGGGCGGTCAGCCGCGCGCGGGTTCGATAGCCCCACGAGGGTCCATCCAAAGGAGGCAGCAGCGACTCGGGCCTTAATCGTCCGATATGCCAAAGGTTGTCTTCAAGCACACGCTGTTTAATCGCAAGCTGTGCGGCGTGATCGATATGCTGCATGGAGCATCCGCCGCAGACACCATAATGTCGGCACTTCGGATCGACCCGCTGGGCACTCTCACGCTGCCATGCCACCGCGCGGCCTTTGGCATACGAGGGCTTATTACGCGTGACCTCGACATCCACCACTTCGCCAAGAAGCGCATTCTCGACAAACACCACCTTGCCGTCGTGGTGCGCTAGCCCCTGGGCCTCCAGATCAACCGACTCAATCGGCAGTGAGTGCAGGAGCGGCATCGAGATACTGTTTCCAGTGCGATCCCTTCAGCGGACTTGCAGGATCGCCAATTAATGCAGCCAGTGCATCACGGACCAGATCGAGCTCGGCACGATACTGATCTTGAGTGACCTCGCCACGCATCAGGCGAAACCGGCAATACAGCAAATAAGTATTCACCACATCGGTCTCGCAATAGGCGCGCACGGATTCGCCCTGGTCTTGCAGGAAAGACTCCCAGACCTTGCTGCCATCAGCCCCCAACTTTCCGGCAAAACCGCACAGTCGTGCCATCGCATCTAGAGGTGCAAACGCCCTGCCCTGATAGCCCGCCAACACATCCATGAGATCGATATGCCGTGCGTGATATCGCGACAGGTAGTTGTTGTATTTGAAATCTCGATCATCATCGCCCTGCTCCCAGTATCGAGGCGCCGCCACGCCCTGGATCAAGGCACGGTGGTGCAGCACCGGCAGATCAAAGCCAGACCCATTCCAGCTCACCAGCTGAGGGGTATGTTTCTCGATGGTTTTAAAAAATGCGCGTAATCGTGCTGCCTCTTCGGCATCAGATGCGCCATGCTGATCCCCAAGGCAGCGCACCCGAAACCCCTCATGATCGCGAAATACACAGCCAATAATCCAGATCCGCTGCAGGTGATGCGGAAAAAAATCACTGCCATGCGACTCGCGGCGTGCCGCTGCTGCAGCGGCAACACCCGCAGCGTCGTCAAGCGTGGCATCGAACGCATCGAGACGCCTCAGTCCCGCAACATCCGGGATCGTCTCCAGGTCAAAGCAAAGAATCGGGGTCATACCCCGAATTATCGCTGAGCCAGATACTTCATCGGGTCCACCGGTTTACCCGCGCGGCGAACCTCGAAGTGAAGTTTGGGAATATCAGAATCGGTTTTGCCGAGCTCGGCAATCTTCTGGCCCCGCTTCACCGTCTGGCCTTCAGCCACAAGAATCGAGCGGTTATGGGCATAGGCGGTTAGAAAATCACCTTCATGTTTGACGATCACCAGATTGCCGTACCCGCGCAGCCCACTGCCGCTATAGACCACACGGCCGTCGCCGGCCGCAATCACCGGATCTCCCTCCGCCCCTGAAATCGCGATGCCTTTGTAGCCCGGATCAGAGAACTGGGTAATCACAGAACCCTTACTCGGCCACGACAAGCTAATGACCTCTGGTGTGACCGGCTTTGCTGGAGAAGACATGGCAGACGATGTTCCAGAATGCGCTCCGGCCGCCGGGGCCGAAGGCGGCGGGGACAACGGAGCGGATGCCAGCGGGCCGGTACCCCCCGATGTCGCTGCCTGAGGGGAAGTCGATGCTGTTGGAGCAGCAGGCGATATCGAACGGACCTCCATCGGCCGCTGATCCGCCGAACCCGACCGCGTCTCAGATACGCCAGTAGATCGAGCAGACGATGCCATCGGCGGGATTGCAGGCGGTTTGATACGGATCAGTTGATCCACCTCAATCAAATTGGGATTGTCGATCTGATTCCATGTCGCGAGATCCCGCCATGCCACGCCATGATCAAGCGAAATACCGATCAATGTATCGCCACGCTTGATCCGATAAAAACCATCTGGCACCGATGCAGAAGACGTCGGCGGCGCTGAGGCTGGAGCAGCAGTTGTTCCCCCCGCACGCTTAATGGAGGCTGTTGCCGATCCGGGCACCTTGCGGCTTTCCACCGGCGCAGGACCCGCGCTGGATGCGCATCCCGTGATAAACGCCACCGCCATCAACACAACCAGTGGCAAGCGCAGACTGTCCACTACTCGATTCCCCTTAAGACTGGCACATACCGCACCATATCGAACTGCTGTGAACGAAAGTCATCATGATCCACACGCTGAATACCCACGAGATACTGTTCAGGCTCTCCTAGCGGCGCCACGAGCACGCCACCCACGGCCAGCTGCATCAGCAGCTCAGTGGGCGCACTTGGCATCCCAGCCGAACAGAGAATCACATCAAATGGCCCATCAGAGGACGCAGCCACGAATCCATCACCGTGAACAAAACGCAGGTTGGATCGGCGAAGCGGCCGAAGGTTCACCCGGGCAAGCTCAGCGATCGCCTTGATACGCTCAACAGAGATCACCTTTTCAAAACAATACGACATCACAGCCGCCTGATAGCCACAGCCGCCGCCGACCTCCAGGGCGCGCAAGGCCCGCGGTGGTCCGCTCAGCAGGCTGAGCGCAAGCTCAATGACGCGGGCCACGACATAAGGCTGAGAGATTGTCTGTTGATGTCCGATGGGGAGTGCGGAGTCCTCATAGGCGCGGCTCGACAATGCCTCATCGACGAAGGCATGCCGGGGAACTACCCGCATGGCCTCCAGGACCTTTTGATTACGGATGCCCTGACGAATGAGCCGCTCAACCATTCGGGCGCGGGCCCGCTCACTGGCCAGTCCCGCATTCACAACCGTTGTCGCCGGCTTGGCCGGGCGTATCTGCCGAGGCGAGGGATTAGATTGCGCTTCGGTCTGGCCACCGCCCCAACGGGGGACCAGTGTGGGCGCCTTGGCCTCGGTGGTTTTCGTAGCGATATGAAGCCCTGGCCGAGTTGGCTTAATGGGCCCGACTGGTTTTTTCAAATCTTTTCCAGCCATGGACCCACTTCCCGAAATCCATCGGGGTCACCGAGGTCGACCTGCAGTGGCGTGATCGATACGCGAGACTCATTTAAAGCGTTGAAATCCGTGCCGGGACCTGCCTCGCGCTGCCCACCCGGCGGGCCCACCCAGTAGACCTTCTCGCCTCGGGGCGATAACGCTGTCTCAACGGGCTGGGCAACATGCCTGCGGCCAAGCCGGGTAAGTTCATAGCCCAGCAGCTTGTCCTGTGGCACGGCAGGAATATTCACATTCAGTAGGCGAGGCTTAGCAAAGGGCTGCGCGATCAAATGGCCGACCACCCGCTGTGCCACCGCTACAGCAGTCTCCAAATGATCAAAACTTCGGCTCGCCAAGGAAAAGGCAATTGCAGGAAGCCCGAGCAGATAGCCCTCCATTGCCGCCGCGACGGTGCCCGAATACAAGGTGTCTTCTGCAAGATTTGCGGAGTTGTTGATTCCCGACACAATCAGGTCAGGCCGATGCTCAAGAAATCCAGTGACTGCAACGTGTACGCAGTCGGTCGGTGTGCCGTTGACGTAATAAAAACCCTGCGACGATTGGCGGACATACAACGGACGATCAAGCGTCAGTGAGTTGGATGCACCACTGCGATCTGCTTCGGGGGCTACGACCGTCACCTCACCGAAGGCCTGCATCGCCTTGGCAAGCGCAGCAATCCCGGGCGAGAAATAGCCGTCATCGTTTGAAACAAGAATCCGCATCATTGCGCCTAGTCCGCCTTGTCTTCCTGTGGCCAGTCACGGATATAAGCCTTGAGCATCTTGTTTTCAAAGCTCTGCTTATCCAGCACGGCCTTGGCCACATCATGAAACGACACCACCCCCATCAACATTTCCCCATTCATCACCGGAAGATAGCGCTCATGGGAATCCACCATGAGTTTTCGTAACTGATCCACATCCATATCCGGACTCACAACGGTGGGTGTGGGATTCATGACTTCAGCAATCTTGAAAGAGGAGACTGGCGGCGTGGGTCCCACACGATTCTCCGCCTGCCGCTTGGCAAGAATTCGAATGACCTCGCGAAATGTCAGCATGCCGGCAAGCTTGCCCTGTGACATGACCACAATTGATCCGATGTCTTGCTCGGCCATCACCATCACGGCACTGGCCAGTGAGTCCTGGGGGCTCATGGTGAACAGGGTCGTGCCCTTGACCTCGAGGATCTTGCTGACTTTCATGAAAAGCTTCTCCGGCTGTCCTGAATAGCGGAAATCCTAGCATTCGCGGCACGCCACTCGGGGAGTATGGACGCCAGCAGCGCTCCCGCCAGAAAGGCCCACCAGGTCAGATAGGTCCAGATCAGCAAGGCCGGGATCGCCGCCAGTGGCCCATAGATCTGACGATAGGTCGGCACCGCTCCAAAATAGCCCACAAAAATCAGCCGCGAAAGCTCGGAGATCGCTGCACCAACGCACCCGCCGATCAAGGCATCTTTCCATCGGACAGGAACATTTGGAACCCATCGGTAACAGACCGAAAAGGCGGCAATCGTGAGCCCCAGATTAACCAGATCCCAGCCATCAATCCCCAGTACCTCGGCATTGATGGCCCGACGACCCCCCGCAAGCAGGATTGCCAAAGAAGCCCCAGCCCCCACCAGCAAGGGACCCAGCACAATGGCCAGCCAATAGATCGATAGCCGATACAGAAATGGCCGCGGACGCTGAACTCGCCAGATCAGGTTCAACGTTCGATCAAGCGTCAACATCATGACAGTGGCCGCCAAGACAAGCACGGCAATCCCCACCAGAGAGAGTGTTCTCGCCTTCGCAACGAATTGATTCAGATACCGATAAATCGTGTTGGCAAATCCCTCTGGCAAGAGCTGCTCGATGACCAACAGTTGGACAACCTCCTGCAGCCTGGAAAAAATCGGAAACGATGTCAGGGTGGCAAACACGACCGTCAGCAGCGGCACCAATGCCAAGAGGGAAATAAAACTCAGGCTTGCAGCGCTTTGGCCCAGCCGCAGCTCCCGCTCCCGGGAGGCCATGACCCGAAACAACATCACGAGGTTGAGTTTGAGATGCTGTCCCATACGCCTATGATACGTGGCTAGCTTTTTATCGACGAGACGGAGAGGCCAATTGGAGATTCTTGTCCTGTATTACAGCCGCTATGGCGCCACGCGCCGGCTCGCCGATGCGGTCAGTGATGGCGTGCTGTCTGTGCCAGGCTGCAATGCCCGACTGCGCACGGTGCCCCCCATCTCCGCGGTCTGCGAGGCCACCGAGCCCGCCATTCCGACGGAGGGTCCACCCTATGCCGAGCCAAAAGATCTCGATGAATGCGATGGGCTGCTGCTTGGGTCACCAACACGCTTCGGAAATATGGCAGCACCAATGAAATATTTCATTGATCAGTCACTGGGACAGTGGCTATCCGGCGCGCTGATTGGAAAACCTGCCGGCGTATTCACGAGCACGGGGAGCCTGCACGGCGGCCAGGAGGCCACGCTACTGTCGATGATGCTGCCGCTCATGCATCACGGCATGATCATGGTGGGGATTCCGTATTCAGAAAAAGAGTTGCTCTCCACCACCACAGGCGGCACACCCTATGGCGCCTCTCATGTTGCGGGTCCTGACAGCACCCGGCCTGTGACCGATGAAGAAATTCGTATTGCGCGTGCCCTTGGCCATCGGGTCGCAAGCATCGCGAAAAAATTAAGAAGTCCCTCGACGTAAACGACAATCGTTGTGGACCAGACAAACTCGCAGACCCTAACCAACGCCGTCCCGGCGGTGCCACGCCCATGGCCGATCATCGCTACATGTCTTGCTGTGGCACTCATCGCGCTCGGGCTTGCATGGGAACTGCTTCTGGATCCGTTACGGCCGGGGGGCTCCTGGCTCGCACTGAAGGTACTGCCGCTGGTGTTGGCAATTACAGGTCTATTTGCAGGCCGCATCTACACCTACAAATGGATGTCTCTGGTGGTCTGGATTTATGTCTGTGAGGCTTTGGTAAGAATCGTGGGCCTGACCGTCGCGGAACGGTCCCTCGCCTGGGCGAGTCTTGCGCTCTCCCTGGCACTTGCGATCAGTATTTTGTTAGCGGCACGTTCACAGATTCGAATCCATCGACAACAGCTTCAGTCCTGATGGGCCTGGCGTACAAGCTGTGTAAATAACGCCTGCGGGCCCAATACACCCTCACATATTTCACGCCGCCAACGGCGGGCGCCTGGCTGGCCATGAAACAGTCCATGCCAATGCCTTCCCATATATCGCGCCGAGATGCCGCGTGCCCGTTGCGACTCGAAGTAAGTCTGCAGCGCCGGAAGAATATCGTCACGACGCTGCGGAAGTCGATCGGTATCTTGCAGAACCTCTGCCTGAATATCGCGCAATAGCCAAGGGTCGTGATAAGCCGCCCTGCCGATCATGACACCATCAACCCCCGGACCTTCGGCTGCATCTGACAGCACCACACGCACCTGATCGATTGTCTGAAGGCCGCCATTGGCCACAATGAGCACATCAGGAAAGTCCCGCTTGAGCTGACGGACCACCGACATCCGCAGCGGCGGAATCTCACGATTTTCCTTTGGACTGAGGCCTTTAAGAATTGCTGAGCGGGCATGCACAAAAAATACAGTACACCCGACCTGTACAAGGCTGCCGACAAAGTCTCGGACAAATCCGTAATCCTCTTGATCATCGACACCAATGCGGTGCTTCACAGTCACAGGAATCGTCACCGCATCCTGCATTGCTTTTATGCAATCGGCCACAAGTGCTGGCTCACGCATCAGGCAGGCACCAAATGCACCGCGCTGAACACGCTCACTCGGACAGCCACAATTCAGATTCACTTCATCATAGCCCCACTTCTGAGCGATTCTGGCCGACTGCGCGAGATCATCCGGCTCACTGCCCCCAAGCTGCAATGCAACTGGATGCTCCTCGGCACTAAAGTCCAGCAGCCGGCCCAGATCACCATGCAAGATCGCACCGGTGGTGATCATTTCGGTATACAGACGTGCCCGCGGCGCAATCAGGCGATGGAAGAATCGGCAATGCCGATCCGTCCAATCCATCATGGGGGCAACGGTTAGCCGATAGTCAGGCGCAGAGGAGCGCATCAACATGATGTCCAACGCTTCGGGCCAGCGCCTCGATGGCGTATCCACCCTCTAGCGATGACACCAGGCGTCGGCCGCAGTGTCGGGCGGCCACCTGAACCAACTGCTGAGAGATCCATGCATAGTCCAGGTCAGTCCACTTCAGGTGACTCATATCGTCTTCACGATGGGCATCGAACCCAGCAGAAATCAGCACCAGCTGTGGTTGAAATTTGTCAATTGCGGGCAGCCAATGCTGCTCAACCGCCTGTCTCATAGCCTGGCCATCACTATAGGCAGGCAGTGGAATATTCACCATATTGCCTCCCATCGGGATATCCCCTGTGAAAGGATAGAGCGCATGCTCGAACGTCGAGACCATGAGCACCCGGTCATCACTGGCGAAAATTTCCTCGGTGCCGTTTCCATGATGGACATCAAAGTCAACGATTAACACACGCTCAAGTCCATGAACCTCCAGAGCATGGTAGGCCGCAATCGCAATGTTGTTGAAAAAACAAAATCCCATTGGATTACCACGTTCGGCATGATGTCCCGGAGGCCTTACCGCACAAAAAGCATTACGGCTCTTGCCCGTGAGCACCTGATCTACCGCTGCAATAGCGGCACCTGCTGCCAGATAACTCGCCCTCAAGGTGTGCTGATTCATCGCGGTATCGGGATCCAGAGCCCGATAGGGTCGATCTTTTGGCGAAGTCGCGACAAGTCGGTCTACATGCGCAATGGTGTGGGCCCGCAGAATAACCTCATCGGGGGCCTCATTGGGTTCACAGACATCCAGTAACGGCATCAGCCCCTTGCGCGTGAGGTGATCGTGAATCGCCCAGAGCCGCTCGGGACACTCAGGATGAGACGGACCCATCTCATGCTGAAAAAAAACAGGATGCGTGAAGAAAGCGGTCATGCAAATAGTTTACGATAAGCTCCGCTGCGCCCAAGGCCTCCGTAGCTCAGTGGATAGAGCATCCCCCTCCTAAGGGGAGGGTCGCACGTTCGATTCGTGTCGGAGGCGCCACCCCCTTGCTCCCTACTGTGATGAATTCTGCGCTTCCGACGGTTTCGGGCGTGTACTGATCACCATGAATACGCTCGGGGCACTTTTTTGAAAAATTTCAAAAGGCCGAAACTGCCTGGATCGGCTCAAGGGGCCCACCGTCACCGGTACCGATTGCGATCGAAGAAAATCAATCAGGTGCTGACTTTTCAGAGCAAAGTTCACATTCTGAGGAAGATCATTGGTCTTCTCTGCCGCCTTCAAGGCATCTAGTTTGTGGCTGATAACCCCCACGACAGTACCGTCAGCAGCAATCACCGGCCCACCCGAATTTCCACGGTGAATCTCCGCACTTAATTGAAACCAGTCCGACCGGCCACGCTGCTGGTGTTCACCATTCAGAATTCCCGATGTGATCCGCTGATCTCCTGGCGCACCAGCAGAGCGCGGAAACCCCAGAGCAAAAACCTCAATCCCGATCGGTACCGAATCCCAAAGGGTGATTGAGAGCGGTTCACCGGCAACATCGGCCTCAAGTAAGACCAGATCCAATCGCTCATCGGCTGCCAAAACCTTCGCACGAATGAACTTTGCGCCACGCCCACTGCCCACAAAAACCCGGTCACGATTGATCAGTCCATGATGTGCAGTCACCAGTGTTCGCGGTGCCACAAGAAACGCTGTGGCAGTCGATACCTCGGTGGCTGTTGGCGGATTGGCAGTCTGCGCCTGGACAGCGACGTTGAGCAGCAGTCCCAGCACCAGCATGCACCACGGCACAATCCGCGATGACGCGAGTGACCCCAGGGGCCGCCGAGCACGATGCCAGACCCCAACAGCACTAGCCAGGAAAGACTCCAGTCGAAAGATAGCGATCCCCTCGATCACAGACGATAAACACAATCGTCGCACGCTCCACCTGCGCTGCTACACGCAAGGCGATGATCGCGGCTCCCGCCGCCGAGATGCCACAGAATAGCCCCTCTTCACGGGCAAGCCGTCGGGCCATCTCTTCGGCCTCGGCCTGAGTGACTTCTTCGATCTGATCAATAAAGGCCTTCTGACGGATCGGAGGCACATACGCCGGTGCCCATTTGCGTATGCCTGGAATTGACGACCCATCCGCAGGCTGGGCGCCTACGATGACCACACCGGGATTTTTCTCTTTTAGAAAACGTGAGACGCCAGTAATCGTACCTGTGGTACCCATTGCCGAAACAAAATGTGTGATCTGACCTGCAGTGTCATTCCAGATCTCTGGGCCAGTGGTTTCGTAGTGGGCCATCCAGTTGTCGTCGTTTGAGAACTGATTCAGTACCCTGCCCTTACCCTCGCGCTCCATCTGATCTGCGAGATCCCGGGCACCCTCCATGCCTTGGGCCTGGGTCACAAGAATTAATTCCGCACCAAATGCCTTCATGGTCTGCCGGCGCTCCAAAGACAGGTTGTCCGGCATGATGAGCACCATGCGATAGCCACGCATCGCAGCAGCCATGGCAAGGGCGATGCCCGTATTGCCACTGGTCGCCTCTATCAAGGTGTCACCTGGGTGAATCTCTCCGCGGGACTCTGCCCGGGCAATCATCGATACAGCTGGACGATCCTTCACCGAGCCCGCAGGATTATTGCCCTCTAGTTTGCCAAGGATGACATTGCCACGACGCTGGTGATCAACGCCAGCGATTCGGTCCAGTCGCACCAGTGGCGTGCGGCCCACAGACTGCTCCAACGACAGGTAGTTCACGGGTTTAGACATGACAGTTACCCTGAAAAATTCCTAAAGCTTTACGCATCCAGGCAACTCCACCGAATGAATTACTTTGTGGAGAGCGTCAATTGCACGATCTCGACTGAATGACTTGCGCCACGCAAGAACGATACGTCGGTTCGGCACCGGTGAAGCAAAAGGAATAAATTTTAATAATGAGTCGTCATCCATTGAGATCGACATCCGGGGTAGGACTGTGATGCCCAAGCCCTCGGCCACCATATGGCGGATTGTCTCTAAGGAGCTGCCCTCAAAGGTCTTCTGGATACCGGCAGAGTTCGCCGCGAATCGGGCCGCCTCGGGGCAGACCTCCAGCACCTGATCGCGAAAGCAATGCCCGACACCCAAAAGCAGCATGGTCTCTTGTTTCAGATCGATCGAGGCGATCTGCTGTTTTTTGGCCCACGAATGCTGCCGCGGAACGGCAACCACAAAGTCTTCATCGTAAAGCGGCAGCGTATCAAGGCCAGTCGTATCGAATGGCTCGGCAAGGACCGCGACATCGATCTCGCCCGTACGCATCATTTCCAAAAGTCGCACCGTGAAGTTTTCCTGAAGAATGAGCGGCATCTCCGGATAGCAATCGATCATTGATTTGATGATTCGGGGCAGCAGATATGGGCCAATGGTGTAAATCACCCCGAGCCGCAGGGCACCGCGCAGCGGATCACGGCCCTGATCGGCAATTTCTTTGATTTGATTGGCGGCATCTAATACACGCTGGGCCTGTTGAACGATATTCTCACCGATCGGTGTGAGTGAGATCTCACTGCCACCGCGTTCAAAAATAACGATGCCGAGCTCTGACTCTAATTTCTTAATACTCACCGAGAGAGTGGGCTGGCTGACAAAACAGGCCTCCGCAGCACGGCCGAAATGCTTCTCTCGAGCCACCGCAATGATGTAACGCAGTTCAGTTAACGTCATGTCTACCCACTCGCAAGCAATCCTTTTTTATCGTAGGCCCAACGATCAATCAGGTCATCCACGGCCTGTGGCGAAATACCATGAAGCCTAGCCTGCTCGGGATGCGCAAGAACATCGCTCAATTTTGCCCCAAATCCAATCGCCCGTTCGACCCAGACGGCATGTAACTGCAAATCACAGTAACGAAGCGCAGGGATTCCAGACTGACGCAGGCCGAGTACCTCTCCGGGACCACGAATAGCCAGGTCGCGTCGGGCAACCTCGAAACCATCATCGGTCTCATACAAAGTCTTCAGCCGCTCCTTTGCGACATCCGACAATGGCTCGTCAAAGAGCAGAATACAGGTGCTTTGGCCTGCACCTCGGCCGATTCGCCCCCGCAGCTGATGTAACTGGGCCAGGCCAAATCGCTCGGCGTGTTCAATCACCATGAGCGTAGCCCGGGGCACATCAACACCGACCTCAATCACAGTGGTGGACAGCAACAGTCGGCGGTGGCCCTGGCTGAAGTCTTGCATGGCCAGTCGCTTTTCTTCGGTAGCCATTCGGCCATGAAGCACCACAAGCTGCTCACCAAATAAAGGTGTCAGCCAGGCGGCGGCGGTCTCAATCGCCTGAAGCGGCTCATCGCGGGACACCTTTGAGCCGCTTGATCCATCCTCACGTGCGCCTTCAATCACGGGGCATACCCAATAGGCCTGTCCGCCCTCTGCAATGAACGCCTTAAGCTTTTCCGCGAGTTCGTCGCGACGATTCGATGCCATGAGTTTTGTCGTAATCGGCTGACGGTTCGGGGGCCGCTCATCTAATACCGATACGTCTAGATCAGCCAGATAGGTCATCGCAAGACTTCGCGGAATCGGCGTTGCTGACATAGAGAGCATATGCGGCATACGACCATCTACCGGATGACGAAGTGCAAGCCGTTGACCCACGCCAAACCGGTGCTGTTCATCTACGATCACAAGGCCTAACTTGCAGAACTCAACACCTTTTTGAATTAATGCATGTGTGCCCACCACGATGGAGAGCGCCCCGGAGGAGATATCGCCGAGCAATGCCCGGCGCTGGGCGGCAGGCAGGCCACTTTTCAGCAGCCCGACCGGAAAGCCCAGAGGCACACACCAGGCGTTAAATTTTTCATACAGCTGCTCCGCAAGAATCTCTGTTGGCGCCATGACCGATACCTGCCAGCCAGATCCTGCAGCCTGCGCCGCTGCGAGCGCGGCAATCACGGTTTTGCCGCTACCCACATCTCCCTGCAGCAATCGCTGCATCGGCGTGCGATGACCAAGGTCCTCTGAGATTTCCTGCCATACCCGCTCCTGGGCGGAAGTTAAAGCAAAACCCAACTGAGTCTTGAGCTGATCAGCATGTCTGCGCTGCGCGAGCGGTTCGGCCTGCTCGGATACGCGCAGACGACGTGCCTGGCGCAACGCTACCTGCTGAGCGAGCAGCTCATCAAAACGGATACGGTTCCAGGCGGGTCCCTCGTGATTCATGAGCTGCTGCATCACGCCTGTGGCCTCTGCATCGGCAGGCGGCTGGTGAATGAGTCGAATCGCCTGATCCATTGGCATAAGACCATATTGCTCAAGCAAGGACTTCGGAAGCCACTCCTGTGGCATTGCCGCCTCTAATGCCCGTGCCATCGCCCGCCGCAGCGTGAGTTGCGATAAACCAGCCGTCGTGGGATAGACCGGCAATAGTGGCTGCGACCCTATCTTTTCGATCGGCAACCAGCCCACACGGGTGCGCGGGTGAATAAATTCAAGTCCCGCAAGCGATCGTCGTGACTCCCCCAGTACACGAATCTTATGGCCTGGAACATATGCATTTTTCTGCGCGTCACGAAAATGCAAAAACCGCAGCACAGCACTGCCAGTGTCGTCCTCTACCTCCACGAGCAGCGTGCGGCGCGGACGAAAAACGATTCGGGAGGAGACAACCTGTACCTGGATCTGCGCAAACTGCCCCGGCACAACCTGATCGATGCTCCAGACCTGCGATTCATTTTCGTATCGCAGCGGAAAATGCAGCGTGAGATCAACCCAACGGTGAAGCCCGAGTTTTTTAATGCTATCGGGTAAGGAATCAACCGGCACCGAGCACCATCACGGCTTCGGCCTCAAAGCCGGCACCGCGTGGCAGACTCGCCACGCCCACGGCAGCACGGGCGGGATAAGGCTCCTGGAAATACGTGGCCATGATCTCGTTGACCTTAGCGAAGTGAGAAAGATCGGTCAAAAACAAGTTCAGTTTTACAACATCAGAAAGGCTACCACCCGCAGCCTCGGCGACCGCCGAGAGATTCTTAAACACCTGATGAATCTGCTGCTCCATCCCCTGGGCGGTCGAATCGCCCACCATCTGCATGGTGGCTGGATCAAGCGGGATTTGGCCCGATAACCAGACCGTGTTGCCAAATCCAACCGCCTGTGAGTAAGTCCCAATAGCTTGGGGCGCCTTGGGTGTCGAGATGATCCGCTTCATGCATCACTCCGTATGTACATTTAGTTACGCCAACTGAGCGCTCTAACCACCCACCGCGAATGGGCGCACCCCGATAAGCCAGGCATGGCCCTGAAAGGCAAACCAGGCCCAGATGACCGCGCCAACGGCCACGGTAATTACAGTCGGCATCGCCGATCCCGCGACGCGGGTAACGCCCTCGCGACGATCACGCTGACGGGCAGCCCTGAAACTCATTACAGCCCAGGCGAGTAGGCCGCCGAACAGCAGTAGATCAGCAACGGTTCCATTAGCAAGAAGGTGGCCAAACGCCCAAATCTTTACAGAGATGATCATCGGATGGCCCAGCCGGGCTTTGATAACGTTTTTTGGAACGTAGGCGGCGATGAAAAGAATGAAGGCAACGAGCATCAACAAAGACACCAGGTGCGACATCCAAACGGGAGACTGCCACAGCAAAACGGGAGCGGCACGGGCTGCAGCATATCCCTTTGACATCAGGATGATCCCCACCAGAGAGGCTACTGATATCAGCCCCTTCCAGGGCATTGGTCCGATCTTGCTGACCATGCGAGACCGCCAATCATCCGCAAATATCCGAAGCGAATGGGTCGCAATAAAAAGAATCAAACCAGCGATCAGCAGGGTCATGTGGTTCTCCTTGTGAGCAACCCCATTATCTCTCAGCAATTCTCAATGACTAAAAGATTAAGCGGGCGGTTTATCTGCCTTTGGCTCCCAGAATTGGCAGGCTGCCCCGGTGGCATCCTTGACCGCAATACTGGGCGACTGTTTGGATTTCACACCGTATAGGCGACAGCCCTGCGGATAGGTCTCATCCCAGGTCACGTAGTAGTGACGACAGCGGCGGCAGTTGGGGGGTTGGGGTGCTTTATCCACGAGCGACGATGAGAGCCAAACAGATCGAAACGTTGTGTGATGGTGCCGATGAGAGGAGTCGAACCCCCGACCTTCGCATTACGAATGCGCTGCTCTACCAACTGAGCTACATCGGCTTGTTTGATGGCACCTTTGCCCGAGTAGCCCCAGACAGCACCGCAACGGTCGGAAGTTTAATTCAAACCCTTGGGCAACGGGAATCGTACAGACTCCTCCACGCCCGGAAGCTTTCGAACGGACGCCGCGCCAAGAGACTTCACCTTCGCAAGCAGTCCCTGAACCAGACTCTCTGGAGCAGATGCGCCCGCCGTAATCCCGACCCGGGCGGCATCCTTCAGCCATTCCGCCCTGAGCTCATCAGCGCTACCCACCAAATAGGCCGGGACACCGAAACGCTCTGCAACCTCACGCAGGCGATTACTGTTGGAACTCGTTGGGCTACCCACAACCAGAACAACATCGACATCTTTCGCCATGATTTTGACCGCATCCTGACGATTCTGCGTGGCATAGCAGATATCGCTTTTCTTAGGCCCGAGAATCGTTGGAAACTTTTTCTGTAAGGCCTCAACAATAATCGCTGTATCGTCAACGGAAAGCGTGGTTTGACTCACATAAGCGAGCCGACCTGGCGTCTTCACCTGCAAAGTATCAACACCTTTAAGATCTTCGACGAGGTACATGCCTTCATCAACCTGACCCATAGTGCCTTCCACCTCGGGATGACCGGCATGTCCAATCATCACAATCTCATAGCCTTCGGCACGCAGCTTTCTCACCTCGACGTGAACCTTAGTTACCAGAGGACAGGTCGCATCAAACACCTCAAGCCCACGGGAAGTCGCATGATCACGCACTTTTCTTGAGACTCCATGGGCACTCATGATGACTCTTGCGCCTAACGGAACCTCATCAAGATCCTCGACAAAGACTGCACCCTTCTTACGTAGATCGGAAACCACATGATCGTTGTGAACGATCTCATGACGCACGTAGATCGGCGCACCAAAGCGCTCCAAGGCACGTTCAACAATCTCAATAGCCCGCTCAACGCCTGCACAAAAACCTCGAGGCTCGGCAAGCAGCACCTCCTGGAGGTGTTCGTGACGCACAGCAGAATCAGAGTGACTCACAGTTATCTCAGTCTGAAAAATTGATGGCAATGAGTGTAGCGGGTCTCTTTTCAATCAACACGCAGAATCCCTATAAAAGTCCGATAATGCGGACATCCAATTTCAGTGGCTGGCCGGCCAATGGGTGGTTAAAGTCGAAAACGGCCGCACCACCCTCCCATCCCTTGAACACACCGGCAACACGGCCGCCTTGTCCGTCGGGCGTCGGAAACTCCACGACATCACCCGGCTCTATCGGATCTGCGGGGTCCGCGTATCGATCCAGCAGGGACTTACTGACTTTCTGAACAAGATCCGGATGACGAGGACCAAAACCATCGTCGGGCCCAAGCTGATAACTTCGCTCATCACCTTCTCGCAAAGCGATTAGGCACCGCTCTAGCGCCGGCGCAAATTGCCCCTCGCCGATTTGAATCGTGGCTGGCTTATCGTCAAATGTATTAAAAACAATTTGTCCATCCGACAGCGATAGCCTGAAATGCAAGGTGACATGGGAACCTTCGTGGATTCCATCTTGGCCTGCAGCGGCATCAGAATTAGTCGGCATAGCGGAGAGCAAAGACTTAATGAACTCGGGATAGTGCAGCATTTTAGGCGGAACCTTATGGAACAACCCCGGAAAAAACTTATGTCCTGCGACTATCGGGATCTTGAGAATTGCAGGACCGGTTGCATGACAACCCAAACGATCGGGAGGCTAAAACTAGGCACCCGATCTGACCAACCGAGTCGAGAACACGCGAAAAAAGCCCCTAAGAGGTCCGGACCGGACCGGCCATGAACCCCCTTGGAATCCCGGGGTGACAGCCAAAAAAGGGGCCAGAAAAATACCGGTTAAATCTTGACCAGGGCAAGCCGCGATACCCCTCCCCAAGCCCGCCAAAGCCGGTAGCGCACATAAATAGCGGTTAGCCAATTTTGGACCGGCTTGCGGCGCATATCCCAGACCACCCGAGGCCAGGTCGAGGCAGCCCCAGGTTTGACCTAAGTTATTGTTTTCTCATAGAATCTCGGTCTTTGCCGAAATTCCGGCTAAGCAGAATTTTGTAAAGGAAACATCATGGCGCGTGTATGCCAAGTCACGGGGAAAGGCCCCATGGTGGGGAACAATGTCTCCCACGCCAACAACAAGACGAAACGTCGTTTTATGCCCAACGTGCAGTACAAGCGTTTCTGGGTTGAGAGCGAAAATCGCTGGGTACGCCTGCGCGTGACCCCGGCCGCTGTCCGCACCATCACCAAAAATGGCATCGACTCGGTACTCGCAGACCTGCGGGCCAAGAACGCCCTTTGAACTAACAGACAAACCCATCACCAGGAACCATCATGGCAAAAGGCGGCCGCGAAAAAATTAAGCTGGAGTCCTCTGCGGGCACCGGCCACTTCTACACCACTACTAAGAACAAGAAAACCATGCCTGAGAAAATGGAGATCAAGAAGTTTGATCCCAAGGCCCGCAAGCATGTGATGTACAAGGAAGCGAAGATCAAATAGAGGGGATTGCCTCCTTTCGGTTTTCGCACGTAACAAAACCCGCCAGCGGGAACAATGGCGGGTTTTTTTATTTTCTACAAACCAAACTCTTTTGATCCGAGTAAAGCCAAGCTACCCAAACCTAATTCCAATAAAAATCAGCAACGTAAGAAATTTTTACGCCTATCCGCTTGGGATATTTAAAAAATCACGCTTATCGACGATGATTTCTAGCCGATAAGGAGATCCAAATGAGCGGCTATCAAGAGCATTCAAAAATTCACAAGCAAGAAAACCAATGGGAGGAAATTGTTTCGAGTTTTATATCAATCGAAAACCAGCTACAAAATCTGTATTGGCAAATAGTCAATTACACCGAGAGAATCGAAAATAGCCCAGAGATCAGCCAAAGAGACTAAATTCTTTAATGCCCATGCAGCACATTGGCCGCAAATCCTGCAACCCCAATGCCGAGAAGCATGAGAGCAGGCTGCTGCCAGGCCGCCGCACTCAGACCACCATGGTGGCCATGCGCCTGGGCATGGAGCTGAGGAATCAGATCCGATAGTGCGATGTAAATAAAGTTGGCTGCAGCCACCACCAGAAGATATGGGATCCAGCCAGCTGACTGCACAAGGAAAAAATAAGCAACGAGCGCGCCAATGAGTGCACCACAGCCCGTCAAAAGATTAAATAGCAGTGCCCGCGACTTGGTAAAACCGCTATTGAGCAGCACCAAAAAATTACCAATCTGCTGCGGGACTTCATGGGTCGCAATTGCCAGCGCTGTGAGCAGCCCCAGAAGCGGCCCGGCATGAAATGCAGCAGCGATAAGCACGCCATCTGCAAACGCATGAATACAACTACCAATCAGTAGCGCCCAGCCACCACGGCCCGCCGATGCAGCATCGTGGCCATGGGGGTGATCATGTCCATCGTGCTCATGGTGATGGTTATGGCGCAAAATCGCCAGTCGCTCTAAGACAAAAAATCCGACCAGACCGCCCAAGAGGGCAAGGCTCACGCCATGGATCTCACCACCCAGATGCATACTCTCCGGCAGTAGGTGCAACAAGGCCGTGCCCAGCAGCATGCCAGCCGAAAAACTCACGAGCCGATCCACCACTCGCGTCAGTGGCCCAAGCGACACGGCCGCCGCCAGCAGCACCGAGATCAGTGTGGCTGCAGTTGCTGCCGCGACGGTGTAAATCAATAACATCAGCGCTTAGGCGACACCGTGTTTTTTAAACCAGGCAAGTGCCCGTTGGAATGCGTCCTCTGCGGCCTCTTTTCGATAGGTCGGACGATAGTCCGCATGAAACGCGTGGGGCGCATCCGGATAAATTACAAACTCCGAGGACTGTGATGCCTTGCCGCCAAAAGATAGTCGCGTCTTCATCTCTTCTACGGTATCCATGGGAATACCGTCGTCTTTACCGCCGTAGAGCCCCAATACTGGCCACTTCAGCTTATCGGCGATGTCATGGGGATGGGTGGGCGTGGCAGGAATAACCGTGGTCATCAGCCGGCCATACCAGGCCACTCCCGTTTTGATGCGCGGGTTTACGGCCGAGGCCATCCAGACAATACGGCCGCCCCAGCAGAATCCAGTCACGCCAAACCGCGCAGCATCGCCCCCATTTCCTGCGGCCCAGTCCAGCGCAGCGTCCAGATCGCCGAGTACCTCTGTATCAGTGACTTTGCTCACCACATTAGAAAAAATCTCTGGGACCGTTTTGTATTGCATGACATTGCCGTGACGAACAAAAAAATCCGGGGCAATCGCCAGGTAGCCCCGCTTCGCGAGCCGCCGGCAGACATCCTGAATGTGCTCATGCACGCTCCAGATCTCGTGAATCACGATAACGGTGGGCAGTTTGGTCTTGCCCGCGGGCATCGCACGATAAGCAGGGATCTTGCGATCTTTCGCCTGAATCTCAATCATGCCCGCAGTCAGTCCCTGGGTATCGGTCGTGATCACCTGGGCGAGTAGCTCACCTGTAGGCGCAACCGATGCAGCAAACCCGGCCGCAACGGAGGCCTTGATGAACCCCCGTCGGCTTGAGCCATCCGCAGATTGCGGCGATAAGGAATTAATTTCGTCTTGAATAGCGTTATTCATTACAGACTCCTGTTCCATAGTTAATGGGCCTCATCCCAGTTATCACCCACCCCAACATCAACAATCAACGGCACCCGAAGCTTGGCGACGGTCTCCATCTTTTCCGGTAAAAGACCACGGATGGTCTCGATTTCGTCTTCCGGCACCTCGAGGACCAGCTCGTCGTGGACCTGCAGAACCAGCCGAGATCTTAGCTGCTTCTGCTCCAGACTCTGCTGTACCTGAATCATCGCAAGCTTTATTAAATCCGCTGCCGTGCCCTGCATTGGAGCGTTAATTGCCGCACGCTCAGCAGCCTGGCGGCGCGGGCCACTCGGCGAATTGATCTCGGGCAGCCACAACCGTCGGCCGAACACGGTCTCGACATAGCCCTTGGATTTCGCCTGGTCACGGATCTCATCCATGTAACGCTTTACCCCTGGGTATTTCGCGAAATACTGGCCAATGTAGTTTTTGGCGACACCCTGCTCGATATCTAGATTTCTCGCAAGCCCATAGGCACTCATGCCATAGATCAGCCCAAAGTTAATTACCTTGGCATACCGGCGCTGCTCACCACTGACCTGCTCAAGCGGTACGCCAAACACTTCACTCGCAGTCGCACGATGGACATCCTCACCAGCCTGGAATGCGGCCATCAGCCCTTGATCTTCAGACAGATGGGCCATGATGCGCAGTTCAATCTGCGAATAGTCTGCCGACATGAGTTTCGAGCCCTTTGGCGCAACAAATGCCTGACGGATACGCCGACCCTCCGGCGTACGCACGGGAATATTCTGCAAATTCGGGTCACTGGATGCCAGCCGACCCGTCACCGCAACCGCCTGCGAAAACGTGGTGTGCACGCGCCGGGTAGATGAATCCACCATCCTGGGTAATTTATCGGTGTACGTCGATTTCAGTTTTGAAAAGCTTCGCCACTCCAGCAATATCCGCGGCAGCGGATAGTCTTCGGCAAGCTTTTCTAAAACATCCTCATCAGTAGAGGCCGCACCTGTGGCGGTCTTTTTGACTGGGGTATAGCCAAGCTTTTCGAAAAGAATTTCACCAAGCTGCTTCGGCGATCCCAGATTAAAGGGCTGTCCAGCCAGTTCATGGGCCTGGGCCTCAAGCGCAGCAATTTTCTTAGCAAGCTCGGCGCTTTGCTCAATTAGGAGTCGGGCGTCGACTTCAATACCGTTGTGCTCCATCTGCCAGAGTACCTGTGCGACGGGCAGCTCAATATCGGAATAGACCCGATGAAGCTGGGCATCGGCCTGAATCTGGGGCCACAGGGTGTCATGCAAATGAAGTGTGAAATCCGAGTCTTCGCCGGAGTAACGTGTGGCTACCTCGATGGAAACCTCATCAAACCCGATGCGTGAGGCACCCTTACCAGTGACATCGTCATAGCTTAGGCCTTTGCGACCAAGGTGCCGCTGCGATAACGAATCCAGATCATGCGACTTGTGCGCCTCCAGCACATAGGACTCCAGCAAGGTGTCATGGGCGACCCCGCGCAAAAAGATTCCAGCACCTGCCAAGACATGCATGTCGTACTTCAGATTCTGTCCGACCTTTTTCCGCGTGCCATCTTCAAACCAGGGCTTAAGCTTTGCCAACACCTCTTCAGCAGGCAATTGCTGCGGTGCCCCCGCATAGCGGTGGGCCAACGGGATGTAGACCGCCTTGCCGCGGGCCCAAGAAAACGACAGGCCTACAATGCGTGCGGCTCGCGGATCAATCGATGTCGTTTCTGTATCAAATGCCGCAAGCGTCTGTGCCTGAAGCGCCTTGAAGAACGCATCAAAGGCGCCCCACTCAACAATCGTCTGATACTCGCCCTGCACCTCAAAGAGATCGGAAGCCGCGGATGCCACTAGCAAACCAGATGAACCTGTCGAGGTGGCCCCAGCTCCCTGCCCCTGAACGGATTCATCACCAATGCCGCGAAGGCTTCGATCGAGCTGGTAGGTCTCTTTAAGCGCGCCAATCGCCGCCATATCCAAAGGCATCCAGACCAGATCCTGATCAAAACTCTTGATCACCGATGACAGATCACAGTCGGTCTTTACCGTCACCAGCTGTCGTGCTGTGGGCAGCCAATTAAGCGCCTGCCGCAGATGCTCGCCAACTACGCCTGAGATTTCTCCTGCAGCAGCCATCACTGCATCCAGAGAGCCGTACTGATTGAGCCATTTTGCTGCAGTCTTTGGACCAACCTTCTGAACGCCCGGCACGTTATCCGAGGTGTCGCCGACCAAAGACAGGTAATCCACAATTAACTCGGGCGGAACACCAAACTTTTCAATCACAGCCTGACGATCCGAGATCTTTGCAGGTCCGCCATCGCGACTCATGGTGTCGATCAGCGTCACCTGGTCGTTGACCAACTGCGCAAGGTCCTTATCGCCCGTCACGATCATCGTGGGCAGGCCCTGCCCGGCCGCCTGGAGCGCCAGTGTGCCAATCACATCATCGGCCTCTACCCCATCGACCTGTAACAGTGGCCAGCCCAAGGCCCGCACCGCCTGGAAAATCGGCCGCACCTGGGCTGCCAGATCCTCCGGCATCGCGGACCGGTTGGCCTTGTATTCGGCATAGATCTGATCGCGAAAGGTCGGACCTTTTGGATCAAACACGCAGGCCACATAGCGTGCGGGCCATTCACTGCGGACTCGGCGCAGCATATTCACCATGCCGGTTAATGCCCCCGTGGGAAGACCGGAACGGGTTCTCAAATCCGGCAGTGCGTGAAAAGCCCGATAAAGAAAACTTGAGGCGTCGATCAGAAGCAGGCGTGCGGGCTGCTCAGCGGCCTGGGAATCAGTATTCACCGGGAGTTCCAAGAAATCGTGTCACGAATGGGAAGGCCTGCCAGTGTAGCTAAAATCAGGGTTTACGAACCCCGCCCCCTCCCATGACTAACCCTCCCCCAGCCCCCGTTAATTTCATCCGCCACATCATTGACGCGGACCTGACGGCTGGACGGGTCCAGTCGGTCGTCACCCGCTTTCCGCCAGAGCCCAACGGCTATCTACATTTTGGACATGCAAAGTCGATCTGCCTGAACTTTGGGCTGGCACGGGACTATCAGGGACGCTGCCATCTTCGGCTTGATGACACCAACCCCACCCGAGAGGAACAAGAGTATGTCGATGCCATTGAGGCAGCAGTCAGATGGCTCGGCTTTGACTGGGGTACACACCACTATTTTGCAAGCGATTACTTTGAGCGACTCTATGAATTTGCCGAAGCATTAATTCAAGACGGACACGCATACGTCGACTCGCAGTCCGCAGAGGATATTCGGATCCATCGTGGCACGCTGACTGCAGCAGGAAAAAATTCACCCTTTCGGGATCGATCCGCGCAGGAAAATCTCTCGCTTTTTCGTGACATGAGGGCGGGCAAGTTTCCCGATGGCAGCCATGTACTGCGGGCCAAAATCGATATGGCATCTCCGAACATGAATCTTCGGGATCCCGTGCTCTACCGTATCCGCCATGCTGAGCACCACCGCACCGGCAAACAGTGGTGCATCTATCCGCTGTATGACTATGCGCACCCCTTATCAGATGCCATTGAGCAGATCACCCACTCGATCTGCACCCTTGAATTCGAGGACCATCGGCCACTCTACGACTGGCTACTGGAAAAAGTTGCTGCCAGCGGAAAACTCAATCCCCAAGCGCTACCCCATCAATTTGAGTTTGCGCGACTGAATCTGACTTATGTGGTGCTCTCCAAACGTAAGCTGGTCGATCTGATTGAAGCAAAAGCAGTCAACGGCTGGGATGACCCGCGTATGCCCACCTTAATGGCCGCCCGACGTCGCGGCTACACACCCGAGGGGTTTCGTCGCTTTGCGGAAATGATTGGCGTATCCAAATCCGATGGATGGATCGATTACAGCGTGCTGGAAGAATGCATGCGTGATCATTTGAACGATACAGCGCTGCGACGCATTGCAGTGATTGATCCAGTAAAGCTCGTATTAGAAAACGTACCCGAAGGCCATGAAGAAGAGTGCTTTGCACCCAATCACCCTCAGCAGCCCGATCTGGGCAAACGGGCGATTCCCTTCTCCAGGGAGCTCTGGATCGAGCGGGATGATTTTCAGGAAACTCCCGTGAAAGGATTTTTCCGGCTCTCGCCCGGCGCACAGGTCAGACTGCGCTATGCCTATGTCATTGAATGCACAGGATTTGAGAAAGCCGCTGACGGCGAAGTAACCGAAATTCGCGCAAAGATTTTTCCAGACAGCAAAAGCGGCACAGCGGGCGCCGACCAATACAAGGTGAAGGGCAATATTCATTGGGTCTCCAAGGCACATGCTTATATCGGACCGCTTCGAATGTTTGATCGGCTCTTTGCCCATCCAACACCGGGAGCCCGACGAGAGGGTGACGCTCCTGAGTTAGAGCGCAACTTTTTAGATGACCTTAATCCCAACTCGCTCACTGAAATTCAGGCAGCAATGGAGCCGAGTCTTAAAGACGCAAAACCAGAGGATCGGTTTCAGTTTGAGCGGCACGGATACTTTGTCGCAGACCTGAAGGACTCCTCTGCGGCTGCACCAGTCTTTAATCGCACCGTAACCCTAAAAGACTCCTGGAAATAAGCTATGCATGTCATTGCCCACGATGCTCCAACGCCCGGGCTGCCCCCTGGCACACTGCCTGCGACTCGCCTGATCGAGATCGATTCACCGAAACCCGCAGCCGGGCAGGTATTAATTAAGGTGGAATACGCCGGCGTCAATCGGCCAGATCTTTTGCAGCGAAAAGGGCTGTACCCGCCACCGCTAGGCGCATCACCTTATATGGGCCTAGAGGTCAGCGGCACCATTGCCAGCGTGGGTGCGGGCGTGACGCAGTGGAAAGTCGGCGACCGTGTCTGCGCGCTTACTCCCGGCGGTGGTTACGCCGAAGAAGTGCTCACCCATGCCGGCCATTGCATGCCAATTCCAGGGGGCTTGAGCATGTTGCAGGCGGCTGCACTTCCTGAAACCTATCTCACCGTGTGGGCCAACCTTATCGAACGCGGAGCACTCAAGTCTGGCGAAACAGTGCTTATTCACGGCGGATCCAGTGGCATTGGTGTGACTGCAATTCAAATGGCCAAATGGATGCAGGCCACCGTCTTTACGACCGTGGGCTCTGATGAAAAAGCACGGGCCTGCGCTGAACTCGGCGCAGATGTCGTGATGAACTATCGCACTGATGACTGGGCAAATGTCATAAAAGAAAAAACTGCTGGGCAAGGCGTCAACCTGATCCTGGACATGGTGGGCGCTGCCTACATGGAGAGAAACCTGCGCAGCCTTGCCCTTGAGGGTCGCCTTGTACAGATCGCATTTCTCACCGGCAGCAAAACGGAGATTGACTGGACGCCCCTAATGATTAAGCGGCTCACCTTCACCGGTTCGACCCTGCGGGCCCGCTCCGATGAGCAAAAATCACGGCTCGTGGCTGCGCTTCAACAGACCATCTGGCCACAGCTTGCCAAGGGCGCTCTTCTGCCCAAGATTCATTCGGTATTTCCCCTCACCGAGATCGATCAGGCCCATGCTTTAATGGAATCCTCCGCCCACGTCGGCAAGATCATGCTCAAGGTCTCCCCATGACAACCGTAAACCTCCCCGCCGCAGCACAGTCACGCACAAAGCTGCATGTGTACACATCTCCATCACCTGCCCTGCTCCTTCGCGTGGTGCGGTATCTCTGCAGTCAACAGATTGCAGTAGAAGTCGGCAAGAATTTTGTAAAGTTCCCCCGCGCAGAGCCACGTGGCGATGACGCAGCAGCCGCTCTGAAGGCAATGGGATTTCGAGTGCTGACCAGTATGGATCAGTTTGACCCCGATACCGATGCCAATATGGGTCAACGGTGTGCTCCGCTTTTGGCTGAAGAGCAGGCCCCCAAGGGCCATGTGCATGGGCCGGACTGCGGTCATGATCATGCGGGCCATGTGCATGGACCCGACTGCGGCCACGATCACCATCACGACAAACATGGCGATCACAGCCATGACCATAAGCACGACCATGAGCATGACCACGGTCACAGCCATGACCACCGCGGACATCAGCACTGATGATTCGCATTCGTGGCGCCCGGCAAAACAACCTCAAAAATATTGATCTTGACCTCCCCGCCGGGGAGATGATTGTTGTAACTGGGGTCTCTGGCTCCGGTAAAAGCTCTTTAGTCTTTGATACCCTCTATGCAGAAGGGCAGCGGCGTTATGTCGAAACCTTCTCGGCCTATGCGCGACAGTTTCTTGATCGCATGGATAAGCCACAGGTGGATCGCATTGAGGGCGTACCGCCGGCAATAGCGATTGATCAGACCAATCCGGTGCGCACCTCGCGCTCGACCGTGGGCACCATGACCGAGCTCACCGATCACTTTAAGCTGATGTTCGCAAGGCTTGCAGAACTACGCTGCAAATCGTGCGGACAACCAGTCAAGCGTCAGACTGCCCAAGGCATCAGCATGCTGATTCTGGCCAGCGTGCCCGAATCGCGAGTCGAAATCAGCTTCCCCATTCATGCGCCGGAATCTCTGCCGGATGAGCAGATTCAAGCCTGGCTCTCCGCACAGGGCTTCACCAAGATTCAGTCGCGCAGCCAGGACACGCTATACGTGATTCAGGATCGGCTTGTGCTTCGGGCCGATACTGCACGTGATCGCATCAACGACTCCGTGGAGGCTGCGCTACGGCATGGCCATGGCCGCTGCCGCGTCCTCATTGGCACCCAGCAGCACGACTTCACCAGCAGCCTTTCCTGCGGCAGCTGTAAGGTCCAGTACAACGAGCCGCGGCCGGCGCTGTTTTCTTTTAACTCGCCGATTGGCGCATGCGATACCTGTCGGGGTTTTGGACGTGTCATCGGCATTGATCCGGGGCTGGTCATTCCTGATGAAGAAAAAAGCCTTTCTCAAGGCGCAGTAAAGCCATGGCAGACAAACGCCTATCACGACTGCCAGAAGGAATTGGTAAAGCATGCCCAGAAACGTGGCGTACCAATCGATACACCGTTTGTAAAACTCTCCGCCAAACACAAGGCCTGGGTATTTGAGGGAGACGATGACTGGTCGGGTGACTGGAACCGACAGTGGTACGGCGTGAACCGGTTCTTTGAGTATTTAGAGAGCAAGGCCTACAAGATGCATGTGCGTGTACTGCTGTCTCGCTACCGCAGCTACACCGAATGCCATTCATGTAAAGGCGCGCGTCTAAAGCCCGAGGCATTACTCTGGACAGTACATGGCAAGACCATCCACGATGTCATGCTCCTGCCGATAGCCGATGCGCTGTCATGGGTGCGGACGGCCAGCGCCCAGGAAAAGCAGGCTCCATCACCCCGCGGGGGCGCCGAGCAGGCCGCCAGCGATGTGGTCACAAAAGAGATTCTCTCCCGGCTACAGTTCTTGTCGGATGTTGGCCTGGGCTACTTAACACTTGATCGACAATCCCGCACGCTCTCGGGCGGAGAAGTCCAGCGTATCAATCTGACGACTGCCTTGGGGACCTCGCTGGTCAACACGCTATTTGTGCTGGATGAACCATCGATTGGACTTCATCCACGAGACCTACATCGGATCATCAAGGTCATGCATCAGCTCCGAGATGCAGGCAACACCCTGGTGGTGGTTGAGCATGATCCGCTGGTGATGCAGGCGGCTGATCGGATTATCGATATCGGGCCCGGGCCTGGCGAGCATGGCGGGTCTATTCTGTTTAATGGTACTTATCCGAAGCTACTCTCCGCCAAGACCCTCACCGCAAGATATCTCAATGGTGAGCTGAACGTGAGCCCACCGGCTGCAGCCGTCAGCCCCCACGGATCTCGGCAGTTGACAATTACCGGCGTGCGCGCAAATAACCTGCGTGCGATCGACGTCTCCATTCCGCTTGGCCAGCTGGTTTGTGTCACGGGCGTCTCTGGTAGCGGCAAATCAACCCTGGTTCAAGATGTGCTGTACCCCGCAATGTGCAAGGCAAAGGGCAAACCGACAGAGGCGCCCGGTGCCTTTGACAGGCTGACGGGGTCTGACCTGATTCATGATGTCGTGCTCGTCGATCAATCTCCGATCGGCAAAACCACACGATCTAACCCCGTGGTCTATGTCGGGGCCTTCGATGCAATTCGTCAGCGGTTTGCCGAGCTGCCCCAGGCCAAACAGCGCAACTACACGCCGGGCACCTTTAGCTTTAACGCAGGCGATGGCCGCTGCCCGAGCTGCGGGGGCAATGGCTTTGAACATGTGGAGATGCAGTTTCTCTCAGATGTGTATCTGCGCTGCCCTGACTGCGATGGCAAACGCTTTAGAAAAGAGATTCTTGAAATTGAGCTAAACGGCAAGTCAATTGCCGATGTTTTAGAACTTACCATCAGCCAGGCTTTGGAGTTTTTCTCCGGTGACGAAGAGATCGCCTTAAGGCTGCAGCCATTGGTCGATGTCGGCCTAAGCTATCTGAAATGCGGGCAGCCCGTGCCAACCCTTTCCGGGGGAGAAGCCCAGCGACTGAAGATTGCCGGCCATCTGGCCGAGGCGGCCAACAAAGCAATAAAGGGCGCACTGCTGATCTTCGATGAGCCGACAACGGGCCTGCATTTCGACGACATCGCCAAACTACTCAAAGCCTTGATGGCACTAAAGGCCGCTGGACATAGCCTGTTAATCGTTGAGCACAACCTCGATGTGATCAGCTGTGCGGATTGGATCATTGACCTTGGACCCGAGGCAGGCGCAGAGGGCGGGCAGATTGTGGCCGCAGGCACAGTCTCCCAGATCATCGACTGCCCGCACTCCCATACCGGCAAGGCACTCGCCGATGCGCTCAAGGGGGCATCGGCGGTACTGAGTGTGCAAGAGCCCGCGCCACGCAGGCATCAGGGCACGCAGGCCATTGAAATTCATGGGGCACGGGAACACAACCTGAAAAATGTTCACGTCAATATTCCCCGCGAGAAAATGACGGTGATTACCGGCGTATCCGGCAGTGGCAAATCAACACTTGCATTCGATATTCTCTTTGCCGAAGGTCAGCGTCGATACCTGGAGTCCTTAAACGCCTATGCACGGCAGTTTGTTCAGCCCGCCACACGGCCAGATATCGATGCGGTATTCGGCATTCCGCCAACCGTAGCGATTGAGCAGCGCACGAGCCGTGGCGGCCGCAAGAGCACGGTCGGCACACTCACCGAGATTCATCATTTTCTGCGGCTCTTATTTGTAAAGATTGGCGTTCAGCACTGTCCGGACTGTAATACGGCCATCAAGCCACAGAGCCTGGAGTCGATTCTCGCTACTCTGATAACACGCCATCGTGGACAGCATATCGGGCTTCTCGCGCCTTTGGTGATTAATCGCAAGGGCATCTATCAAGATCTCGCGAAATGGGCAGCATCAAAAGGCCACAGCCATCTGCGCGTGGATGGCCAGTTCGTGCCAACCGCAGCGTTCCCGAAACTAGATCGTTTTAAGGAACACACCATTGAACTGCCGATCGGCGATATTCATGTCCAGCCCTCTAAAGAGTCGCAGATCAAGGCGCTATTGCAGGAGACGCTTAATTTCGGGCAGGGCATAGTTCATGTCATGGCACCACTTCAAGGCCCCAAGTCATCAATTACCGTGCTCTCGACCCGCAGGGCCTGCCCCTCCTGCGGAACTGGATTTTCGGAACTTGATCCGCGTCTTTTCTCATATAACTCAAAGCATGGATGGTGCGAAGAGTGCTTTGGCACCGGTGTTCAGATCGCCGAGTTCGATAGCGAGCAGACCGGGGAAGAAGAGGTCTGGCAGGACGGGTCTACAAACGGAGAAGACATCACCTGCTCCGCCTGTAATGGCGCACGATTAAACCAGACGGCCTTGGCTGTCAGAGTTGCAGATCGCAATATCGCTGCACTTTCTGCCGAACCGGTCTGCGAACTGCCTCCGTGGATGGGCGAGCTCACACGACACCTGGGTGACCGTGATCGGGCGATTGCCAAGGATTTGATCTCCGAGATCAACTCTCGGCTCGCGTTTCTTACCGAGGTCGGACTGGGCTATCTGGCCCTGGATCGTGCGGCGCCAACACTCTCCGGAGGAGAAGCGCAGCGTATTCGTCTCGCGGCGCAACTGGGCTCAAACCTGCAAGGTGTCTGCTACATCCTGGATGAGCCCACGATCGGCTTACACCCACGGGACAATCAGGCGCTGTTGCGACTTCTCACCGAACTTAAAAATAAAGGCAACACCTTGGTGGTGGTTGAACACGACGAAGACACCATTCGTCTGGCCGATCACATAATCGATATCGGGCCAGGCGCGGGTGCTCGTGGTGGCGCGCTGATTGCCCAGGGCAGCCAGCGCGACCTGGAGATCTCCACAGAATCGATCACCGGACGCTATCTGCGCGAGCCGCTAAGACATTCCGGCAAATCCGTTCGTGGCACACCAAAAGAATTTATCTCAATCCACAAGGCGCAGCTTCACAATCTGCAGTCCGCCAATGCCGAGATTCCACTGCACCGACTCACGGTCGTGACGGGCGTCTCGGGCTCAGGCAAATCGAGCCTTGCGCGCGATGTACTGCTTGCAAACCTAACGGCCGCGCTGCGGTCAGATCGGCCCTCCGGCCCACGTGCTGCCCCTGCTGCGGCGAGCAGCAAACGATCATCTGTCAGTCGCGCTGCAGGCGCACGCACCAAGTCCGGCCTGCTGTGGACGGGATGCGCATCGATCTCCGGATGGGAGTCGATCGATCGCGTGCTAGAGGTTGATCAGACGCCCATTGGCAAAACACCCCGCTCAACACCGGCCACCTACATCGGATTTTGGGACACGATTCGTAAGCTGCTCACAGAAAGTGAAGAAGCGCGCATGCGTGGATGGAAGGCCAACCGATTCTCCTTTAACACGGGCGATGGACGGTGCAGCCTGTGCGAAGGCCAGGGATGGCAGAAGGTCGAGATGAACTTTCTGCCTGATGTTCGGGTGCTTTGCGATGGATGCGGCGGCACACGATTTAATGCAGAGACCCGATCTGTGCTCTGGCGCGGGGCCAATGTCGCCGACATTTTGGCAATGAATGTCGATGCGGCAGTCAGCTTTTTTGAAAATCACCCTTCTGTGCAGCGGCCACTCAAACTGCTTCAGGATGTTGGCCTTGGCTATCTGACCCTTGGTCAGCCGAGCCCCACCCTCTCAGGCGGAGAGGCACAACGCATTAAGCTGGTGACTGAGCTGGTCAAGGCCTCAGGCAATACAGGAAAGACATCCATGCACACCCTGTATGTGCTCGATGAGCCGACCGTAGGGCTGCACATGGCCGATATTGAAAAGCTGATTCATGTGCTGCACCGATTGGTCGATGCAGGCAATACCGTGGTGGTCATTGAACATCAGCTCGACATCTGGGCCCAGGCGGACTGGATCATCGATCTCGGGCCCGAGGGCGGTGCAGGTGGTGGCAAGATCGTGGGCCAGGGATCACCCGCCCAGATCGCGAAACTCAAGACCCATACCGGCCGAGCGCTCAGCACATTCTTAAAAGAGCGGTCGGCTTAAGTCCCTCTTCGTGATGGGAATTTAGCGTTGGTGGGGCTTTCTCTTGTCGCGGTCGCCGAACACACCATCGGCTCCGACGCTCCTCGAGTAATCCCCCCAACGCTCTCACTTGGATGAATGGATAAAGAGCGTCAGGATTTCGACGGGTTGAGCGTCGGAGGCAAACGCCTTTCGGTTTTGTTTGCCGACCGCGAAACACGCGGAATTCTGACGCTCTTCGCGAGTAACCCGATTTAAGCGCGTCTGACGTTAGTCAACAGAAGTCAGCACTCAGGCCGACTGCTTCGCGAGATCTGCTGCGGTCGTGAATGCATCAGCAAAAAATTCATCCTCAGGCAATTTGCACTGGGCGACAAAATCCCGCAGCGCCGACTGCACGACGATCGGTGCGCCACAGGCATAGACCTGATGCCCGGATAAATCTGGAAAATCCTGCATCACCGCCTGATGCACAAAGCCCGTGCGGCCTGTCCATTGATCCTCTGGCAGCGCGTCGCTCACGACAGGAATAAATTTGAAGTCTTGATGTGTCTTCTCCCACTGCAAGGCCAGATCAGACTGATACAAATCATGCGGCCGACGGCCGCCCCAATAAAGCCGCATTGGCCGGCGAATATTTTTCATCGCGGCATACTCCACCAGCGCCTTGATCGGCGCAAAACCTGTGCCACTGGCCAGAAGAATCATGGGCTTGGCACTGTCTTCCCGCAGAAAAAATGTGCCCTGCGGCCCCTCAAAGCGCAGAATATCTTTCTCTTTAACGGCGTTCGCAGACGGGGTACCCGAGCCAAATAAGGCGTCGGTAAAGGCGCCACCGGGTGTGTGCCGAATATGCAGCTCAATCACATTTTCTTGATGTGGAGCGCAGGCCATCGAATAGCTCCGACGCTTGCCATCTTTCAAAAGAATATCGATGTACTGGCCGGCAAGATAATCGAATTTCTCGGCTGCAGGCAGTTGTAACTTCACAATGGCGACATCCGTTGCTGCCCGGGTAATGCTCTGCACGCGGCAGGGCATTTTGCGCACCGGAATCATGCCTTCTGCTGCGACCACCCGTGCCTTCACCACGACATCGGTCAGGGCAGTCGCACAACACAGCAGCACCCCACCCTGTTCGCGCTCTTCATCGGTCAAGACCTTACGACGATAGTCACCATAGTCGACCTGGCCTTCCATCAGGCGGGCCTTGCAGGAACCACAGGCCCCATCTTTGCATCCATAAGGCAGGACAACCCCTGCGCGCAATGCGGCCTGAAGAATGGTCTCACCTTCATCGACGGGAAACGCTCTGCCTGATGGCAGCAAGGAACACTGATGACTCAAGATACTTCGCCTCCTGTAAAGACGTTAACGATACTGCACCCAATAAAGAAAGAATCCGGCGAACGCCAAGGCGATCATGCTGGGAATCAGGGCCATGATGGGGGCAGGCCACGTCGTCAACACCCCGAGATGCGAAAACAGGCTATTGAGCAAGTGGAATCCCACGCCAATCAAAATTCCAGCAAACACCCGCGCTCCGACTGCCCCAGACCGCGCTTGTAAAAAGGCTGCGGGCAGCGCTAAAAGCATCATTACCCAGATGACCCAGGGATAGACCAGTCGCTTCCAGAATGCGATTTCGTAGCGCTCCGATTGCTGCTTGTTTTGTTTCAGATACTGGATATACCGATAAAGCTCAATCGACGACATCCGATCCGGATCGGTCACCAGTGCACCCAGCATTTCCAAAGAAAGCG
>Ga0255182_1000348_pt1 | contig 33718 bp, 27 predicted proteins | sample Atl_UVDOM_RepA_8_FD_188420 | JGI IMG/M metagenome (GOLD analysis project Ga0255182, IMG submission 188420) | Freshwater microbial communities from Altamaha River, Georgia, United States - Atl_UVDOM_RepA_8d | ecosystem: Environmental > Aquatic > Freshwater > River | place: USA: Georgia...
TCGGGCGGAACGTGCGCAACGCCGGGAGGTGATGGGAAATATCCGTCTGGAAATCGCCAGCGGAGAACGTAGCGGCAAGCTCGTGGCCGAGCTTACGGACGTCTGTAAATCTTTTGACCGTCCCATCATCCGAGATTTTTCGGCAACGATTCTGCGGGGCGACAAGATAGGGCTGATCGGACCCAATGGCGCAGGTAAAAGCACCCTGTTAAAAACGATCCTGGGCGACCTTACCCCCGATAGCGGGACAGTTAGGCTGGGCACAAAACTTGAAATTGCCTACTTCGATCAAATGCGCGAAGCCCTAGATCTCGACGCTACGCTTGAGAATTTTATTAGTCCTGGCAGTGAGTGGGTCGAAATCAATGGTGAGCGTAAACATGTGAAAAGTTACCTTGGAGATTTTCTATTCGCGCCGGAACGTGCCGCATCGCCTGTGAGAAGCCTGTCGGGCGGGGAGCGCAACCGGCTGTTATTGGCGAGACTATTTGCACGGCCTGCAAATGTCTTGGTGCTGGACGAGCCCACAAATGATCTCGATGTTGAGACCTTAGACTTGTTAGAGGAGTTGCTGCAGAACTATTCCGGTACCGTGTTTCTGGTAAGTCACGATCGTTCATTTCTAGATCAGGTAGTGACCGGCGTAATCGGCTATGAGGGCGACGCCACCTGGCGGCCGTATGTGGGTGGCTATGAAGACTGGCTCAGACAGCGGCAGCGGCAAGCGCCAAGTGCTGGCCTGACCGGCCCGAACCGAAAGTCAGGTCAAGCAGCAAAGCCTTTGTCAAAAGGCAGCCAGGCAATCCCGTCCGAAAAAAATGCTCCGCCGTCTGCGGCAGTCTCCGCAAAAGCAGCCCGACCGCTCCGACTTAACTCCAAAGAAAAGCAGGAGCTCGTAGCGATTCCTGATCGCATTACTGCGCTTGAGCATGAGCAAGCCCAGATCAGCGCACAGCTTGCCGATCCGGAGACCTATAAGACAGACGGTTCGCGTGTGGCCCAGCTCCAGGCTCGGTTTCAGGAAATCGAACTGCTCAATGAGGCGCTTTTGCTGCGCTGGGAAGACTTGCTCAGTCGGGAAGAAACAAGCCGCTAGACCTCCACAGGGTCTACATCAATGTGGCAATCAAGTTCTCGGTGCTCGGCTATCCAGAGCTCCGCGGTCGCCAGTAATTGATGGAGCGCTGGCCTTGAGTCAGACTCCAGAATGATCTGGCCGCGCCATTTGCCTGCCTGAATTTCGGGATAGCGTGCGACCGGTCCATAGGCGGTAACAGGCCAGGAATTTTGTGTAGCAAATTGCTGCAGATGATCGCGCAACAACCGCAGCAAATGTCGAGTCTTGGCCTCATCGCGATATGCGGCGCGAATAGCTGCCATATGAGAAAACGGCGGCAGCCCAGCAGTCTCGCGATCTGCAAGCTCAGCCTCGGCAAAGCCTGACACGTCTTGCGCCAAGAGATAGCGATAAAGCTGATGCTGGGGATAGCGGGTCTGGACCAGGACGCGCGCCGCTGCCCCCGACTGCTCGTGACGGCCTGCCCTGCCAGCAACCTGAATCAACGTAGAAAATAGCCGCTCCGGTGCACGGAAATCGGGATTAATCAGCTGAGTATCCGCGTCAGCGACTACCACTAGGCGCATTCGGGCAAAGTCGTGGCCTTTCGCGAGCATCTGAGTGCCCACAACGATGTCCACTTCATGCCGCTGAATTTTCTCGATTTCAGCTGCCAGGGCCTTACCCTGCCGGACCGTATCTCGATCGATTCGAAGGATGCGTGCACCAGGGAACTCTGCAGCAAGCGTGTCTTCTAGGCGCTGTACCCCCCGGCCAATCGGCGAGAGATCCGCATCACCGCAGTCTGGACAGCTCCGCGGTACCCCAGACTCGAGGCCACAGTGGTGACACTGTAGACGCCACTTATTGATCGGCCGATTGGGCGTATGTAATGCGTCGATCGCTGTCGATGTCACTGGTCCCTGACGATGCAATACCGTTGCCACGCCACACTCCGAACAGCGCGACGACCAGCCACAGCTTGAACACGACAGCACCGGAGCGTATCCGCGCCGATTTAAAAAGACCAGCACCTGGCCACCATCGGCCAACACTTGGGCAATCGCCTGCCGGCTCTGCGCACAGAGACCCTCTTTCGCGGGATCTTTCAGCGTATCGACGAGTTGAATGGGCGCAGGCGGCTCGCCAGTAGCCCGCTTCGATAGCGACAGCACCTGATACTTCTTGCGCCGGATCTGAGCCCAGGTCTCCATGGATGGCGTTGCACTGCCCAATAGCAATGTCGCACCGATATTCTGTGTCCGCCAGACTGCCAGATCACGGGCCGAATAACGCATGCCTTCCTGCTGCTTGTAGGAGTGGTCATGCTCTTCGTCAACAATGATTAATGCCAGATGGGGCATTGGTGTCATTATCGAGAGCCGTGTGCCGATCACCAGCCTTGCAATGCCCGTGGCCGCAGAAAGCCAAAGCCTCGCCCGCTCCCGTTCGGATACCTCACTGTGCAAAACGGCGATCTCGACTCCGGGTAATGCTGCAGTAAATCGCGCGACAAGTTGCGGGGTGAGACCGATTTCGGGCACCATGACCAGTACCTGATCTTTCGGTTTCGATGCGATACAGCGCCGGGCCGCCTCGGTATAGATTCGAGTTTTTCCGGAGCCGGTCACACCGTGTAGGACATAAACACCCGGCGCACGAATTGCATCCAGCGCTGCTGACTGGTCAGAATTCAAAGGAGGTTCGGATCGGCCGTATGGCTCACCCTGCTGACCCGCTGAGGCCTGATCTGCGGCTTGGCCTGTTTCAGAGCCGTCCTTGTCTGTCCTGTTCCCCAGTGCCTCTATCAAGCGGTCAAAGTTAGTTTTTTTACCCGCTGTTTTCTCAGCGTAATTTTTCAAATCCCTCAGCCACTTGGGCATCAGGCCAACCGCGATAGTCCCGAACGGCCGTCGGTAGTAACGTGCAGCAAACGCCATCAGATCTAGCCACTTCGGATCTGCCGCCGGGAGCAGCGTCAGGGGCCGCGTGACCTGCCTGATCCGGTCTGCGGCGATCTCCCGAACAGGCTCACCACTGTCAACGAGCCCCTCGAGTCGGTCCGGTGCGATGACCAGGCCAAGCACCCGACGACGGCCCAATGGCACTTCAACCCACTGCCCATTTGTGAGTGATAGCTCACCTTTGTCATAGTCCAATAGGCCCGCAAAAGGGGCATCAACGGCGACAGAGACGAGAGATGGGTGGGCTGTGAACAACTCTGTGGGCAATTCTTGGTCAGCGAAGGCTAAATGGCTGGGGATTGACGATAAATCTCTTGACGGAATATTTATTTAACAAAAAATATATTCAAAATCAGATACTTAGATCATTAATTTAACCAAAGGACCGAAAACAGATCTACAAACATTGATTGTTTCGATCTGTGCATAAATCAGCACGTAGAGCGGGTTTAACCCGGGATAGAGGGTCCGGCTATCGGAGCTTCGGAGAGTAGTTGGCGACCGCTTCCACTAGGCAGGCCACGTTATCGGGGGGAGTGAACTGGGAAATCCCATGCCCCAAATTAAAGATATGGCCGACACCGGACGAAACAGGTCCAAAGCTCTCAAGGGTCCGGGCTACCTCTGCCCGGATGTGCTGCTCCGTTCCCAGTAATGCTGCGGGATCCAGATTGCCCTGCAGGGCACAACGGCCCCCCACCCGGCCCCGTGCCTGACCGAGATGAGTAGACCAGTCTATGCCGAGACCCTCGGCACCCGTCGCGGCAATTGACTCAAGCCACTGGCCTCCGCCCTTCACAAAAACAATCACCGGTGTTGGCTGGCCATCCGTAAATCCCTGCTGACGACGAATCGGAATACTCGCGGCATGGACCCGCTCCACAATCGCCTTGATATGTTTTTGGGAAAAACGCTCGAAATGGGCCTCGGGGAGAAAACCACCCCAGCTATCGAAGACCATCACCGCATCCGCACCCGCCTCAATCTGCATGATCAGATAGTCACTGACAGCCACGGAGAGCTTTTCAAGTAATTGCTGCAGGGCATCTGGCCGGCTATACAGCCATTTACGAACGCCAAGAAAATCGTCACCACTACCACCGCCGTTGATCATGTAACAGGCCAACGTCCATGGGCTGCCCGAAAAACCAATCAGAGGCACACGCTGACTGAGCGCTTTTTTAATCGTTGAGACGGCGTTAGCGACATAACGCAGCTCGGCCGATGGATCGAGTCGGCCTAGGGCCGCAATATCGGCCTCAGCCTCGATACGCTTGTTGAATTTTGGGCCTTCACCCTGCTCGAAAAAAAGGCCCAGTCCCATAGCATCCGGAATGGTCAGGATGTCAGAGAAAAGAATCGCAGCATCTAGTCCAAAACGGTCGATTGGCTGAAGCGTGACCTCGCAGGCGAGCTCAGGGTTTTTACACAGCGATATGAAGTCGCCCGCTTTTTTACGAGTGGCGTTGTACTCGGGCAGATAGCGGCCCGCCTGACGCATCAGCCAAACCGGCGTACGCTCCGTGGGCTGGCGATTAAGCGCGCGAAGAAACAGGTCGTTCTGAAAGGCCAATTACTTTTTCTTGCGCAGACGCTCGATGGCGCGAATCTCGGCAATGGCCGCCATCAGCTCGGCCTGGGCCTTAGCGTAATCCATCTCCGCGGCTTTGCTTGCCAGTGCGTCTTCTGCCTTACGCTTAGCTTCTAAAGCCTTCGCCTCGTCGAGATCTTTACCGCGAATCGCGGTGTCAGCCAGCACCGTCACTCCCTTGGGCTGAACTTCAAGGATTCCGCCCGCAACAAACACCAGCTCTTCGGTTTCTGGGCCGCCATTCTGAATGCGCACCGTGCCAGGCTTGATCCGCGTAATCAAGGAGATATGACCAGGCAGAATGCCCAGCTCGCCCGATTCGCCGGGCAGCGCCACGAATGTTGCCACTCCGGAAAAAATACTTTCCCGGGCGCTGACAACATCGACCTGAAACTGTTTAGACATGGTGATTCCTGGCGATAGGTTGAGGAGAGCTTATCGAGTTACCTGCCGCTTACTGCAGCGTCTTGGCCTTCTCGAAGACCTCGTCAATTCCACCCACCATATAGAAGGCCTGCTCTGGAAGGGCATCGCACTCGCCATCCACAATCATCTTAAATCCACGGATGGTCTCTTTCAGCGGCACATACTTTCCAGGCGAACCGGTGAACACCTCGGCTACGTGGAACGGCTGGGAGAGGAAACGCTGAATCTTTCGCGCGCGGGCAACGGCCTGCTTGTCTTCCGGCGAGAGCTCATCCATTCCCAGAATTGCGATGATGTCGCGCAGCTCTTTATACCGCTGCAATGTGGCCTGCACCCGACGGGTGGTTGTGTAATGGTCATCACCCACAACGTTGGGGTCCACCTGGCGCGATGTCGAGTCGAGCGGATCCACGGCGGGATAAATACCGAGCGAGGCAATATCACGCGACAGCACCACAGTCGCATCAAGGTGAGCAAAAGTCGTCGCAGGAGAAGGATCGGTGAGGTCGTCTGCAGGCACATATACCGCCTGAATCGAGGTGATCGAACCCACCTTGGTCGAAACGATCCGTTCCTGCAGCACGCCCATCTCTTCTGCAAGGGTCGGCTGATAGCCCACCGCAGACGGCATACGTCCCAGCAGGGCGGACACTTCCGTTCCAGCCAGTGTGTAGCGATAGATGTTATCGACGAAGAACAAGATGTCACGGCCATCGTCGCGGAAACGCTCCGCCATGGTCAGGCCGGTAAGTGCCACGCGCAGACGGTTGCCTGGGGGCTCATTCATCTGACCGAACACCATGCCCACTTTGTCCAACACATTGGACTCTTTCATCTCATGATAGAAATCGTTGCCCTCACGGGTACGCTCACCCACACCGGCGAACACCGAGAGTCCGGAGTGCTGCTTGGCAATGTTGTTGATCAGCTCCATCATGTTCACGGTCTTGCCCACACCGGCACCGCCGAACAGCCCAATCTTGCCGCCCTTTGCAAACGGGCAGATCAAATCAATCACCTTGATGCCCGTTTCGAGCAGTTCCACTGAGGGAGAGAGATCGGCAAATTTCGGCGCAGGCTGGTGAATCTCACGGTATTCATCCGTTTTAACTGGGCCCGCTTCGTCAATCGGCCGTCCGAGAACGTCCATGATCCGGCCCAGGGTACCCTCACCCACCGGCACGGAAATTCCCTTGCCAGTATTGTTGACGAGCATGCCGCGGCGCAGGCCGTCGGAGGATCCCATCGCAATCGTACGCACCACACCGTCACCGATCTGTTGCTGCACCTCAAATGTCAGGCCTTTTTCAACCAGCGGGTGCTCCGCCGATGCATCGAGCATGAGGGCGTCATAGACCTTAGGCATCGCATTGGCGGGAAATTGGATATCCACCACAGCGCCGATGGTCTGAACGATTTTGCCTTGTGCAGTACTCATAGTCTGTTCCTTAAATAAATCTGTTCATCTTTCACTTCGTTTGGTGCCCTGGCATGCGTTAGACAGCCGCGGCACCGCCAACAATCTCCGACAACTCTTTGGTAATACCGGCCTGCCGCGCCTTGTTATAGGTCAGCTGCAGGTCATCAATCACTTTCTTGGCGTTATCCGATGCCGCCTTCATGGCCACCATGCGGGCGCTCTGCTCGCAGGACATATTTTCGGCTACCGCCTGGTAGATCACAGATTCCACGTACCGCAGTAGAAGATCATCCAGCACGGTTGCAGCATCCGGCTCGTAGACATAGTCCCAGTCATGACTTGGGTCAGTCCGCTCGAGCCGATCATCCGTGAGGGGCAGCAGCTGCAACAGCTGTGGCTCCTGCTTCATGGTGTTGACGAATTTGTTATAGCAGAGGTAAATCGCGTCAATCTCGCCCTTTGTAAATGCATCAAGCTGCACCTTCAACGGACCAATCAGCTGCTCCAGGTGCGGCGAGTCGCCCAGATGGGTCACGTGGGAAACAATCTTTGCCCCAGCACGCGAGAAAAACCCAAGGCCCTTATTACCAATCGCCACCACCTGGGATTCGATCTTCTGATCCGACCATTCCCTCATCTTCATCAGTACCATCCGCAGCAGATTGGTATTCAATCCACCACACAGTCCTTTATCGGTCGTCACGATCACCACGCCAACCCGCTTCAGTTCTCCGTGCGGCACCAGAAAAGGATGGCGATACTCCGGATGGGCATGGCTTAGGTTTGCACAAATGGTACGAATCTTCTCCCCATAGGGACGGCCCGCACGCATACGCTCCTGTGCCTTGCGCATCTTGGAGGCGGCGACCATCTCCATGGCCTTGGTGATCTTTCGCGTGTTCTGCACGCTTTTGATCTTGTTGCGAATCTCTTTCGAGCCGGGCATGGGTCTTCCTTAGGCGTTGGTGCGAGTGCGTTCGGTTGAGGCCTTAAAAGGCGCCCGTTTTCTTAAACTGCTCGATTGCGGTCCGCAGCTCGGCCTCGTCCTCTTTGGACATGTCCTTGTTCTTTTCGAGACGCTCCATCAATGCCGTATGCTTGGTGCGAATGTAATCACGCAGGGATTTCTCAAAGCTCGCCAGCTGCTTGATTTCAACGCCCTCCATGTAGCCGTTATTCACCGCAAACAATGTGAGCGCCATCTCCCAGACCGCCATCGGCTGATACTGAGGCTGTTTCATGACTTCGGTCACAATCCGGCCATGCTCGAGCTGCTTACGGGTGGCCTCATCCAGATCGGAGGCAAACTGGGCAAACGCAGCCAGCTCACGATATTGGGCCAGCGCCAGACGCACACCAGCACCAGTGTCTTTACGTTTCATGATCTTGGTCTGCGCAGCACCACCGACCCGAGACACGGAGATACCCGCGTTAATCGCCGGGCGAATACCAGCGTTGAAGAGATCCGTCTCCAGGAAGATCTGTCCGTCTGTAATGGAGATCACGTTGGTCGGAACGAAAGCGGAAACGTCACCGGCCTGGGTCTCAATAATCGGCAGCGCAGTAAGAGATCCTGTCTTTCCTTTGACGGCACCCTTGGTGTAACGCTCGACCCAGCCATCGTTCACGCGGGCTGCGCGCTCCAACAGACGTGAGTGGAGATAGAACACATCGCCAGGAAACGCCTCACGGCCCGGCGGGCGGCGCAACAGCAATGAGACCTGTCGATAAGCGACGGCCTGTTTTGAAAGATCGTCATAAATGATCAGGGCGTCCTCACCCCGGTCACGGAAATATTCACCCATGGTGCAGCCGGCATAGGCGGAGATGTACTGCATCGCTGCCGACTCGGAGGCAGAAGCCGCCACCACAATCGTGTAGGCCATTGCGCCCGTTTCTTCAAGTTTGCGGACTACGTTGGCAATCGTGGACGCCTTCTGTCCGATCGCGACGTAGATACAGAACATGTTCTGACCTTTTTGATTGATGATCGCGTCTACCGCCACCGCCGTTTTTCCGGTCTGACGATCGCCGATGATTAGCTCACGCTGTCCACGACCCACCGGAACCATCGAATCAATCGCCTTCAATCCCGTCTGAACCGGCTGTGACACGGACTGTCGCCAGATCACACCTGGTGCTACCTTCTCAATCACATCTGTTTCTTTGGCATTGATCGGGCCTTTGCCGTCGATCGGCTGTCCAAGTGCATTCACCACACGGCCAATCAGTTCTTTGCCAACCGGCACATCCAAAATGCGGCCCGTGGTCTTGACCACATCGCCTTCCGAGATGCCCTCATAGTCCCCCAGAATCACCGCACCGACCGAGTCCCGCTCCAGGTTGAGCGCAAGGCCAACAACGTTATTCGGGAATTCAAGCATCTCGCCCTGCATGACGTTGGAGAGGCCGTGGACCCGACAGATACCGTCGGTCACGGTTACGACCGTTCCCTGGTTACGGGAATCTGTCGCGAGATTGAGTCCCTGAATTTTGCTTTTCAGCAGTTCGCTGATTTCAGAAGGATTGAGCTGCATTGATTAACTCCTAGTTCGTCAGGGCGGACTGCATACGGGCGAGCTTTCCACGCACCGATGCATCCATTACTTCATCGCCGATGGCAATTGATACGCCACCGATCAAATCGGGATCGACAACAACGGACACCTTGACCTTTTTGCCGTGCTTTTTCTCAAGCAGGCCGGTCATATCAGCAATCTGTGCGTCGGTCATGGGATAGGCAGAAGAGACCGTGGCCGACAGCACACGCTCCGCCTCGTTGCGCAGGCTTTCATACATCGCACTTATTTCAGCCAAGGCCGCAAGCCGCTCATTCTCAGCAAGGACATTCAGCATGTCTTTTTGGCTCTTGGACAATGCCGGGATGGCTGACGCAATAAGCTCCGCAAGCCGAGCAGGGGCCAATGCAGGGTTACCGATGAGCGTCTTCATCTCGGGTGCAGCCACCACAGCGGCCATTGCAGAGAGCGCATCGGACCAAGGGCCAAAGGCGTTTTCGTCTTTGGCAAGCCCGAAGGCGGCCTCTGCGTAGGGTCTGGCAATCGTGCGAAGCTCAGCCATACATCACAACTCTTTTTTCAGGTTAGCCAGAAGGTCGGCATGCACCTGGGCATTGACCTCACGCGACAGGATCTGCTGGGCGCCTTTTACCGCAAGCGCAGCGACTTCCTCGCGCAGGGCGTCACGGGCCCGCTGCATAGCGGCACCGGCCTCCGCCTCGGCAGCCTCTCGGGCCTGGGCAATCAGTTTGGCGGCCTCGGCCCGTGCCTCGTCAATCAGTGATGAGGCCTGCTTTTCGGCAGAGCCCCGCACATCAGAGGCGACATCTTTTGCCTTGGATAGCTCATCCTGGACCCGGCGCTCAACGGCCACCAGGTCCGCCTTCGCCTTATCGGCCGCGGCGAGGCCGTCGGCGATCTTTTTTGCCCGGTCATCAAGGGCCTTCATCACTGGCGGCCATACAAACTTCATGGTGAACCAGGCCAGGATAAAGAACACCACCAACTGGGCGATGAGTGTTGCGTTCAGATTCACTTGGGAACCCTTTTCATGTGTTGGTCAAACGATCGGCAAGATCAATGGGTGCGCCCCGAGACTGTCGGGACAAACCCGTCGTTCGATCAGAGAACGTTGTCCCTAGCCTGCGAACGGGTTTGCAAACGCAAACATCATCGCGATACCAACACCAATCAGGAAGGCCGCATCAATCAGACCTGCCAGCAGGAACATCTTGGTCTGCAATGCATTCATCAGCTCAGGCTGACGGGCCGAAGCCTCAATGAATTTGCCTCCCATGATTCCAATGCCGATACAGGCGCCAATAGCACCCAGACCGATGATCAGACCGCAGGCAAGAGCAACAAAAGCAACGTTCGTCATAACAACTCCTCAGTGGGAATAAACAATAAAAACTTCTTCTTCAAAAAACCAGGCTCTGATGTTTTTCAGTGCCCCTCATGAGCCTGGCCGATGTACACCAGGGTCAGCATCATAAAGATGAAGCCCTGCAGTAACACGATCAGGATGTGAAAGATTGCCCAGACCGACCCCGCCAGCACATGTCCAATGAAGCCGAACGCCGTGGCAGTGCCGCCCAAGAGGGCAATCAATAAAAACACCAGTTCACCTGCATACATATTTCCAAACAACCGCATGCCTAATGAAACGGTCTTCGCAACAAACTCAATAATATTTAAGCCAAGGTTTGGGAGCCAAAGCGCAGGATGAGATCCAAATGGCGCACAGAACAACTCATGGATAAACCCACCCAGTCCCTTAATTTTTACGTTGTAGTAGAGCATCAAAGCCAGCACGCCGAGGGCCATGCCCATCGTGCCATTCAAATCGGCCGTGGGAACAATCCGATGGTAATGAATGACGCTATCTAATCCGAGTAGCGCGAAAATCGTATGGGGCAGATCCACCGGAAGAAAATCCAGGGCGTTCATCATGACCACCCAGAGAAACACGGTGAGCGCGAGCGGGGCAATAAACTCCCGATTGCCGTGGACGATGGATTTAGATTGCTCCTCCACCATTTCAACCACGAATTCAACGGCTGCCTGAAGACGCCCAGGAACACCTGATGTGGCGCGACGTGCGACGGAGGCAAGCACGAATACCACCAGCAAGCCCATTGCCAGTGACCAGAACAGCGTATCAAGATTGATCACCGAAAAATCGATGATCTGCTCCTGCGGCTTACCGGTTGTGGTGAGATGCCCCAAGTGGTGAATGATGTATTCGGAGGCGGTAGGGGCGGTGTTGGATGCCATGCGTTCTTGCTCTTTTTGGGTATGCCTGTGTTGTGATGTTTCTAGGTGTTCTTCTACGCGACCCGTATTCTAAATTCTTTTACCGCTTTACTCGCCGAGCAGCCGGATATCTGAAGCCCGATGCTGATCCCACCACCGCTGACACCAAGGGGTCAACAGCAAGGCCTTCAGCGCAAGGATGATGCCAACAATCATTGCTCCCCATGACAGGCCCACAATCCAACGGCTGCTCAGCCACAACAACAACACCGTTAGACCAATCTTCACAAACTCACCCACCAGCAGCACGATAGGCGCAAGACGGGGCGGACTGGTCTTGATCCTGAGCGCCAGTAAGGCATTCGGAATAACAATGGAACCTCCCCCCGCAGCCAGCGACAGGGCATAAATCGGGCCCCACACCAGCCAAACCACCAACCCCGCCAGCAGCGTGATCACAGCCTGTAAGACGACTGCAATCAACATGTTGTTATCTTTCTTGTCACATCCAAATTACACGGATCGCGACCACCAGCAGAGGGCCACAAAGGATAGCCGTGCCCCGGATGACATGTCAATTTTAAGGGGTCCAAAAATTCGCCCGACACATGCTGTCCTGACAGCTATGTCAGGCCTCGGGAAGGCCCTCGGGGACCAGCAGGCCAATCACCCCATCGAGCTCGTCCATGTTCGAAAACCGAATCGTCAGTTCTCCCCTGCTGCCTCTGCCCTGCTTGAGCTGCACGGGCAGGCCGAGCGCATCTGAGATTTGGTCCTGTACGCGCATCCAATCACGCGACGATGCCTCCGGCTTGCCCGACACCGCTTTTCGACCCGCCGGGCTGCCCGACTGAATCTTGGCAGCAAGCCGCTCTGCCTCGCGGACCGACAGGCCCTCGGCCACGATCCGTTGGGCCAACGCCCGCTGTTGAGCGCCGGAGAGCGGCAGAAGCGCCCGGGCGTGTCCGGCATCAATACTCTGTTCGCGCAACAAGGATTGAACCGGGCCAGGCAGCTGGAGCAGACGAAGCAAATTGGTGGTGGCACTTCTCGATCGTCCAACCGCTTTAGCCGCCTGCTCATGAGTAAGGCCAAACTCCCGAATCAGCCGGTCAATGCCCTGTGCCTCTTCTAGGACAGTAAGATCCTCTCGCTGCAGGTTCTCGATCAAGGCCATCGCTAAGGCGGCCTGGTCATCAACCTCTCGAACAATAACTGGGACCTCTTTCAGGCCTGCAATTTGTGCAGCCCTGAAACGCCGTTCGCCGGCAATGATCTCGTAATGCGCGGCCCCGGATGACGTTGACCCAATCGGCCGCACCAACAAGGGCTGCATGATGCCCTGGGCTCGGATCGAGTCCGCCAGTTCTTCAAGACTCTGTCCATCCATCGCCTGACGCGGCTGATACTTCCCTGGCTTTAGCGACGAGATACCGAGGCTTTTCTGTGCTGCAGGCGTTTTATCTCCGACGGCGGCACCGCCCAAAAGGGCGTCCAGGCCGCGGCCAAGTCCTTTTTTCTTGGTTGCGTTCACGCTTCCTCCGTTACAACGAGCCCCTGGCCCAGCCGCCCGATTAATTCTTCGCCGAATTCAAGATAGGCCTTCGAGCCGCGAGATCCTGGGTCGTACACGATGCCGGGCTGCCCAAAGCTGGGGGCCTCCGCAAGACGGACATTGCGCGGAATGACGGCATTGAATACCTTGTCGCCAAAATGCCGAACGAGCTGATCCGATACCTGCTGCGACAGCGTCATTCGAGGGTCGAACATCACCCGAAGCAGGCCGACCAGCTCGATCTCCGGATTCAGGTTAGCGTGAACTCGCTTAATCGAGTTCACCAGGTCGGACAGGCCCTCTAAGGCAAAGTACTCACACTGCATCGGAATGATCACCCCATGGGCCGCGCACAGGCCGTTTAATGTCAGCAGTGACAGCGATGGGGGGCAGTCCAAGATAATGAAGTCATATTGGCCGACCACTACGGCTAGCGCCTTCGCGAGCTGATGCTCCCGACCCTCCAGGCCCACCAGCTCGATTTCGGCACCGGCAAGATCACGGTTAGCCGCCAGCACGTCATAGCCACCATCTGGGGATGCGACCCTAGCCTCAGCGATGCCAGTCAGGCCTAAAAGCACGGGATATACCGTCTCAGAAACGCCCTGCTTATCGATCCCACTTCCCATGGTGGCATTACCCTGGGGGTCAAGATCCACCAAAAGCACCTTTCGCCCAAGCCGTGCCAAAGCGGCGGAAAGGTTTACTGCCGTGGTGGTTTTGCCCACGCCGCCTTTCTGATTAGCGATGGCGTAAATTCGGGCGCTCACGTAACTCGCCTTGCGATCAACAGATGACGTTCGGCCGAAAGCCCTGGGATGTGCAGAGGAATCAGGTTCTGCAAATGAATTTCCACGGTTTGACTGTTCATTTTTAATAGTAATTGTTCACTTACATCTTTTTTTGGGCGTCCAATCATTGCCGCCCAGAGGGTGCCCGGTTCAGAGATATTCACCGTTAGACGAAGAAATTCCTCCAGGCCGGCAAAAGCCCGCGAGGTAATCAGTCCATAGCACCGACGACCCCAGAGCTGCCTTACATCTCCCTCTGCCACCTGCACCCGTCCACCCCAGCCCAACTGGCCGACTACATGACGAAGAAAGGCCGCTTTTTTCTGCTGCCTTTCAATCAAGTCAAACTTGGATTCTGGCATGACTGCGGCCCACACGATTCCCGGCGATCCCATGCCACTCCCAACATCGGCCACATGAACGCCAACCAGGCTGCCGACCACGCCAGTGAGCGCCTGCTCCGCAATGAGACTGTCGAGAAGATGGCGAATCAGCTGTTCGCGAGGTTCGTCTATCGCGGTCAGACTATGAACCCGATTCCAGCGATTCAAAAGCTCAAGGTATCGGCCGAGCAGGTCTACCTGATCGGCAGTCAGTCTGACGCCCGCCTCCGCGCAAGCGAGTCCGACCGATTCCCGATCCAACTCGCCCTGCCCCGGGAGCGCGGTGGACCGAGCCAAGATCTAGGCAGCCTTCTGAGAAGAGTCGATCTGTTGGCCAGCCCGAAGCCGCTTGAGGTGAATCCATAACAACGAGATCGCGGCTGGCGTCACCCCGGAAATTCGCGCTGCCTGGCCAAGGGTGGAAGGCCTAACCGCCTCGAGCTTCTGACGAACCTCGATTGAGAGCCCGCGAACCAAAACATAGTCGATGTCCTGAGGAATGGCGGCCCGCTCCTGCGCCTGATGGCGGGCAACTTCGTCCTGCTGCCGAGAGATATACCCAGCATACTTCGCCTGAATCTCTACCTGCTCCTGCACCTCGGGAGGTAGCTCAGTCACCGGGGCGATCGCTGCGTGGCCTTCATGGCTCACGAGCTTCATCAGTCCACCATAGCGAACCTCTGGTCGTTTGAGCAGCTCGATGGCGCTCACCTCTTTATCGATCGGAGCGGACACGATCTCTGCCAGAGACTCCACGGTAAATCGACGTGGGCCCACCCGAATCTGTGAAAGCCTCTGGGTTTCTCTCTCGATCTGCTCACGCTTCTCGCAATAGCGCCGCCAGCGCTCATCACTGATCAGCCCAAGGCCTCGCCCGGCCTCTGTGAGCCTCAGGTCGGCGTTATCCTCGCGCAGACTAAGCCGGTATTCCGCCCGGCTGGTGAACATACGATACGGCTCGGTAACGCCTCGGGTCACGAGGTCATCGGCGAGAACCCCGATATAGGCCTCGTGACGGCCAGGCACCCAAGGATCCCGCTGCTGAGTCCTTAGGGCAGCATTCACCCCGGCAAGCAGCCCTTGGGCCGCAGCCTCCTCATAGCCTGTAGTGCCGTTAATCTGCCCAGCAAAAAACAGCCCTGAGATGGCCTTTGTCTCTAGCCAGGGATGAAGCGCCCGAGGATCAAAGTAATCGTATTCAATAGCGTAGCCGGGCCTCAGGATGTGAACGTTCTCTAAGCCCCGCATTGAGCGGACCAGGTCCATTTGTACGTCGAACGGCAGGCTCGTCGAAATTCCATTTGGGTAGATCTCGTGAGTGCTCAGCCCCTCAGGCTCAAGGTAGATCTGATGGGCGTCTTTATCCGCGAATCGATGGACCTTATCCTCGATCGACGGACAGTAGCGGGGCCCAATACCCTCAATCACTCCCGTAAACATCGGCGATCGGTCAAGTCCCGCCCGAATAATCTCGTGGGTTCGGGTATTGGTGTGCGTTACCCAGCAGGCAACCTGTTGGGGGTGCATCGCTGCATTACCAAGAAAGGAGAACACCGGGACCGGATCAAGGTCTCCGGGCTGCTCGGACAGAACGGACGTATCGATTGTTCTGCCGTCTAGCCGGGGGGGTGTACCAGTTTTGAGCCGGCCCTGCGGCAGCTTAAGCTCCTTCAGTCTTGACGACAGCCTTACCGAGGGCGGATCCCCTGCCCGACCGCCTGGATGGTTCTCCAGGCCGATATGGATCTTGCCGTCAAGAAATGTTCCGGCAGTCAGGATTACCCGTGCAGCGTGAAATTCAATTCCGGCCTGGGTTCTCACGCCGCTGACCCGATCCCCCTGGACCAAGATATCGTCCACCCCCTGCTGAAACAGCCAGAGGCTCTCCTGAGTCTCAAGCCGGGTTCGAATCGCCCGTCGGTACAGGACACGATCGGCCTGGGCACGGGTCGCCCTCACGGCGGGCCCCTTCGAGCTATTTAAAATTCGGAATTGGATCCCAGCCTCATCGGTCGCGATCGCCATTGCCCCCCCAAGGGCATCAATCTCTTTCACAAGATGCCCTTTTCCGATTCCCCCTATCGAGGGATTACAGGACATCTGGCCCAAAGTTTCCAGACTATGCGTCAGTAAGAGCGTGGCGCAACCCATCCTGGCAGCCGCCAAGGCGGCCTCCGTTCCGGCGTGACCACCACCGACAACAATCACATCGAAAGTCTTTGGAAAAATCATTGTTTCACGTGAAACATATCAGCCGCGAATACGGCTATTCGGGACGTAAATTCTAAAGCCTGGGCGCCCTTTCCAAGGCGACCAGGGCCCCTTGGGCAGTTATTTTCAGATTCCCGCCAGAGTAACGAACTTGATCTCCATGTACTCATCTAGGCCGTACTTAGAGCCCTCACGGCCTAGACCAGACTGCTTTACGCCACCGAAAGGTCCGACCTCATTGGAAAAATTGCCTGTGTTTACCGCGACCATGCCTGACTCGAGGGCTTCGGCAACACGGAAAATCCGACCCATATCCCGGGAATAGAAATATGCTGCAAGGCCAAACTCCGTGTCGTTGGCTAGGCCAATCACCTCCTCCTCAGTCTTAAATCGAAACAAAGGGGCAACCGGCCCAAAGGTTTCCTCACGGGAAATCAACATAGCAGGAGTGACATCGGTCAAGACGGTTGGCTCAAAGAATAGGCCACCGAGCGCATGGGATTTCCCGCCCACGGCCACCTTTGCGCCACCTGCAACGGCGTCGGAGACATGTGCACGCACCTTATCCAAGGCGGCCGTCTCGATCAGCGGTCCAACCTGGACCCCCGCCTGGGTGCCCGGCCCAACCCGAAGCTGGGCGACTTTTTCGGAAAGTTTTTTGGCGAAAGCATCATAGACGCCATCTTGAACATAAATACGATTTGCACAGACACAGGTCTGCCCGGCATTGCGATACTTGGAAGCAATCGCTCCCTCAACCGCAGCATCGATATCGGCATCGTCAAACACAATAAAAGGCGCGTTACCGCCGAGCTCTAAAGAGAGTTTCTTCACCGTGTCGGCGGATTGGCGAAGAAGGATTCGCCCGACCTCGGTAGAGCCAGTAAACGAGACTTTTTTCACACGCGTGTCCTGACAGAGGGCAAGCCCGATTTCAGGAGCAGCAGGCCCATCTCCAATCACCACATTGAACACGCCGGCCGGAATACCCGCCTGCTCTGCCAAATCTGCAAGGGCAAGCGCCGTAAGTGGCGTAGCCTCTGCAGGTTTAGCAACAACGGTGCACCCCGCAGCGATAGCAGGCGCACACTTTCTAGTGATCATTGCGAGAGGAAAATTCCAGGGAGTGATTGCCGCGGCCACACCAATCGGCTCCTTGAACACCAGCAGCTTTCGGCCCGCCATCGGCGCTGGAATCACATCGCCGTAGGCGCGCTTCACCTCTTCTGCAAACCATTCAACAAAAGACGCGCCATACAACACCTCGCCCTTTGCCTCAGCAAGTGGTTTGCCCTGCTCGGCAGTCATCAGCGCAGCGAGCCCATCGGCGTTCTTCATAATCAGGTCATACCAAGCCCGCACGCGCATGCTGCGCTCCTTGGCGGTCTTGGACTTCCATGGACCAAACGCTGCATGTGCTGCAGCAATCGCATCGAGCGTGTCCTCCCGGCCCATATTGGCGACCATCGCAATGGTCTCACCAGTGGCCGGATTTACAACTGCAAACTCACGGCCTGATTTCGCCGCAACCCACTTTCCGTTGATATAGCCTTGTGTTTTCATTGTTATCTCATCGTTGGCATGACGAATTCAGCGCCAGACCGAATACCCGTCGGCCAGCGCTGGGTAATTGCTTTGTACCGCGTATAAAACCGAACCCCCTCGGGGCCATGAATATGGTGGTCGCCGAACAAGGAGTCTTTCCATCCGCCAAACGAATGAAAGGCCATCGGAACCGGAATCGGCACATTAATGCCCACCATCCCAACCTGAATACGTGAGGCAAACTCCCGCGCACTATCACCATCACGGGTAAACAATGCCACACCATTTGCGAATCCATGGCCATGGATCAAAGACAGGGCCTGCTCAAAATTCTCTACACGAACAACGCCCAACACAGGACCAAATATCTCCTCCCGATAAATCTTCATCGCCGGTGTCACGTGGTCAAACAGGCAGGGGCCAATATAAAAACCCTTCTCGTTGCCCTGCACCTTGAGCCCACGGCCGTCAACAACCAGGCGGGCGCCTTCGGCAACGCCCGTATCGACATAACCTCGGACCTTCTCAAGATGTGCCTCAGTCACCAAGGGCCCCATCTCCGCCCCAGGCGCATCGCCGGCGGCCACACGAATTCCCCTGGCCTTTTGCGCAACCTTTTCGACCAAGGCATCTGCAACCGGACCAACCGCCACAGCCACGGAAATCGCCATGCAACGCTCACCCGCAGAACCGTAGGCGGCACCAATCAGCGCATCAACCGCCTGATCCAAATCCGCATCAGGCATTACCACTAAGTGATTCTTCGCTCCGCCCAAAGCTTGTACACGCTTGCCATGCATGGAAGCGATCTGATGAATGCTCTTAGCAATCGGCGTCGATCCCACAAAGCTCACCGCAGCAACTGCAGGATGCGTTAAGAGCGCCTCAACCGCCTCCTTATCGCCTTGAACCACATTGAATACGCCATCGGGCAGGCCACACTCCTTTAGCCCTTGGGCCATCATCAGCGATGGAGACGGATCCCGCTCCGAGGGTTTAAGCACAAATGTATTGCCGCAGGCAATTGCAACTGGGAACATCCAGCACGGCACCATGACCGGAAAATTAAACGGGGTGATGCCCACACAAACACCAATCGGCTGCCGAATACTCCACGCATCAATCCCCGATCCCACCTGCTCAGTAAATTCTCCTTTCATGAGATGTGGAATGCCACAGGCAAATTCCACCACCTCAAGTCCGCGCTGTACCTCTCCGCGTGCATCATCAAATGTCTTGCCATGCTCCAGCGTGATCGCCATGGCAAGGGTATCCATGTTTTTTTCCATCCACGCTTTGAACGCAAACAACACTCTGGCGCGTTTCACACTCGGCGTAGCTGACCAGTCTGCAAAGGCGGCCGCTGCCGCCTGAACCGCATCGCCCGCCTCCCCGGCGGAAGAGAGCAACACCTCGCGCGCAGCCTCCCCCGTTGCAGGATTAAAGACCGGACTGGTTCGGCCCGCAGCGCCCGACGGCCGCCCATTGATCCAGTTGCCTACCATCGCCTGCCCCAAACGGTGATGCGGTGAATTCATTTCAACATCTCCAAAGTGCCCCACGCCATCTTGACGATAAGGGCGATTAATAAGACCAGAAAAAATCGTCGCACAAATGCACTACCGCGACGGATCGCCAGGTGCGACCCCAGCCAAGCACCGGCCACATTACAGACTGCCATCACGACTGCCGCCAGCAGAAAAAACTCCCCAGCCGGAATAAAAAAAGCCAGCGCAGCAAAATTCGTGGTGAGATTAATCAGCTTGCTCGAAGCGGATGCGTGAAGGAAATCATAACCAAAGAATCGAACAAAAATGAAAATTAAAAAAGCGCCCGTTCCGGGCCCAAAAAAACCATCATAAAAACCGAGCAACACCCCCGTAAGCAGACCCATCAGGCGCTGCTGTACCACCGAATGTCGCGGCACATGATGGACCCCCAACTCCCGATGCCGAAACGTCAAAATCGCCACCGGAATCAAGAGCGCCAATACAACCGGCTGAACCAAGGCCCGGGGCAAAACGCTCACCGCGGCCGCACCCAGCCAAGAAAAAATTAGCGCTCCAATAATCGCTGGAATTAAAGGATTCCAATCAAGCCGAACACCGCGGGCATAGCGCAACGCCGCAACAAAGGTCCCCGAAATCGAAGAGATCTTGTTGGTGCCAAAAAGACTGCCCGCCGACCCGTTCGGCACAAACGCAAACAAGGCGGGCACCTGAATAAGGCCGCCACCGCCCACCACTGCATCGATAAACCCCGCGGCGAGGGCCGCCGCCCCTAGAACAAAAAGCAAAACGCCCTCGGGCCCAGCCGGCGCCCCTAAATCAAGCAACATGTCGAAGAAAGATGATCAATTAAGGCCGAACTGCAGCCTGTAGGCGAAACCTTCTTGTTAGGATCGCAGCATGAAACCGCTCATTGTGACATCCGGTGACCCCGCCGGTATTGGCCCTGAGATTGTTCTCAAGGCCGTCAGCCACTGGCAATCCCAGGCCATGGCGGAACGGCCGTTGCTCATCGCCGGTGACCCCGAGTGGTTTGATCGACTTGCGAAAGAGTTAAAAATTTCCACCAAAAACATGAATTTTATCCCTATAAAATGGGATAAATCGAATATATTTATCGGAAAAGTGGGAAAAGAGCCGGCTCAGGCAGCTTTTGAAGCGATCCGGGCAGGCGTCAGCCGATGCATGTTCCGAGAAGCGGCCGGCCTGATCACAGCCCCCATTCATAAAGAGTCCTTGGCCCAGGCAGGCCATCAATGGCCAGGCCACACAGAAATGCTTGCTGAACTTGCGAGCCCCTCGGCTCCACCCGCCGTGCGCATGATGCTAGTCAACCCAGAGCTTAAGGTCGTGCTGAACTCAGTCCATCTGTCCTTAAAAGACATGATCGATAGCCTGAGCGTCGACGGCCTGGTCCAGACCATTATGCTGGCCGAACAGGCCTGCCGACAGCTTGGGGTGGGCGCGCCCCGGATCGCGGTGGCGGGGCTTAATCCTCACGCCGGTGAGTCCGGCCTGTTCGGCCGGGAGGACATTGACATCATCACCCCAGCCATCGCACGGGCCAAGAGCCTAGGCATCAACGCATCCGGTCCCTGGCCCGGAGACACCGTATTCATGCGGGCACGCCATGCAAAAGAGTTTGACCTCGTGATCGCTCAGTACCATGACCAGGGACTCATCCCGATTAAATACCTCGGCCTAGATCAGGGCATTAATATGACCCTCGGACTCCCCTTCATCAGAACGAGCGTCGATCACGGCACCGCATTCGATATTGCCGCCAAGCGGACCGCAGACCCCGGCTCAATGCTTGCCGCGATCGCCCTGGCGGATCGCTTAGCCAGCCAGCAAGAGCAGGCCCAGCCGTCATTACTTAACCACTAATTCGTACTCGGATTGCAGGCATGACCCACCCACCAATAATTCTCCGAGCCGCCTGCGCAGGTCGTGTACGACCCATGCTCATTCGAGGCGACGGACAGTCAACAGAAACGCATCAGATTGTGTCCGGCATACACAAAACCGCCATCACCAGTCCGGATCATCCCCACTCCGTGATGTGCGGAACGCTAGGACTCCACGGTGATGAGCAGGCCGATCTCAGTGTGCACGGCGGGATAGACAAAGCCGTGTATTGCTATCCAGTGGAGCACTATGCATTCTGGAAGTCATCATTTTCGTGGCTCTGCGAGCGGCCAGATGACTTCGGCATGGTGGGCGAGAATCTCTGCATCGAGGGAATTCTTGAGTCTGAGATCTGGATTGGTGACGCGCTTCTTATCGGAAAGACCGTGAGGCTTAAGGTCACCAAGCCACGCGAGCCCTGTTACAAATTCAATGCAAAGATGCGTTCTAAACACGCATCAAAACTGATGGCGCAAAATGGTTTCTGCGGCTGGTATGCCCAGGTCATCGAAGAGGGCCCGATCCAAGCGGGCGACACAATCACCGTTGTGCCAGGCCCGCGCGATACTACGGTCGCCGACGAGTACCGCCGCCTGCTAAAGGGCTAGGCCGCCAGCCGCTGTTCGAGCCGAGACTCAAGAACCGATTTGGTTTTTAAAAGCGCCTGGGGCAATCCATGTTGTAGCTTTTCAAAAAGCTCTGCATGAAGGCCAAACTCATCCTGCCAAGACTTGGGGTCAATGGCAGTAATCCGTAAAAACTGGTCCTGAGAAAACGGAAGGCCAGTCCAGTCAATATCCTCGTACCGAGGTGTAATTCCAAACACATGCTCTTCGCCCTGAGCCTTGCCCTCAATGCGCTGAAGCATCCATTTTAAAACACGGGCGTTTTCGCCAAATCCTGGCCATACAAATCGACCCTGATCATCTGTTCTAAACCAGTTCACACAAAAGATCTTCGGTAGTTTGACTCCCTGCCGACCAAGTTTGTCACCCAGCTCAAGCCAATGAGAAAAATATTCAGCCATGTTGTAGCCACAAAACGGCAGCATGGCAAAAGGATCTCGACGAACCACTCCCTGCTGTCCCGCGGCCGCAGCGGTCGTCTCCGAGCCCATCGTGGCGGCCATGTAGACCCCCTCTTCCCAGTTCCGGGCCTCCGTCACAAGGGGGACAGTTGTTGAACGACGGCCACCAAAAATAAAGGCATCAATCGCAACACCCTGAGGATTGTCCCACTCAGCATCAATAACCGGATTTTGAATCGATGCCACAGTAAACCGTGCATTCGGATGGGCTGCCTTGCGGCCTTCGGATGCAGCAATCTGAGGCGTCCAATCCCGGCCCTGCCAATCCAGACAATGTGCCGGTGGAGTGCCCATGCCCTCCCACCATACATCGCCATCATCTGTTAGCGCGACATTGGTAAAAATCACATTCTCTTTCAGAGACGCCATGCAGTTGTAGTTGGTTTTTTCATTGGTTCCCGGCGCAACGCCAAAGTAACCATTTTCGGGATTGATCGCCCGAAGACGGCCATCTGCATCCGGTTTAATCCAAGCAATGTCATCGCCAATTGTCGTGATCTTCCAGCCGCCCTGATCAAGTCCCTGCGGAGGAATGAGCATCGCAAAGTTGGTTTTCCCGCATGCCGAGGGAAACGCTGCGGCCACGTGATACTTTTTTCCCCAAGGCGCCTGAACGCCCAGAATCAACATATGCTCGGCCAGCCAGCCCGTTGAACCAGACTGGGCTTCTTTTCGGCCCATTGCCGAGGCGATGCGAAGGGCAAAACACTTTTTACCCAGCAACGCATTTCCGCCATAACCGGAACCAAACGACCAGATCTCCCGGGTCTTTGGAAAATGAACAATGTATTTGGTGGGATTACACGGCCATGAGACATCTTTTTGCCCTGCCTTGAGTGGATGGCCCACCGAGTGCACGCAGGGTACATACTCGCCGTTGCTGCCCAACACGTCATACACGGCGCGCCCCATACGGGTCATCATTCTCATATTCACCACAACATAGGGGGAGTCAGATATTTCGACTCCGATATGGGCGATTGGCGAACCCAAAGGTCCCATCGAAAAAGGAATGACATACATCGTGCGGCCCTGCATACAGCCCTCAAAAAGGCCGGCCAGCGTCTGCCGCATCTCCTGCGGATCCGTCCAGTTGTTGGTCGGTCCGGCATCCTCCTGACGGTCGGTGCAAATAAATGTCCGATCTTCAACTCGGGCCACATCTGATGGGTCCGACCAGGCGAGGTATGAATTCGGACGCTTGGCCGAATTCAATCGCTTCAGGGTGCCTGAATCCACCATCTCTTGGCAGAGTCGCTCATATTCCTGTTGAGAGCCGTCGCACCAGACCACACGCTCAGGCCGCGTCTTTTCTGCGATCGTTGTCACCCACTGAATCAAGCCCTTGTGCTGAACGTAATCGGGAATAGCGTTATGCATCATGTCGACTGTCTTATTGTTAGACCAGGCTGGGCCCGGCGTTAGGATTGAGTATTGACGAGAGCGTTGCCCTGATCTGGGCCAACGGTGTATTTAGTGCCATCATTGCGCATCGTGCACATTTTAACATTCGACCCCACGTGACATGACCACCTCAGATGCCTTGGTTTTCCTGAGTTGCGGCGGAACCATCGAAAAGGTGTATTGCCCGATCACAGGCCAGCTCGGATTCGATCACTCTCGAGTCGCACAGTGGGCATCACAATCCAGAGTTTCTGTACCGTGGCGCACGGAAACCGTGATGCTGATTGACAGCCTGGACATGACAGACCAACACCGGATTGCCCTGGCCAAGGTAATTGCACAGCTGCCTGAATCGAGAGTCGTTGTCTTGCACGGGACAGATACCATGGTCGATAGCGCTAAAACGGTCATGCTGCACCGCAAAGAAACTCAAGTCATTGTATTCACGGGTGCGATGATTCCGGCAAGCCTTGAACAGTCGGATGCTTTATTTAATTTTGGCTTCGCATGCGCGGCAGCCCAGACGTTACCCCCGGGGACCTACATCGCCATGAGCGGTCGCGTATTTCCTGCTGACCAGACCAGAAAAAATCGCTCAACAGGATTTTTTGAACCGCTATCATCGGTTGCAGCATCCGCGGCGACTGAAGATCCTCAGAATGGCACGTTGCGAATTACCAAAAGAAAAATTACTGGGGCTTACCGCTGATGATTAGCCTTACTTGCCAATACAAAAACTTCCGAAAATTTCTCCCAACAGATCATCCGCTGAAAACTCTCCCGTAATCGCCGCCAGGGCCTGCTGCGCCTGTCGAAGACCCTCAGCGAGAAGCTCCAGCTCACGCTGACGAAGATGTCCCGCCGCCTGATGCAACGCCAATCGCGCAGCCTCGAGCGCCTGCAGATGTCGTGTGCGTGCTGAGAATATCCCCACCGAGGACTCTCCAACCAGCCCCGCCGCCGCCAAAAGCCGCTGCCGTAATTCATTCAGACCAAACCCTGTCTTAGCCGAAATCAAGATGCGACTCGCGACCACCCGCTCATTACCTTCCAGCGTAGGCAGAACATTTTGCGACACCAAAAGATCTGACTTATTCACAACCTCAATCACACTGCAGCCCGACGGCGCCCGTGCCAACACCTCATTTTCAAAGATCCGATCAATCGCCACTCGGGCTGTCGCATCCCGAAGCAGCAATACCACTTGAGCCCGCTCAATCTCAGCCCATGTTCGGGCAATACCCAGACGTTCTACCTCATCCTGTGTCTCGCGAAGTCCTGCCGTATCAATCATATGAACAGACAGTCCCTCTAACAAAACCTCTTGAACGATACGATCCCGGGTTGTACCAGCGATATCGGTCACGAGGGCAACCTCCTCACCTGCCAATGCATTAAGCAGTGACGACTTTCCCACATTTGGGGCGCCTACCAACACCACTCGCAATCCATCTCGCAGCACAGCACCCTGCTGCGCACCGTGCAAAATATCCTGATGCAATGCCAGGATTTCGGTAAGACGCTTTGAAACTTCCTCACGCTCAATGAACTCAAGATCCTCCTCAGGAAAATCAAGGCAGGCCTCTACCCGGACTCGAAGGTCGGTTAGTTTCGCCACCAAAGAATGCACAAGATCGCTAAAACGGCCCTGCAACGATGCGAGTGCGCTGCGTGCTGCACGCTCCGATCCGGCATTGATTAAATCCGCGACGGCCTCCGCCTGGGCGAGATCAAGCTTGTCGTTAAGAAACGCCCGCTGGGTAAACTCTCCCGGCTCAGCCAGGCGAATGCGAGCTCCCTGGCCATCATCTTCGCTCGGCTGAACCCCCAGACAGCGTTTTAGTAACGCTGACATGACTCCGGTTCCACCGTGGCCCTGAAGCTCAAGCACATCCTCACCGGTATACGAATGTGGTCCTGGGAAAAAAATTGCGATTCCATCATCAATGGACTGGCCCTCACCATTTAGAAAGGGCAATCGGGTTGCCATGCGTGGCGATAGACGACGGCCACAGACGGCCATCATGATCAAGCCAGTCGCAGGGCCCGAAACCCGCACTATTCCGACCGCACCCCGGCCTGCGGCGGTTGCGATTGCAACGATCGTGTCAGCAGACACTAGCCAAACCGCCCCACCCGCCAGACAGTCATCGAATCTTAGCGGTGTGCCGCTGCCGCCCGTTCAATCTGCCGGGTCACGGCCCACTGCTGTGCAATAGACAGCACGTTATTTACCAGCCAATACAACACCAGTCCTGCTGGAAAAAAGAAGAAAAACACAGAAAACACAATCGGCATGAACATCATGACCTTGGCCTGAATCGGATCCGGAGGGGGTGGGTTCAGCTTGGTCTGAATAAACATCGTGATGGCCATGACCACCGGAAGAATAAAGTACGGATCCGGAACGGAAAGATCCGTCACCCAGCCAATCCATGGTGCATTCCGCATCTCGACACTTGCCAACAACACCCAATATAAGGCGATGAAGACAGGTATCTGTACAAGGATTGGGAGACAGCCGCCCAAAGGATTGATCTTCTCTGTTTTATAGAGCTCCATCATGGCCTGATTGAGTTTGGCCTTGTCGTTGGCATATGCCTCGCGAAGCTTCATCAGGCGCGGGGTTACCGCCTTCATTTTGGCCATGGATTTGTAACTGGCTGCAGATAGCGGATAGAAGATCAGCTTGATGATGATCGTCAGCAGCACAATCGCCCACCCCCAATTCGAGACCATGCCATGCAGCTGCTCGAGCAACCAATAGATTGGCTTGGCCAGAAACGTGAGCCATCCATAATCCACCACAAGGTCCAAGCCCGGAGCAAGCTTTTCTAAAACGCTTTGAATTTGCGGGCCCGCATAAAGCGTTGCCTCATGAGTCTGCTGGGCGCCTGGCGATAGCGTTGGGAGTGCCTGTATTAGGCCGATGCTATACAAGTTGGTTTCTATTTTTCGGGTGTAAAACTCTCGAGGGGCATCATTTTTTGGAATCCATGCGCCCACAAAGTAATGCTGAATGATTCCAAACCAGCCATCACTTGCGTTTTTCACATGGGATGCTTTATTTTTTTCGATGTCAGAAAAATCAATCTTCTGAAACTTACCCTCTTGGGTATAAAACGCTGGGCCCATAAAGGTCTGATAGAACTGACTCTCTCCTGGCGGGCGGTCTCCACCACGCATGAGTTGAAGATAGACCATGGGCGATAACGGATCGGCGCCGGTATTTTGTACCGTATGGGAGACCTTAATTGCATGTCCCTTCTCCTCAAGAGAGAAGGTTTTCGTCAATTTAATGCCACCGGATTCAGCTACCAGCGCCAGATGACGGCCAGCGTCAAGATCATCGCGAATCGGCGCTTTCTTGAAACTGGAGGTGTGATTTGGGAAAGCGACCTGGGCGGCGGACTGGCCCACCAGCCCAGACTGGGCCTCGTAACGACGGGTAGCGGTCTGGTCAAACAGTACGACCCGCTGACCATCATAAGCATCCGAAACCTGGTCACGCAGCACCGCGCGCACGATTCGAGCACCTTGAACATCGATTTCGATTTCGATTTCATTATTCGACAACGTGAGACGTTCTGCACCTTTTGTCGGTGCTGCTGATGTCGGTGTCGGAGCAGATGCGCTCGCCAAAGATTGTGACGCAGCAGGGATGGCCGACGAGCCCGCCTTAGGAGGCACTGGCGCCGCAGGTAATGGGGCTCCAGCCGATGGCACCGCCGATGTTGCGGCCTTTTCGGCGGGGGCGGTTGGCGCGGGACTGGTTCCGCCCAGCAAAGAGCCCTGTCCTGTGTGTCGCATGTAGGCGTCCCACAGCATCAACAAAGACATCGAAAAAATAATCCATAAAATCGCGCGGCGCGTATCCATAGTGCAAATTCTCTTAAGGTTCTGCCCGGGAGGGGCGTATAAATTTCTCGTTACTTGGTGGCACGGGATCAAGTCCGCCAACGTGCCATGGATGACATTTACAAAGACGTTTCACTGTGAGTCGACCGCCTGTCCAAAGGCCATGTTCAGTAATGGCCTCAATCGAATAGTCAGAACAGTGGGGAAAGAATCGACACCGCGGTCCGATAATGGGACGAATCGTCCACTGATACATCCGTATAAACAGTATCCCAACGGCCGCCAGAACACTCTTTTGCTTATTTTTCATTCACTGGTTTTAAGGTTGCAAAAAGCGTTTCTAGCGGCTGTCTTATCTCGGCCTTCAGGTCTGTTCTGGACCAGCGGCGATCCACAGTTGATGTTACTCGGACCACCCATCCCAACGACCGCCATAGGTTCGTTTCAAGGTCTTGCCCGAGTACATCCTGCTGAAAGAAAATCCTGCACCACCGTTTAATTTGATTCCGGTGAACTGCACTTCTTACGAGCCGTTTTGGTAAAACAAACCCAAGTCTCTGGCCAGGCTCTGAGAGCCCAACCTGATAAATAGCGACCGGTCCGGACCTAGCAACTGGCTTCGATCGCAGCGCCCGGCGAAACGCTTCTGGCGATTGCAAGCGGTGTTCGCGCTTGCCCATATGGGTTAGAAAACGCTTTTGCCTTAAACGGCAAGGCGCTTACGGCCTTTGGCACGACGGGCCCGAATTACAGCACGGCCGCTACGGGTTTTCATTCTGACTAAAAACCCGTGGGTGCGTTTCCGACGGACAACGGAAGGTTGAAAGGTACGTTTCATGATGCGTCATTCCCAGCTATTGAGGTGTCCCGGGTTTTCCCCAGGAAAGAACCCGACAGTATACGAAAAACCAGCCCAATGAACCAAATACCATCACCGAATACCCTGTGGATAACTCCCCAGATCCGCTAAAATCCAGTCATGGAATCACTCTGGCAAGACTGCCTTTTACACTTTGAGCGGGAATTGCCCAGTCAACAGTTTCAAACCTGGTTTAAACCTCTTGAATTACTGAGAATCGATCAGCACGGCGCCAACAGCCGAGTCATCCTCGCGGCACCTACTCGATTCAAACAAAACTGGGCAAAACATCAGTTTTCCTCGGCGCTGACCTCTTGGTGGTCTAAACACCTTGGAACGCCTGTGGAGCTTGAGTTTGAAATGTCCGGAACTATCGCCGGACCCTCCACCACATACCAATTAACGCCGAACTCTACCGACACCCAACCCGATACCCCGTTTGGCGATGAAATCGTACCGCAAACGACCCCCACTAAGCCCATTGCTACTTCCACAACAAATTCAGAAAGTAGGCTAAACACAGATTGGACGTTTGACACCTTTGTTCCAGGAAAAGCCAATCAATTAGCCCGTGCCGCCGCCTTACAGGTCGCCGACAACCCCGGGCGCGGCTACAACCCTTTATTTATCTATGGCGGAGTAGGTCTTGGCAAAAGCCATCTGATTCATGCAGTTGGAAACTCCCTTTTACAAAGAAACAAACAAGCCCGCGCCAGATACATCCATGCAGAGGCTTATGTAAGCGATGTTGTAAAGGCCTATCAGCGCAAATCATTTGATGAATTTAAACGGTATTACCACTCCTTGGACCTTTTGTTAATTGACGACATTCAGTTCTTTGCCGGCAAACAACGAACCCAGGAAGAGTTCTTTTATGCGTTTGAGGCCCTTATTGCAGCACAAAAACAAATCATTATTACCAGCGATACATATCCCACCGAACTCGGAGAGATAAATCCACGCCTACTGACCCGTTTCTCATCAGGCCTTACCGTCGCTATCGAACCACCTGAACTAGAAATGCGAGTTGCCATTTTGATGAAAAAAGCAGACCTAGAACAATTTCATCTGGGTGAAGAAGAGGCTTTTTTTATCGCAAAGCAGTTACGCTCAAACGTTCGTGAACTCGAAGGCGCCCTCAAGAAAATAATCGCCTACTGTGGATTTCACCAGACCAGACCCTCTCTTGAAGCGGTAAAAGAAGCCTTAAAAGATATTCTTTCCCTCCAAAAAACCCTAATTTCAGTAGAGAACATCCAAAAGTCCGTAGCAGATTTCTACAACATCAAAGTAGCCGATATGTATAGCAAACGTCGACCCGCGAATATTGCGACGCCAAGACAAATTGCTATGTACTTAGCCAAAGAACTTACTCAAAAAAGCTTTCCTGAAATCGGCGATCTTTTCGGGGGACGCGACCATACCACTGTCTTACACGCCGTAAAAAAAATCTCCGAACTCCGTACCAGGAACTCTGAATTAAACCATCAGCTACATGTTTTAGAACAACAACTTCGTGGATAAGCTGTGAACAAAGATCTGATAACACCGAATAGCCATCGTCGTACTACAGGCCAGCACGGCCTTGTTCACAACTACAACAAACTATCCACAGCCTACCCACAGCGTTGCAAAACCTCATACGGCATATGGAATGGGCCTTTGCTCTACATATCCACAGTTTTCGAGCCCCTTAACTATTACTTCTAATTTTATTAATCATGATTCTTATAAAAGCCCAACGCGACGCGCTACTGAAGCCATTACAAACCGTCACGGGCATCGTGGAAAGACGTCATACCTTGCCTATACTGTCGAATGTCCTCGTCAGTAAAGACGCCGATCGCATCTCCTTTTGTTCGACTGATATCGAGATGCAGATTCGCACAGAATCCAATATGGGTTCAGGGTCTGAACAGTTGTCGACCACTGTTGCTGCGAGAAAACTCCTGGATATCTTGAGAGCATTACCAGAACAGCCGGAAATTACGCTTTCTTATACCAATAAAAAGTTAAATCTCAGCCAAGGAAAATCAAAATTTAATCTTCAGACATTACCATCAGAGGAATTTCCAACCGTTTTGGCCGCCGAACAGTATCCGGCCAAAGTGACGCTTTCGCAGAAAGCGCTGAAACAACTCTTTCATTCGGTTCATTTTGCGATGGCCCAGCAAGACATCCGTTACTACCTAAATGGACTTCTGCTGGTGATTGATCAGACAAGCCTAAAAGCAGTCGCCACTGACGGACATCGACTTGCCTACAGTGCGGTCACTACGAATGATAAAAATGTTCAAGTTCAGCTTCAAGGCGATCGCCAAGAAGTCATCATTCCCCGGAAAGCGATTCTCGAATGTCAGCGTCTTCTCGGAGATAGTGATGATCAGGTATCAATCGAGCTTGCGTCTAATCAAGCAAGATTTAAATTTGATCAGATCGAACTTCTGTCGAAGCTAATCGAAGGAAAGTTTCCCGACTATCAACGCGTGATTCCTAGCAATCATCAGAAGATTGTTGCCGTGGATCGAGAGGCATTTTATGGCTCGCTCCAGCGGGCTGCAATTCTGACAACGGATAAATTTAAAGGCGTTCGGCTGACATTAAGTCCCAGCTGTCTTCGGGTGTCATCCACCAATGCTGAGCAAGAAGACGCCTCTGAAGAGCTTGAAGTAGCTTATCAGGGTGATCCTGTCGATATTGGGTTTAATGTGCAATATCTGTTGGACGTGTTATCTAATTTGAAAAATAAAACAGTTCAGGTTGCACTACATGACCCCAATGCAAGCGCTCTGATTACATCGCCAGATGACAACGAGTTTCGATACGTTGTTATGCCAATGAGAATCTAACCTTTAGACCCAAGGACTTAATAGACATGATTAATCGTCAACAGGTGGCGCAAGAACATCAAGATATGGATCAGGCACAGGGCTATGGGGCCGAATCTATCAAGATGTTAAAAGGGTTAGAGGCAGTCCGTAAACGTCCTGGGATGTATATCGGAGACACCCATGATGGCAGCGGACTTCATCATATGGTGTTTGAAGTTGTAGACAATGCAATTGACGAGGCGCTTGCTGGTCACTGTGATGACATCGTAGTCACGATCCATACCGATAACTCAATTTCAGTTACAGATAATGGTCGTGGAATTCCAACAGATATTCATAAGGATGATGAGTTTGGGCGGTCAGCAGCAGAAATCGTCATGACGGAGCTCCATGCGGGTGGAAAATTTGACCAGAACAGTTACAAGGTTTCGGGCGGATTACATGGCGTGGGTGTTTCCGTAGTAAATGCTCTGTCAGATTGGTTGAGGTTAACTATCCGCCGAGAGGGCCAGACCCATACGATGGAATTTCGAAAGGGTGAACGGGTAGCGCCACTTAGTGTTTCTGGGCCCACGGACCGACGTGGCACAGAAGTTCATTTTTTAGCAAGTACTGAAATATTTGGCCAGGTCAACTTTCATTTTGATGTGCTCGCTAAACGGCTAAGAGAATTAAGTTTTCTCAATAACGGCGTGAAAATCCGTCTTGTTGATCAACGAGAGGGCAAGGAAGAGAACTTTGCTTTTTCTGGTGGGGTTCAAGGCTTTGTTCAATACATTAATCGCGCCAAAACCACGCTTCATTCCAATGTGTTTTATGTCTGCGCAGAAAAAGATCAGGTGGTTGTAGAAGCAGCGCTCCAATGGAATGACAGTTATAACGAAAATGTTTTGTGTTTTACTAACAATATTCCACAACGTGATGGTGGTACCCACCTAACTGGCCTACGAGCAGCCATGACCCGTGTATTAAACAAATACATCGCCGAGTCGGATTTGGCCAAAAAAGCGAAAGTTGAGACCAGCGGTGATGACATGCGCGAGGGGCTGACATGTGTTCTGTCTGTAAAAGTTCCCGAACCGAAATTTTCATCACAAACTAAAGATAAATTAGTTTCCAGCGAGGTCCGACAGCCCGTAGAAGATGTGGTCGGAAAGGCCTTAGAAGAGTTCCTACTTGAACATCCAAATGACGCAAAAATCATTTGTGGAAAAATCGTAGAAGCTGCACGGGCACGAGAGGCCGCCCGCAAAGCCCGAGAAATGACCCGCCGAAAAGGTGTATTAGATTCTTTTGGATTGTCTGGAAAACTCGCCGACTGCCAAGAACGTGACCCTGCCAAGGCAGAGCTTTATCTGGTTGAGGGAGATTCTGCGGGCGGATCAGCCAAACAAGGTCGCGATCGGAAATTCCAAGCCATTTTGCCGCTCAAAGGTAAAATTCTTAATGTTGAAAAAGCCCGGTTCGACAAGCTTTTGTCCTCCCAAGAAATTATTACTTTGATCCAAACCTTGGGCACCGGCATTGGTAAAGACGACTACAACCCAGACCGAATTCGTTACCACCGAATCATCATCATGACGGATGCCGATGTGGATGGTTCGCATATTCGTACCTTGTTGTTGACATTTTTCTATCGCCAGATGCCAGAACTGATCGAGCGAGGCTACGTCTATATCGCCCAGCCGCCCCTATATAAAGTGAAACATGGGAAAGAGGAGCGGTACATTAAAGATGACAGCCATCTTCAAGAGTACCTGCTCACCCTTGCGCTTCAAGATGCCCAACTTTCCGCACCGCAAGGCGGCAGTAAAAATATCGATCTGCCCGAGCTGGCCAAGCTGTATCTCTCATCCCACGAGGTGATATCGCGGTTGACAAAAATCATCGACGAACAAGTTCTACGAGCAATTCTGGATGGCTGTGAGTTGGATCTTTCTTCTAACGAACAGGCAGTCAAATCCGCAGAGCGGCTGCAAGACAAAATGAACGACCGAACTACATCAATGACCGCCATGCAAGATCAGCAGATTAGGGTATTGGCGGAATTTAACAGTCAGCATGAGCGCTGGAGGTTGAGAATTGAACGGCCATTCCATGGAAATGTACGGCTATCAAGTCTCGATGCAGATTTTCTTCATACGGGCGATTACAAAACACTGGTTCAGGCAGCATCGATTCTTAAAAGTGCCGCTCCCGCGGGAACAACCGTATCCCGAGGAAAAACAGAGCAGGTTCGAACGACGCAGGTCAAAGACTTCGGGCAGGCAATGCAATGGCTTTTATCTGAAGCGGAGCGCGGACTCAGCAAACAACGCTATAAAGGTCTGGGTGAAATGAATCCTGAGCAGCTTTGGGAAACCACCATGGATATTCAAACCCGAACCTTGTTACAGGTAAAAATTGAAGACGCAATAGCGGCAGATAGCATCTTTACCACCCTTATGGGAGAGGAGGTAGAGCCGCGGCGCCAGTTCATCGAAGACAATGCCTTGCGCGTAGCCAATTTAGACGTCTAAAGGATCGATTGATATGCCCCCTCTCC
>Ga0255182_1000349_pt1 | contig 33672 bp, 36 predicted proteins | sample Atl_UVDOM_RepA_8_FD_188420 | JGI IMG/M metagenome (GOLD analysis project Ga0255182, IMG submission 188420) | Freshwater microbial communities from Altamaha River, Georgia, United States - Atl_UVDOM_RepA_8d | ecosystem: Environmental > Aquatic > Freshwater > River | place: USA: Georgia...
CCTACAGGACCTCAAGGTGATACAGGACCTACAGGACCTCAAGGTGATACAGGACCTACAGGACCTCAAGGTGATACAGGACCTACAGGACCTCAAGGTGATACAGGACCTACAGGATTTATATCAATATCTGGAATAAATTACTCTGATTATGTTTTTTGGAATAGTTATACAAATAATTGGGACGTTGGTAATTTTACAGTACATTTAGGTTCTGATTCAGGATATACAAATCAAAGTTATGGAAGTATTGCAATCGGTAATTCAGCAGGGTATAATTCTCAGGGACTAAGAAGTATTGCATTAGGTGAATTTGCAGGACAACTAAACCAAAAAAAAAGTTCAGTCGCTATAGGAACAAACTCTGGACAAATATCACAGGGACAATTTTCTATATGTATTGGTATCAATTCCGGACGAGAACAACAAAATGAAAGTTCTATTGCGATAGGAAATGATTCAGGAAATTATTTACAGTCATTTAGTTCTATTGCCTTAGGATTAAGAGCTGGACAAACTCTACAAGGAACTCAGTCGATAGCAATGGGATACGAAACAGGTTCTGATAATCAAGGCGAGCGTTCTATTGCTATAGGAAACAATTCTGGAACTACTAGTCAACAATTTTCTAGTATTGCTATAGGAAACAATTCTGGAAGTTTTGTTCAAGGAACTGGTAGTATAGCAATTGGTACATACGCTGGTCATGATACACAAGGCGAACAAAGTGTATCTATTGGGTATTTTGCTGGAAATTACCTTCAGTCAAATTACAATATTGCTATAGGTAATAATGCAGGTTCAAATAATCAAGCTGAATCTTCAGTTGCCATAGGTAATAACGCAGGTTCGAATAATCAAGCTATACAATGTATAGCAATAGGTAAAGAAGCAGGTCTTGGAGAACAACAAGAAAATAGTATATCAATAGGAAGTTTTGCTGGAAGAAATTCTCAAGGGCATTATAGTATAGCAATAGGATATAATTCAGGTAATTTATTTCAATCTAGTCAATCTATAGCATTAGGTCAAAATGCCGGAAATAACAATCAAAGAGAACGTAGTGTAGCAATTGGATATTTATCAGGTGAATCAACGCAATTAAATGATTGTATAGCGATTGGTAGTTTTGCAGGGCAAACAAACCAAAGAGTAGGAAGTATAGCAATTGGATATCAATCGGGACAAGCAACACAACAACAATTTGGTATAGCAATTGGATACCAAGCAGGGCAAGTAGGACAAACAACGGAAACAATATCAATTGGTTATTTAGCTGGGCAAACAGTTCAAGGAATTCAAAGTATATCAATTGGTAGTCGGGCAGGGCAAGGTACACAATCGGATCAATCAATAGCAATTGGTGTTCAAACTGCACAAACAAATCAAAGAGCTGGAAGTATAGCAATCGGATATCAGGCGGGTCAAGGAACACAAGGAACACAAGCAGTAGCAATCGGATATCAGGCGGGTCAAGGAACACAAGGAACTCAAGCAATAGCAATTGGATACCAAGCAGGCCAATTTTCTCAACAAGGAAATAGTATAGCGATCGGAAATTTAGCAGGACAAACGAATCAATCAGGACAGTGTATAGCAATTGGTAGTCAGGCAGGACAAGGTACACAATCGGATCAATCAATAGCAATTGGTGTTCAAACTGCACAAACAAATCAAAGAGCCGGAAGTATAGCAATCGGATATCAGGCGGGTCAAGGAACACAAGGAACTCAAGCAATAGCAATTGGATATCAGGCGGGTCAAGGAACACAAGGAACTCAAGCAATAGCAATCGGATATCAGGCGGGCCAGTTAACTCAAGGAATTGAAACAATAGCAATTGGTTATTTAGCAGGACAAACGAATCAATCAGGACAGTGTATAGCAATTGGTAGTCAGGCAGGACAAGGTACACAATCGGATCAATCAATAGCAATTGGTGTTCAAACTGCACAAACAAATCAAAGAGCCGGAAGTATAGCAATCGGATATCAAGCAGGGCAAGGAACCCAAGGAACTCAAGCAATAGCAATCGGATATCAGGCGGGGCAAATAAATCAAGGAACCCATTCTATATCCATAGGTTATTTGTCGGGAAAAAATAACCAATTTTCCCAATCTATATCTATCGGTTTTAATGCTGGTTTTTCAAATCAAGGTCCCGCTTCTATAGCAATTGGAAGTGATTCTGGTAAATTTGGCCAGAGCACTAATAGTATTGCAATAGGAAAATTTGCAGGGCAAAGTAACCAAAGAGGAGATTCTATAGCAATTGGTAACTTAGCCGGCGTCGCAACCCAAGGAACATATACAATAGCAATTGGAACCCAAGCAGGACAAACTTCACAAAGAACTCAGTGTATAGCAATCGGTTATTTAGCAGGGCAAGGAACACAATTAGATTCGGCTATAGCAATTGGTAGTCAGGCGGGGCAAATAAATCAACAAGGAAATAGTATTGCAATTGGTAATCAAGCGGGTGTAAATGCAGGAGGTTTTAATAGTATTTCTATAGGAACTATTTCTGGAAATGTTCAAGGTTGGGATTGTATAGCAATTGGTAAATTCGCGGGACAAACTAATCAACGAACTCAAAGTATTGCAATAGGAGGTTCGGCAGGTCAAGCCACGCAAGGAGTACAAGGAATTTCTATAGGTCAACAAGCAGGTCAAACAAATCAAGGAACCCAATCAATTGCTATTGGTTATTTAGCAGGACAAGGAACGCAAGGAGCAAATAGCGTGGCAATATGTCAAGCAGCAGGACAATTTAGTCAGGGAACTCAAGCAATTTCTATAGGTCAAAACGCGGGAAATAACAATCAAAAAGAACGTAGTATAGCAATCGGACTAAATTCAGGACAAGCTACCCAATTAAATGATTGTATAGCAATTGGTAGTCAGGCAGGACAAACAAATCAAAGAGCTGGAAGTATAGCAATAGGATATCAATCAGGACAATCTACACAACAACAATTTGGTATAGCAATCGGATATCAAGCAGGGCAAGTAGGACAAACAACACAATCAATAGCAATCGGATATCAAGCAGGACAAACGAACCAAGGAACACAAAGTATAGCAATTGGTAGTCAAGCGGGTCAAACAAATCAACATGCAAATAGTATTATATTAAATGCTTCAGGAACTGTATTAAATAGTGACACTCAGAACGCTTTATATATAAACCCAGTTAGAAATGATAATAGTCTGACAAATAATACTGTCACCTATAATTCAACTACAAAAGAAATTGTCTACAATACTACTAAAACTTTTGTAATTCAACATCCAGAAGACGAAAGTAAATATCTTGTTCATGCTTGTTTAGAAGGACCAGAAGCCGGAGTATATTACAGAGGAGAAGGAGAAATAAAAGATGTATATATTGAAATACATCTACCAAAATATGTTAAAAATTTAGCAACAAATTTAACAGTATTATGTACTCCAATACAAAAAAATGAAGATGAAACAATATTACCTATATTAAGAACTTCAAAAATTTTAGACAATAAATTTAAAGTATTTTCAAATATTCCTTGTGAATTTAATTGGATTGTCTTTGGTAAAAGACAATCAATAGAAATTGAAATAAACAAAAAAGATATAAAATTAAAAGGTTTTGGACCATATAAATATATATGAAAGTAAAAAATATAAAAATTTCTTAACATAAATAAATGGTTAAAAAATCTATAAAACAACTTATATTTTTTGTAATGATATTTTGTACAATATTTTTAATATTAAAATTATCAGAATACTGGAAAGAACAAATAAACTTAAATACTGATATAACACAATTGTTAATATCTTTATTATGTACTTTTGTAATAATTGGTTTATACTATATAACACCTTTAACGCAATCATCTGAAAAATTTTGGGATGTTTCAGAATATGCTAAATGCAGGGGAGGATCTTATATGTGGCAAGGTGAATCTTCAGAAGCGAAATTGTGTCAAGATTTAGCAAATACACCAGAAGGAAGATGTGGTATAGCATCTTATAACTGCCCTGTTGGTTATAATGGTATTCCAAAATTACCTTTTGAATACACACCTTTAACAAATGATGAATGGAAAAATGAAAGATGTGATAAGAAACCAAAATGTCCTTGTGTAAATAACGGAGACAATATGACTAGTATGATAAAACAAGTTGAATAAAAATGTTTTTATAAAACAAGTTTTTATAAAAATTACAAAACATGGATTACAATATACCAATTACAAAATATGAAAAAGTACGTGTTGTCGGATTAAGAGCGACTCAAATTGCAAATGGTTCAAAACCTTTAGTAGATGTAGAAAACATGATAGATCCTTTAAAAATGGCTGAAAAAGAATTTAATTGTGGAAAAATACCTATCAATATAATTAGAAAATTACCAAACGGAAGAAAAATTTCAGTTAATATAAAACCTAATTAATATATAAAAATAAGAGGTTTGATTAAATGTGTTTATTACACATTTAATCAAACCTCTTATTTTTATGTTCAAAAATTATATCTAATTTTGGTTTTCCTATTTTTCTAAAATCCCATTTCTTAACAAATTCTTTATAATTAGATTTATATTTTATAGCTTTTAAAGTACCACATGATGTTTTACAAGAACTTAAATAACTATTAGGTAATTCTTTTATTAAATGATTTGTAAAATCTTTTTTCCAGGGAGCTATTTGGTAAAAAATATTTTTAGAAGAACAACAACTTAAAGCATCAGTTATACTTTGATCTCCTGTTAATAAAATATCTTTCAAAGAATATTTTATTAAGGAAAGCATAATATTATTTTGAACTGGAAAAATATCAAGTCTTATTATAAGGGTATTTCGTTCATCTGAACCTATAATTATTTTTTCGTCTTTAAAAACTAAAACAACTTTGCTAAAATTATTTTTATCTACGTATTTTAGAAATTTTTCAGGTTCTACATAATATTGTATCCAATCTGGACAAATTATTTGAAGATTATTAAAATTATATTTTGTTGTTAACATATTTAAAAATTTTAAAAAACATAAATCTGATCGAGATATAGTTTCAGCAATATAAGATAAAGCATATTTACTGCCTAATTTAAAATTTTTTATATCGTTTTTACTTGTTTTTACATCTGTAAATAATAATCCATCTCTACCCATTCCGATACCTGTATTAAAATCAAAACCTTTATTTAATTTATCATTATATTCAGAAAAAAAGAATGTATTACTTGTATCTGAATATGGAATAATTTTTTTAATATCTTTAATAGAAGGATATTTATCAGAAACTAAAGGTGCTACGAATATCAAATCATACCCTGATAGTTTTTTATCGGGACTTGTACCACCGAAATTTCTACATTGATTCATCTTAAATGTTTGAAGATGAATAATATCTTGTTTATTAACGCCTATTTTTTTAAATAATTCAGGTGCGGTTGTTGCTATTTTAACTTTACAATCGTACCATTTTTTTAAATAATTTTTTATTTTATTACCAAAAATAACATCACCGAAACCATGACAAGGATTACATAATATTAATACTTTTTTTCTTATCATTTTATAAATGGGATATATAAATAAATTTTGTGATAAAATCTATGTTATCAATCTTTTTGATAAAGAAGAAAGATGGAAAAAAGTTTCAAAACAATTCAAAAAGAAAAATATTAATATAGAAAGATTTGTTGCAATAGACGGAAGATGTAAAAATCAGTCTAAAGAAGCTTGTTTATCAAAATTAAAAACGTTTGAAATGTTATACGACATAAAAATATCTAATAAAAACAAAAAACCTATACAAGAATTAATACCAGCAAGTAGTTTAACAATAGGAACGATGATGATATTAAGGCATATGGTTAAACATAAATTAAAAAGAATAATGATATGTGAAGATGATATTGTTTTGGGTAGAAATTTTGAAGAAGATTTTAAACGAGGTATAAAAGAAATTAGTAAAACTTCATATAACGATAAATGGGACCTTTTATATATAGGTTGTGGTAATAGATGCGGAACATCCGGTATAGGAACAGAAAAAAGTAGAGAAAATCGTTATCTAAATACAGTTTCCCAATTTATAGATGAGAATATATACGTCAAAAATAAACTAGATATAAGAACAATATGCTATAATTGCAATCCTATTTCATCTCATATAACTATCCCGGAAAACGCCGGTGGTAGTTGGTGTTATATTTATTCACTTAAAGGAGCTAAAAAAATGCTAAAATTAATAGGAAACGATGCCGGAAATCATATTGACCAAATATATCAAAATTTACCAAATAATGGGGGTATGAAAGTATTGGCGTTTGATCCTCCAATTGTATGGCATGAAGAAGGTCTTATAAGAAGTGATACTGATATACCTTGGAAAATGTAAAAAATATAAAAAACATTAAAAATAATAAAAATGGATGTGAAAGAAATAATTTATAAATTTTTACATAAGCTCGTAAAAGAAAAACTCGCAAATAAAGAACCTAAAGATTTGGTATTTTACAACAAAGGAAGAGGTTTAATAAAAAGAAAAATTAACATAACTTATGCAAATGAACCTAATCAATATAATAATAAATCTGGAAAAAAATTTAGTATAGATGTAGATCATTATTTATTAGTTTCTAACTGGACATATGATGATATATACAAAAATCCTTTTTCTATTTTTACTGGAAATATACCAACCGTTGATTTATTATTATATATACAAAGTGGCAGAGAATATATTGTTTACGATAATAATAAATATAATATTCCATCTACGAGATTTATAGAAAAAATAGAATTAACTTATCCTGATAATAATAATTACATAATTATAAATTTAGAAATTTCTAATGTAAATGATGAAAGTCATCAAAATGTTATAATATTAGAAAAAAAGAATAGTCAAAAAAATTTATATCACTACGAATCACATAATATAAATTCGAATTTTGTTACATTATACACGCCGGTATACAAAGCATTTATCGAAGAAAAATTTAGAGAAAAAGGTTATAATATAATCCCAGAACAAAAAATATGCCCAATAGGTATTCAAAATTTTACTCAAGATCCTACAGGTTGGTGTATATTATATTCTCAATTATGGTTATTTACTGTATTGCACATATTATCGAAAAATGTAAATTCATTTATTCATGAATGGATAGAAAACGTTGAAAAGTATTTAATACAATTTGCTATTGATAAATATACCGACAAAAAAGATATATATTCCCTATATATTTTGTTCTTTTTAGAAATTGATTATTTAATACGTTCGAAAAATACAAAAATGTTTAAAGTAAAAACAAATTCTCCTCCTCCTAATATATTAAATAATATATATATTAAAGAACAAAATTTATTAAGATATTTAGTTTATCAGAATGATATTAAAACATATATTATACCAAATGACAAATTTTTTATAGTAAATTCTTTACATAAAGATATATTAGTTTTGTGTAATTCTTTAAAAGAACCTTATAAAACAAATTACATATTCAATCAATATTTTTTCTATTACGCTATGGTCAATAATTTTTTATTATCACCAATTGACATGAAGATTAAGGTAGGAAAAGATAAAAATTGTGATGATGAAAAAATATTCTGCGCTGATAATTTATATTGTGATTATGAAACAAATAAATGTAAAGAATATAAAGATGACGAAATAAAAGATAGTATAGTTTGCGAAGAAGATAAAGATTGTGATTATGGAATATGCGACCAAAATCGTTGTAGATTATCAAATATGAATGAAAGATGTAGAAACTCAGAAGATTGCGTTCCAGAAGAAACAGGATTTTTTCATTGGCTTAAGAGTTTTATAATACCGGATGATGCAGAACGAAAGATATATTGTATAAAAGACGATGACGACGAAGAAGGTAAATGTCAATATTTAGAAGAGAATAATCCCCTAAAATACAGAGCTAGAAATATTGAATAAAATTTTATAGTAATTAAATCTATTTTTATTTTGAAAAAACTAATGACAGAGTTTCAAAATATAACATTTATGCAAAGATTTTAATATACTACAAAATAGAATTGATACTGATATGAAAGATAAAAAAATCAGAATTTAAATCCCGAGGTTTTATGCTGTCTAAATAATGTGGGTGATAATATCTATATAGTTTATAATATATCAGTTATTATAGTAATTGAAAATAAACTTTCAGCTTGTAAACAAATAGTTAAACGTATTAAAAATGTTTTTAGAATGTAAAATACTTAATATACAAACAGGAAAAAAAATATTTCAGATTTTAATTTGGTAAAAATCCAAAAATTTTTATTCATCAGAGCAATCTGTACCTATTCTGTATAATATTATATTTTCTTAACTTTACCAATCATATATAAAATTTTTATCTACGTTCATCTTTATATTTATAATTTCATTTATTTTATTCATGTAAAAATATTTTTCCGACACTGTATTATAACCGAAAAAATATATACTTCTTTTATCTTGTTTATCAGGTGAAAAACCAAATATTATTTCATTCTCATCATTTTCTATTAGGTTTTTGTAAAATTTAATATCATTTAAAGGATATTCATTGAAATCTTTCTTTTTATTAAAAGAACATGATAATATAAAATCATTTACATTCTGCATTTTATATTATAATAATAAATTAAAATTTAAACTCTACAATTAAACTACCAAAAACACCTATTGTAATTAATCCTGTTACAATACATAAAACAATGCTTATTATAAATAAATTATTTCTATCCTGGTCATTTTTAGATTTTGCAACCGATGTAACATACCCGGAATATATACACAAAGCGATACTTGTTACTAATAATATTAATAATATTTGATTCATTTAATAATTAATTATATTTTTTTTCTGAAATTTCTTCAATCTTATTATTATTATTCATACCACTCATCATCGATGACATCATTGACATCATCGATGACATATCAGGTTGTCCGTTTGAATTTGGTTTACCAAGCATGGTAGACATATTATTAATCATACCAAGAGCTTGTTTTGCCTGTGGATCATCACCAACTTGTTCTCCGAGATTAGACACCATACTTTGCACTGCTCCCAATAATTTATTCATGTCAAGTTTTCCAGAAGATAACCCACCTTGCATTCCAGATAATAGTTCGTTAAACACCCCTGAACTCATCATAGATGACATCGCTTCCATAGGATTGGCATTTGGATTTATATTTTTTTCAACCTTTGAAATTATGTCAGATAAAAAGTTGCTTTCGTCTACACCGCTTTTACCTTCTTCGACAGATTTTTTAAGAATTTCTTTGGCTTTACCAGCAGGGTCTAGAATAGCACTTATAGTTAGCAAATGTCTCCATACAGTTTCCTTACAATCTTCATCGCAAAGATTATAAATTGTTTTTAGATCGATATACACATTTTCAGAATATTGCAATTTAGTATTAGTTAATTTTGAAAAATTTTGTTCCATTAAAGATTCTCTATTATCAATACAGAAAGTGTAAAATAAACCAATGTGTTTTTTAATTGCATTGTCGTGAGAAATTTGAGTCTTATTTATAAGTCTATTATATAATTTAAGTTGTTTATATTTATTACCAACTACACTATTAACATCATTTATGAAATTACAGATACTTTTAAACGCTATTAAATTTGTTTGGTCGTTCATTTTTACAATATAATAAATAATATTTTAAATTAATATTATTTAAAATTGAAAGTTTTATAATATTTTAAATAATATTTTAAATTAAATGTTAGAAGAAAAGATATCAGTATATGTGGCAAGATTAGAAGATGAAAATAATTTACATAAAAAGAAAATATTAGAATACGAACAGTGTATACAAAATCAAAAAGATATTATAGCGAGTCTTAAAGGTAAATTTAAAATGGAAAGATTAAAAACAGCGATATATTTAAATATATTAAATTCAAATGGTATCAATATAAATAATGTTATAGAAGAAACAGATGAAGGATTAAATATATATAAAACCGAAAATACAAATTTATCTGTAATTGTTCATGATTTTTTCAAAAATAAAAAAGAACAGGCTCAAAAATGTGAAGAAAATAAACAAGAAAATAAACAAGAAAATAAACAAGAAAATAAACATTATAGTATATCTATTAAAAGTCGGAAAAAACATAACCAAAAAACATACAGGACTATTAAAAATAAAGAATTACAAGAAGAAAAACCAGAATTACAAGAAGAAAAAATTAAAAAAATTGAAGATGAGATTGAAAATATAGTTAATAAAAATTTTGATATATCTTATCTTCAGACTATTGAAAACATAGAAACCATATTTAATGAATTATCTTCAGGAAGAATTTGCAAAAAAAGTTCATTTGTATCTATAAAAGAACAAAGAAATCTATTAATTGGTAAAATATCTTTAACAGAGTATATTAATATATTGAAAAAACATAATAAAAGATTGAATGATATTTTATTTAAAAAAGATTATGAACATAAAAAAATAAATTTAAACATTTCTTATACTTTAACTCCTTTAGAACAAAGATTGTTAAACTTTTATAATTATTTTAATACAGAAATAGATACCGATGAAATGCAAAGATTTCAACTTGCATTAAAAATAAATACACCTTATTCAAGAAGATATATTCCTTTTGTTTATTCAGACTTTTTTGAACATATTTACAACTACGGTATAGTTGTTTTTTCGATAAAAGAAAATTTAAAGAGAGTTTTAGTAAATCCTTATGGCTTTTCAAATATAGTGTATGTCAATAATGAAAAATCTTTAAAAGAAGATCCTTATAGTTTTTATTGTTTAGAAAAAATCGATGAAGATGGTAGAAGACTATGGAAAATGGAATGTCGTTTATATGAATTTACTAAATTTATATCTCAAAATTTACTTACATATACAATAAATATATTTAGAAAAATATATATGGATATATTTTTAGATAATATATTTAGAAAAGATTATAAGGATAAAGCCGTTATATGCAGACAGGATTGTGAACAAGTTCTTTTCAATATATTAGAATTATCTAATACAAAAACACTTTGTGAAACTATAAGAAAAATTATTTTAAAAAATTGTACAATAGAACCATCAAAATTAGATAAATTTGATTTTACAGCAGATGACAAACTTATTAAAAAACAATTAGCTTCAGATAATGATACAAAAGAACAAAGTATACATTCAATAAAGAGACTTTTTGATAATATATCAAAAGAAGATTGTGAATTTATTATAAATTCACTTTCTGAATAAAATATTTACGATGAAATATTGGCTATAATATCGTATGGCGATTCTCTATAGATATCGTTTTGCTCTTTTTTTATAATATCACTAGGTGATTCTTTATAGAGGTTTTCTGTAAATTTTTTAAGTTGTTTCATATTAGTTTTTGATTTTCTTTTTCTTGATTTTCTTTTTCTTGATTTTCTTTTTGATTTTCTTTTTCTTGATTTTCTGTTTTTAGTATCTGTTTCGTCATTTTTTACAGGTTTAGTGTTGGATACACATTTACATAATTTAATTTTTCCACCTTTATTTAAGGGTATGAATTTATTTTCTAAAAATAATGTATTTTTTAAATTTATAACTTTTATATCATCTTTTGATAATTCCGAATTTTTATATGTACCGTTAAATTTTGATTCGTAATAGTCGTCCCTTGCTTGTTTAAGTGCTTCCTTGTAAGGTAAATTTCTCTCTTTATTCCATTCTTTTACAAAAGAAATATATGCCATTTTTTATATTAAAAAATATAAAAAATATAAAAATTATATTATTCGATATAATATTAAACCAATCAAAATGACAAAAACAATAGTAATAAAAACATAAAATATATTTTTATTACTATTGTTTTTGTCATTTTGATTTTGTTTCATTTCAACAGTTGTGTTTTGTGGTAATTTATATTCAACTTTATCTGAAACAGCATCATATTCAACTTTATCTGAAACAGCATCATAATCAAGTTTACAATCTTCCATACATTGGTTTGATAAACTACTATAATTACATTTTTGTAAACAAGTTTTAAATGCTTGTTCTTTTTGCATACCAGTATTTAACAATATTGGCATAAATCGCGGAACCTGTTGCCAAATAACAGGTAAATACGGAGATTGATGATCACAGCTATCAACACCGTATATTTGTTTCTTTTTGTCTTCTATAAGTTGCAAACAACTTTTTGAACAATCAGGATCCATATTATATACATCGTTTGTGTTGCTAAAAGCGGCGCAAATACCAAAACAAGTATCATTCATACCTTGTATAGAATTTGGTTCATTTTTGTATTTTATACAAGTAGCTTTTACAGGATTTACTTTGTACATTTATTATAGTTAATATAAATTTAACTTTTATAATTATGAAAAAAACTAACAACAGACAAAACAAAAAATATCAAACTTAAACAAAGTAATAATACATATAGTATATTTGTTTTGTGTTCGCAATTCAATCCAGTTATTTCGCCTTTTAAACACTCATTTCCACTCCATATACCACAAGTTTTATTATCTTTAGGCCATTTTAATGAGTTTTCACAATCTTGCTGATTCAACTTTAATTTGTCATTTTGTTCTAGTATAGCCACTAATACAAAACATATTATTGAACATATTAATAATATTGTAGAAGATAAATATTTATACATATTTATTTATATTCAATAAAAAAAATTATTATCCAGAATACGCCCATTGGTGACTGCAATTAACACATCTTGAAAAGGTGGTCATAGGTTCATCGCTCGATCTAGTCTGTTTTTGAACACTCCAAGTTTTTGTTCCGTTGCATTTTGGACATCTTACGACGCCGTCAACAACTTCGAAAGGTTTTACAAGATAATCATCGTGTTCTTGTATTTTTGATTCTATACTATCGTATATTTTGCATTTCCACCCTAATTTACCAGATTTAATATCACAAGCTATATTTTTAAGTTCATTTGGTTGTTGTAAAACTAAGCCTGCAACTTGATATGTATACCAATTGTACAAATCCTGTTTATTATCATTTTCTTCAGTCTGTTCAACCAATTTGTATATATTTTTTTCTAAAATCTCACAATTTTTAGAATGTTTCAATATTACCGAAAAGGCTTTTATACCTTTAGTTCGGTCAATTTGTGAATTACTACTTGTCATAACTTTTAAAATTTATTCAATAAGTTTTATTAAATTTTCAATTTAACTTATAACACAAGAAGAAATTAATTTTCGACCGTATATATCTTTACTTCTATTACATCTATAATATGAATGTTCTGTCCTACCACAACGATAACAACCATTTAAATTTCCATTATTGTAATGTGATGTTTCTTTGCAATTTTCGGATCTATGATTATTTCTACCGCAACGATAACATATAATAGTTTCACAATCTCTTGAATCATGTCCAGTGATACCACAAGTTGTACATTGATTATAATTAAAATATATATTTTTTCGTATATTTAAATAATCTTCAAAAGATAATGAAAAATTATTATATATACCTCCTCTTACATTTTCAATACCATATTTATCCATATAAATAATCACAGTCTTATTTTCATCACTTCTATCTCCTGAAAAAGTCTCAAGAACATCTTTGTAAGCATAAGTTTTTGTCCATTGGCAGTAATTCTTAGATGCATGTTGTTGTATAACAGAAGATAAATCTTCTGTCGTACCTACATAAATCTTGTTATCTTCAAGTTCTAATACATATACTATCATTTTTATTTAATTTTTTAGATTTTTAAAATATAAATTTGATTCTATAAAAAATAATTTTTAATTTTTACTAAAAATGTTAACAAGTGTTGATTCTAAAAAAATAAAATATATAAATTCAAAACCAAATATACTTTCTATTCTTTTAGAAAGGTATCCAGATAAGGATTGGAATTATCATTATTTATCTGAAAACCCGTATGCTATAGAATATATAAAAAATCATCCTGAAATCACTTGGCAATGGGATGAATTAAAATATAATATAAATATAGATATACACACTGTTTTTACATATAGAAATGTAAATTGGGATTGGAAGTTTTTAACAACATTGCCAAATATGACGATGGATATAATAGCAAAATATCCACATCTACCTTGGTATTATAATTGTATATCTGATAATCCTAGTATAACATACAAGGATATTACACGATATCCCAGAATTGCGTGGAATTATAAATCTTTATCTTCTAATACAAATATAACTGAAGATTTTATAAGAAAAAATATTGACCTTGACTGGGATTGGTATTATTTATCAAAAAATCCAAATTTAAGCAAAATGTTTTTGAATGATGATAAATTTAAAAATATATATTCAGATGTCGTTGATATTGATAATATTAATTTATCAGAATATCAAAATTTAACAATAAATATACTTGAAAAATATATAGATAAATGGGATTGGTATTATATATCAGCTATTAACAAGAATCTTACTCCTGAGTTTATAGAAAAATACAAAGAATATTTTGATTTTGTATATTTGTCTCAAAATCCAAGTATAACAGTAGAATTAATAGAAAATAACTTAAATCAAGATTGGTCATGGTATCATATTTTTAAAAATCCAAATATACCTTTAGAATATTCTACCAAAAAACAATCTAATAATATAGATTGGAGACAAGTTTCATTAAATTCAAATATAACATTAGATTTTATAGAAAAAAATATAGATTTCATACATTTTAACTCGTTATCTGGTAATATTTTTTTATGGGATGATATTATATATGAAAAAAGTGTTAAAAATGATATTCAAAAACGAAAGAGTCAGGTAAATAGAGAAATTAAGAATATATTTTATAATGATATTTGTGGTGAAATTTTAAAGTTTGTAGGTTATGATTAGATACAACTTTAAAATTGATTTTTTAATATATAATGAGAATATAGAAGTGTTAAAAAAATTAAACAGATTATTTTATATATGAATATTATAGAACGCATCAGGACGATGTAATAAATACAAATCATAATTTAAAAAATATAAAAATAGAGGATTATTTAATCGTCCTGACGTATGGGGTCCAGCAGGCGTTATATATATTATTTATCAAATTAAATCGTATAGTATATTGATAAAACATATGGAGAATAATAATTATAATGTATTACATTATAATTTATTCACTAACAGTTATCCGTGTATAATTGAAGATGTAGGAGTTACATATATAATGTACTACAACCGAATTAAATTTACAAATAACAAAGATTTTTATGATACAGAAAATTCTATTTGTATACATACAAATAAAACATTAAACATCTTTTCATGAAAGAAGGTTATTAAATCTGTTTATAATGACGATGATACAAAAGTTCCTATATTTTATATTTTATATTATATTTTATACTTATATGAATAAAGGATATTATCATATACAACAACCTTATGAAAATTACCAGTTCAATTTGTTGTTAATAATAAAGGACTTCATAAATTTAACTTTCAAAACCAATAAATATCATATTTTTAATTTAACTTTTTGATTAGGTAATATCTCCAATAAATAGTATTACAAAAATAAAAATGTATCTAAATAAACATTTAATATATAAAAAATGTCAGATTTTTATATATTTAATTGTCCGCATTGTGAAAACTTTATACAAGTTCCTAAAAACGAAGTTAATTGTGCTATTTTTAGACATGGCTATCATTTTATAGAAAGGGATGGAAAAATACATTTAACAACACAAATAAACCCACACTTATCAAAAGAAAATTGTGAAAAACTTGTTCAAAATGGTTTAATAGTTGGTTGTGGTAAACCTTTTCGAATAGTTAAAAATGGAGATATATACAAAGCAGAAATATGTGGATATATCTAAATATATTTATCTTTCAATGTTACAGGTTTTTTCACACTTTTTAAATTTTTTCTTAAAAATATAGGCTAATACAAATGCTAATGCTAATATTAAAAGAATTATAATAGCATAAAAAATCTATTTTATAAGTTGTCTTTTACCACGATTTTACCGACCCTTCCATAATCCCCAGAACCTCTCTCGTGTATGCTTCGACCTTATGTTGGAATAAATTATTATCCCAATTTAAAAAGACGAATACCATTTTCGTATTCTCCAGCTTCTATGCTATCATACGTTTTATATCTATTCCAATATAAATTTATAGCAATACCCATAATAACAGGACCTGTTATACTTAAATCTGAAAATAATTCATATTTTCTTGTGACTATATTTATGATACGACATTTGTAATGAATATATCAAAATTGGATGTTTCGGTTTACAAGCTATAAAGCTTGATAAATAGCGCATTTAGGTCTAAAAGGAGCTTTCAAGTCTACTATACTTACAAATTGATCATTATCTCTTAATATTTCTCTAAATGGTTTTTCAAATAACATATCAATAGCCATATAAACACAGCCATTGATATATAGAATAGCATATCTCCGCAAATCACATTTAAAAGCATCAGGAATAAGAACGTCAAAAGCGTTTGCATAATTTTGTCCGAAATTATCAAGTAGAAATTTATAACAATCTTTAGCATCCCATAGTTCATATTCATAATCGGGATTTAATTTTTTGTTCTTTCAATTAGACTTTTCATCTTATCCGAAAGGTCTTTTGTTCTCCAAGATTGGTATATTTTTTAGGTATTAAACTCATTTTTTATTATATATTGAAATTTTTATAAATTTTTTTATAAAAATTTCAATATATAATAAAATGTCTCAAAGACCTGAAAGAAGACGGAGAATACTCCAGCAGGAAGAAAGATACACACCGTACCGTTTGGTAAATGTGAATAAAAGATTGGAAGAGAATGTGAAACAAATGGAAGAAAAAGAAGAAAAAGAAATGAAAGAAGAAAAATATCAGATTAGTAAATGTTCAAATTTAGAAGAAGATGGAAATATATATGATTTGTACGGTCAACCTGTCGAAGAAAATGATCAAATACAAATTTATCTTGAAAATACTGAAAAACCATATTGTTATAGCAGAAGAGAATTAGAAATATATTTTTTAAAACAACATATAGACGATGAAGATCCTACAGCTGTAGCTATTACAAGTTGGGAAAATGAAGAGACAAAAAAGAGAGATGTTGTATTTAGGTTGATGCCATATAATATATGGATTACAGCAAAATCTGCTTCATTACTTGTTTATTCTGATTATAAAGTATTTAAAACTTATAAGAAGAAAAATATACCAATTGGTAGTCAATTTGGTGTTTCAAGAATACACGGAGAAATGCATGATGTATGGGAAATTAAACCTATCGTTAGAGATAAAAACTGGGAAAACTGGAAAAACTGGAATAAATTAGGATATGTACCAAATATTAATCGAATGTATAATGCAAACCGACAAATATATTACAGAGGTTTAGAATTTCCTGTAGAAGAAGTTGCTAGCAATTATGGTTTATCTGAAGAAGAAATTATACGTAAAAGAAAAGATCGTCTCGAAGATTTATATATTAACCATAACGACAAAGCCGAAGATAGTACTTTACCACAAAGATCGTTATGTCCAGTTTGTTTAAAATATAATGCCAGTACTTTACCACGATGTTCATGGTGTAATAATATTATTGAAAATCAAAGAAATTGTGATAACGACAGAGGTTGTGTAATATCATTCACAAAAATTAAAAAATCTCGTGCTGTAAGAAAATCTGTAAGAAAATCTCGTGCTGTAAGAAAACCTGTAAGAAAATCTGTAAGAAAATCTCGTGCTGTAAGAAAATCTCGTGCTGTAAGAAAATCTGTAAGAAAATCTCGTGCTGTAAGAAAATCTGTAAGAAAATCTCGTGCTGTAAGAAAATCTGTAAGAAAATCTCGTGCTGTAAGAAAACCTGTAAGAAAATCTCGTGCTGTAAGAAAATAATTTTACTTTAAATTTATTAATTTAACATAACATCTTTCACACTTTATACAATCATCCATAGCATCATGTATTTGATTCCATGGTTCTTTATAAAAACAACTATAAAGATCTATTAAACGTGGAAACTTTTTATTTCCACCTCCTATCATTTTATGTCCTTCTAACATAGTGCAATATTCTTTCTTTTTTTGTATCTCATCTACAACTTCTTTAAGACCGCATCTATAACATTCTGATAATAATACATTTTTATCAAAATTTAAATTATGAGCTATGATAGTATCGCAAATTTTAATATCTTCATAAAATATATTAATCATATCTATAAATGGTATTCCTTCTTTTTCAGCTTTTTCTTGTGATATGTGATGTATAATTTCGTTCTTTATAATAAAATTATCTGGTTTAATTATAGTAGTATAACTCTTAATTTCTATATTATCATTATCTAATATTTTATATGCTATTTGAACTATTCTACTGCTTTCATAATATTTTAATTCTTCAGGATGAAAATAGTTATTAAAACTTTTTGTAATAGGAAGACCTGATGTTTCAGTATCAAAAATTAATTTATTCATTTTGTTATTTAATTAATTGTTATAAAAAATAAACATTTCAATTTAATTTTTTTATAACAATAAATGGTACAAGTAATCGATATATTAAAACCACCTGTTATGTCAAAAAACAAAGGTATTAAAATTTATAAAAAATTCAAAGAAAACATATTGAAACAAAGTAAAACACAAAAACTTTCTAAAGATACGAAACGCGTTGTTAAAAACTTAGAGATGCTAAATTATGGAGATATCAAAGAGACTGAAACAATATCTTCAAACTTATATAAAAGTAAACTAATACAATCCCGTATTGCAAAATTGTTAAAAATAAAAAATAGAGAAGAAAAAGGTTGCGCTGGTAGTATACCTAAAAACTTAAAATGGAAACCTAAAATGAGTTTTTGTAAAATGATGAAATATTTCTATTCTGACAATAATGATTCTCATATATATTTTTCTACAAAAAACATTAGTGATGTATCAAAACTAGAAGATTCTAAATTTATATTAAAAAAATATCTAAAAGAAGGTAATTCAGAACCCATATACGACATTAGTAATAATGATATCGAGTTTCCATTATTTATAAAACTAAGACAATTTGTAAATTCTTCTTCTGGATATATTTTATTATCTGGAATAAAATCTAAGCGTCAATTATCAAACACTACATTTTTAAGTAATAAATCATATAAACTTGATTTAGAAGATGTTGTTTTTTGGGGGTATATACAATATAAAAATTACGGTAATGTTTTTAAAATAGTATTGTTTTAATAATTTCACAAGTATTATAACAAAAGATAGTATATATAATTATTACAATCGATTGTTTTAATAATGAAAAGTTGAATTAATATTATAATAACAATCAATAATATTTCACTCATTTTTTATTTAAAAAATTTATGTTTTTAAAAACTTTCATTATTATAATTTTTTATAATTTTAAAATTATCAATTTGTTTTATAATACAAGTTTTACAAAAATTATAAATTGTATTGTTATTAGAAAAACTCAAACAAACTTCTTCAACGCCACATATATCACATATATGTTTTTCAATTATAACAGAATAATTAGAAATTCTTTGAATAGTTGACATTATATTATATTTATTTAATAACTATTTAAATTTATTTTAGTCTGTTTTATACCAAGAAAAATAGGAATTTAATTTATTATCTTTTAACCAAGGATTTTTAAATATTTTTTCATATGCTTCATTATCTTTATCTAGATGTAATATATAATCAATACATTTTTCCCAACTATCATATTGTCTTACATTTATAAAACTGTCTATATTAAAGTGTTTATCAACATTTTTGCATCCAAGATATATAGGTATACTTCCTGCCAGCATTGGATTTGTTATTTTTTCTGATATATAGCCATCTACATATTCATTTTCAAACGCAATTACAAATTTATATTTTGAAAACATTTTATGATTATCGTGGTGACTGTTAGGGTGATCTAATTTCATATTATTTTTACATTTACCCCAAGAATCAACCCTGTTTCCAGACATTTTTTGTAATAATTCAAAAAAATCTTCTCTGTCTGATACACCTTTAAATTTTCTATCACAATTTGAATATACAAAAGCACAAAATTTATTCTTCTCTTTTAATACTTTTGGTTTAATTAAATCGTAAGGTGAAATATTATATTCAGCAAAAGACAAACTATAAGCAGGAACATAAATATATTGTTGTTTATGTTTTGGGTACATTTTAGTAGTTATAACCAAATCTGCATTTATTTGACTATCGTCGTTTGGTTCTCTGTCTATTGTTATTTTTGGTATATCATATATTTTTTGATATTGTTGTGAATTAATATTATCAATTATTATATTTGCTTTTTCAATATCATTTGTAATATATTTTTTAGGAAATATATGAGATATAAAATTAACATCGTAATTTTCTTTTACTAAAACATATTCTTTTACAGGTATAATATCATTCAAGTATTTTAAAAAATTATATATTCCAGGTATATGTATTTCTTCTACCTGATTTTGGTGTAATGTACTTTCTAATGATACATTTGTTGCCATAATTGAAGGGGATATCGTGTATGTTTTTACAATAGAATACAACCATTCATCAATGACACCAAATCTCGGAAAGTTATCTCTTATTCTTTTAATGTGATAAGGATAATTTAAAGTATCTAATATTTTTTTCATTCCAGAACGTGATATAAGATAAGAAACGCAACCGTAATATTCAGGATCATAATCAAGATATTTTATATTTTTATTATTTGTATCTATTTTTAAATTTAAAGAAAATAACTGCAAGCATTCCCAATCTACTGGGGCGTTTTTCACTATTTCTTCGATATTTTGAAAAAATTTATATGGTTCTGTATACACGTCATCTTCGCAAATTATTGCTATTTTATCACCTTTATCATAAGATAAATTTATAGCTTTTATATGAGAAAGAAAACAACCTATTTCTCCAAAAGACATATGTTTGTAATCATTTATAAATTCTATATCTTCTATTTTGCATCCTTTTTTATTTTTTATATTTTTACCAACCACTCCACGTATTCTTGTAAAATTATTAGATATTTTCGAAAGTTGTTTTTCACAATATTCTTTTCTTTCTATATTTTTATCCATATTAATGTAGTATATAGGATAAGATATTTTTTTTATAGGAATGTTATATTTTTCTATGTTATTGATAATATTATTAATTGGTAGTTCATTTTGTTTTGGATTTTTGTTTTTTCTATATAGTTTACTTCTTATATACAATAACATAAAAAAAGTTATTATTAACATTAAAAAAATGATTAGTGAATATTTCATATTTATTATAAATAAATATTTTTATGTGGAACTACTATCATTCCAATCAGTACTTAATTCGTTTATTATACCATATCTAGTACCATATTTACTCGGAAATTTTTCTGAAAATACACAATATTTTTTAAGTCCTACATATCTCATATCGTAATTATCATTATCTTCTTGAAAAAAGCTTTCTCCGATAGTTATTACTAAATCAAATGGATAAATAATTGGTAATATACTTTTTAATATAAATTTTGCAGACCTGTTATTTACAATATATGCCCAGGCACCTGTATTTAATCCTGCTTTCACTAGATTTTTTGATACTCTTATAACGTTATCACTATTATTTCCCATACAACTACCTAAAAATATAACATCCCAATTTATTTTTTCCAAATCTTTTTTAACATCACTCATAATATTATCAAAATTATCTCTGAAAAGAATATCATCTTCTAGGATTAAACAATTAGATCCATCTGGTAATTTTGAGACTTCTTCTAATGCTTTAACATGGGATAAATAACATGCAAATGTATTATTTGACATTTGTTTTTTAAATTTTTCATTAACTTGAAATATTTCTTTTGGATATTTTTTTATATCATTTCCTAAAACAGCAGGTAATCGTTCAGCCCATAAATTATATTTTTCACATTGTTCTATAGAATGATGCAATCTATCATGTTCATTTTCAACATTGATAATTAAACATTTATATATTCCATACTTTTGATTAGGTGTTTTATTTACACTTAAAGTTTTTAATATGTTTCCAGGTAAAAAATCTTTTATTTCTTCGTGAGTATCGGCATTTTGTATTCCAGCTGAATTTTTTTTCTTTATTTTTGCAATGTCTAAACAATCATTACCATACCAATATTTAAGAAGGTTATCAACGTTATTTGGTGTGTTAACTAAAATATTATAGAATAATTTTTTACGCAGAGGAAATATATATTCAAAAGGACACAGCCATGAATTGTATTTTTCTTTATTTTTAATAATAGTATTATGAAACTGAGATGGACCGTCGAAAAGAAAATCTTTATTATCTATTTTAATTTTACTCATTATTGCAATGTCTATATGATTATGATTTGTTTTACTATAAAGAACCGAATAATATTCATAAGAAGGTGGATACGAACCTTCTTTTTTATACTTTTTATTATATTCTACCACGTAACCGAATTCTTTTATTTTTGGAATGAGTTTTTTAACCTCTTGTATGGTAGCAGTTGTCATTGTATCAACATCGTCATCCCAGGGAATAAATCCTTTATGTCTTCTTAAACCAAGTAATGTTCCAAAAGCTATCCAAAAAGGTATTTTAGCATCGTTAAACACATTTGTTATATTTTGTAACATTTCTAAAAGTATACTATTACAACAAGGATATGAACAATTTGGAAAATTACATTTTTCACTATTTTTATGACACATCTTAATTGTTTCATATTTTTTTGTATAATTACTTAAAAAAGTTGTTTCTAATTTTTCTCTAACTTTTTTCTTTATTGATAATAATTTGTATAATATGAAGATGATTATTATAATTATTATTAAAAGGATAGTTTTCATTTATCATATTAAATAAAATGTTTGAAAAAAACAATCCAATATTAATTGCAAATTTTCATCTATTCCATAATTCAAGTATAGAATTAGATAAAATTTTTAAACAAGATTACAAGTATTATAAAATAATACTTAAAGCTGAATGTAAAAATGACGAAGATGGATATATATGTATGGAATTTAAAATAGACAAAAAAAATTATTTGTGTTATAACAGCATTATTATTGACTATATAAATCCAAAGTTAGAAGCAACAGATAATAACCTTATTATTTCAAAAACATATAATAAAGTAGATTGTGATATATATATATTAAACCCAAATACAAGCTTTGACAAAACTATTATTTTTAATTCAAATCAAAATAAGATGTATGGAAGCTATTCTATAAATGGTTCAATAAAATTTGATGGTATTAGATTTTTTATTTGGAAACCACAATATGCAGAATATAATAAATTTACAAAGATAATAGTAGATGTTTATGGATACAAAGATGTTGTTGATATTAATTTTTAATTTTATTATAAAATTATAAAATATAAACATTTTATAAATGGATATTATAGATAATGCAAATGATGAACAAAAACGAAATATTGAAAAAAATACACAGGATATAACACAGAGTATCTCAGTTATTAATGATGGTAATTCAAGTGAAAGTCAAAAAGTTCAAGCACGACAAATGCAAATTCAATCTACAGTAAATAATTATAAAATAATCTCTAACATTTTAGGAGATACTGACGATGTTAAAAATTCTTTTGACGTTTTCACAGATCCAAAGTATATTCCTGGTATTCTTTGGGATTCTCAGCCGGCTGAATTACAAGAAAAAATAAATAAATTGAAGACATCTAAATTATGGCAAGCAACTTTTGATAAATTGACAAATTTAGAAAAATTAGTAGATTCAGATAATTTGAAAGGTTTATCAGACGCTTTAAAAAATGGAGATAAAGTAGAAATAGAAAAAATTAGTGAAAAAATGACAAACGATGTTGGAAACAAACTATCTGAAGATCAAAAAAATAAAATAGAAAAAGATACAGGATTTACCTGGAAAGACGTTTTAAAATTTATGTTGAAATTATTAGCTTTTCTAGGTGCAGGTTATGCTGCTTATGAAATATTTGAAATGTTAAATCAATTGTTATGTAATATGGCTAAACAGGATTCTGGTTGTAAAGTCACTGACCCAAATGGAAACGCAAGTATATTAGTTTGGAATCAAGGATTATCGTGCAGTGCAACACAAGACTGTACTTACGATTCCATTTGCGGAGGATGCTCAAATTCCAACCAGTTACCACCTAATTCTCCTCCTTGTTGTTGTAGTTCTGCTGTTGATGCAAATGCTAAAAACCATACAGGTTGGCAATATCAATATACGTGTTCGAATATTTGGGACCAATTAACAAAATTAGGTCAATCTTTACTTTCAGATTTAAGTCCGCAAAATTTACTAAATAATTTGGAAAAAATTGCTAAAAGTATAGGAATAGCTATAGCTATTATTTTTGGAATAGTCATATTATTTTATATTCTTAAATTTGCTATAAAATACATTCAAAAAAAGATAGATTCAAAAGAAAGTTCAGAAGAATAATAATATTAAATTATTAAAAAATTTTTTAATAATTTATCTTTTTAAAATAAATCTTTTAGTTCCAAGTAAAAATATAACTATACATAAAAAAATTATTCCAAATAATATTGTCATATTGTAAAGTCTTTTGAATTTTGTTTTAGCATCTTTCAAATCTTGTTGTTTACTTGTTATGATACCTTGTATACCTGAAACTTTTTTTTTCATATTTACAATCTGAATACTTAAACCTGTATATTCAGTATTCATTGAATCTTGATAATTTTTCATAAGTTGAACATAATCACATATATTCTGTTGTAATTCTCTTTGACTATTATAAGCTGTATAACCTCCCATAGCTGCACTGCCTAAAACACCTCCTAAAAGCATAACTATTCCTGCCATTTTTATGATATAACAATATAAATTATAATAATTATTAAACAACCAAAAATTATAGAAATCAAAAGTTGATTTTCAGTAATATTTTCAGACATTATTTCTTCATTGTATTGTTCTATTGTCTGCATTAAATTAAGTTGATCGTTATAAAATTTTTTTTGTTCATCAGTTAAATTTTGTTTTTGTCTAGAAATGAATCCATTTAATTTAGTTTTCAAATCACTAAATTGACTTTGTACTAATTGCAAACCATTGTCGTTTGTTTGCCAGAAATCTGACAAACCAAACATACCTGCAAGACCTCCAAAGACACCATTCATAATAGCAGTGTTCGTTTGATCTCCGCCATAATTACTTAAATCACAACTCATTTTATATTATACGGTTATTTTTTTGAATGTGTAATAAGATATTTAATATACCATATAAATGTGATTAATAATAGTAATATTCCCAAACCTGTAATAATATATACTGTTACAGGAGTTTTTGGAGGAGACCAAATATCTATATTTTTATTCATTAATGATAAAACGTGTATAACATCAAGTGTTGTCATACAAATTGGTTGTGTATTCCAATTATCACCTTTGCATACACAAGAAGATGCCTGAACTAAATTTCCATTTTCACATTCGTAAGATTGACATTCATACTGAGTATTTTCTGTGCATTGAATACAATAATCATCGGCTATTATAGGGCATGGATAATTAGTATAACCATCTGTATAACAAAAACTACTTGTTCCCCAATTAACTTGATCTATAGCATTAAAATTGGTACTATAAACAGGGTTTGGAGAACAAGCACCGTCATTACACTTAAAAACGACATCTGAAGGAGGTTTGCAAATAGTTCCGTCTGTTGATATTGTAAAATTCGGAGGACAAGGATTCGATAAACTACTATTTGGTTTTACATTACAATCATTATCAACACTGCAAGTTTTAGAACAAGTATTACTTGAATTTATTTGTTGTCTAATATCAATTATATTTCCCGTTGCATCTTTAACACACCAACTACCATCTGCTAAACTATTACATTGCGTGTTATTAGTACTACCGCAAAATCCAAGTAGTCTAACTACGCCGGTTTGTATATTATATTGAACACAACCTTGATGATAACTGGGAGCATTATCAAGGTTTTTTCTTGTATTCAAAATATTATGATTTTTTACAACACCAGCTATACCAATTCCTAAACTTGCAATAACCATGAACGTGATTAAACAATGTGAAAATCTATCAAAATTACTCATTTCACTACTACCTAAAAACATTTCTTTAATTTTCGTCAACAACGTTTTAGTAGTTTCTGGAGATTTTTCCAAACTGTTCCCGCCTTCTCCTTTGCTTTCTTGAAGTTTGTCTAATGCATCATATATCGGTTTAAGTTGTTTTGAAATATACTCGTTCATTTCAGGACTTATTTTAGAAATATCTTTCGAAGATAAATCGTTAGATACTGTTTCTTTGTCAATTCCTAATTTTTCTGAAAATGAGCTTTTTAATGTTTCTAAAGAATTTCTAAATTTATTAACTGTTTCTTCTAAACTTCCAATTTTTTTTAGAATATCATCATTCATTCCTGCGTTTTTTATTACTTTTTCTGAATCTGATAAATCTGATTTATTAACATCCTCAACCGTTTTTATAGAATCACTTAACTCTTCAGATTTGTCTAATACATCTCCTTTATATTTATAATTATCAACTGCTTTACTTTCTAAATCTAAATCTGCCATAATTTTTTATTATTATAATTAATAATAAAAAATGTCACAATTAAATTGTACTAATAAAATTGCCGATTGCAATCAAAATGAATTAGCTGTTAATAATACTTGTTATCAATATTCAGCATCTAATAATAATTCTGGAACAGTTTTTGAATTTTCTAATAATGAAACAGAAGGTAATATAATAGGTACAGATACAAATATTAATTTACACGAATGCGCTGTAAAATGTTATCAAAATCCAAATTGTAGTGCAATTAGATTTAATATTTCTCCTGAAGATTCAGATGGAGGATTGTTAAGCGAGGGAGATTGTTATTATTATGGTTACAATCTAGAATCTAAAAATACATTACCATCTTGGCCAGATAAATGTTCTTCTATATATACTAAAAATATAGTTGATAATAGTAATAAAGTTTCTATAGGTCCGATAGTTATAGATTTAAATACAGCTAGAACAAGCGATAGTCAATCTCAAGTTAAAACTAAATATTCTGGAAGTGTCTGCAGAAGAAAAATAGCAGACGACGCTACTGGAAATATTTACGATTTTCAAACAATACAAGATATGTCAGATTGGTGTAGTAAAAATCAGAACGTTGATAGTTGTAAAAATTTTTGTGATAATGATGCATATACCAATAATTACTGCCCTTGGAAATCTAAAATCACAAAGATAACATATATTTTAATAGGAATATGGTTTTTGTTAGTTTTTCTTATGGTATATTTATATATAAGAGCCGAAACAATTATCAAGAAAAAATATATAATATTTTCTTTTAGTATAATTTTAATAGGAATATTAATATATATTGTATATAATATTGGAGTTGTTTTTGGATATTTTAAAGGAAGTACCCAAAAAGATTACTCAAGTAATATAATTAATATTTCTGGTTCTGGAACTTGTGATTCGTCAAGTAATGGTTTATCGTGTAAACCATTTGGAGATGTCGGTTGTATTAACCAACCAGAATATTTATATTACGGTATTCCTTATTACTTTAAAAGTGTGAATCAAAGAGATAGTAATGGTAATAAAGTGGGATATTGCGGTGGTTTATTACCTCCTGAAGGATATATTGGACAGCAGATAAATCCCGGACAAACTAATCAAGGATGTTTTAATATTTTAGACACAACGACTGACGAATCAAACCCACCTGGTATTTTTATGATATATCAAGGTGATGGAACGCTTCCACCTACAGATATTCCTGTTCCTGTTCTTAATGGAGATTCTATATTATTGCAAAATGTATCGAACAATAAGTTTTTCGCTATTGATTTAGGCGATATTACAATGTGTTGGGCCGAAGACGGAGGCACTCCAGACAAAGGTTTAGCAATTGGTAAATTTGCCGTTCTTACTTCTGTAACCGGACGTGATATACGTCCACCAAACACTAGCGACACTGGTGTATATTATCTTAACGAAATGAATATCACAAGTAAAAGTAATTCACCATATATACCTTTAAACAACTTTTCTTTTTCAGTCAATTACAGTGTATATGCAACAGATCCAAACAATAACCAGACTATTTTAACACCGCGTGGAACTGTTTTTGTTTCTTGTGATCCTTCTTCGGATTCTTTAAATTCGTTCCTTGTAGATATACTAGGTAATAATAATAATTCGGATTATAGTTGTGCACATGTACACAATGATGATGATGCCGATGATTATCTTTATCAACAAAAAGATGGAATTTGTCCAAGTCCTGGTAATAGAACAGCTTTTCCTTCAACATCTTGTACATCTACAACTGATTGTACGGGAACAATAACATTTTCAAATTTTAATTATTATCCCGCCTCTGTTTGGGTATTTTCAGCAGAAAAAGTTAATTCAAGTTAGTAAAATTTTTACATATATAAATACCGTTTGTTTGAGAAGTGCAACCTTCTCGAAGATTTACGCCATCTGTTATGTAACCATTAGGACAAATATTATATGATAATGTGTTTTTTGGTGCAGATACAAACATTATTCCAGACGGTGATAAATAAGGTAAATTATATTTTTTTAGGTCTGATATTGTTTTGTATTGAGTACATAAACCCTTTTTCAAACACATTTGGTCGTTGTCTACAGGATCTAAAATTCCTGAATTTTTATCGTTAGTAGTATTATTTTTCATTACAAAAGGAGGTGTAAAAGTACAACTACTTCCTTCGCAAGAAGAACATGACGTAAAAGATTCCCTTGATATTTTTAATCCTAAAAGGTATATTATACTAGATATAAATATCATTATAATTATAATCATAAATATAGACATTTATTTATGATTATTTTATTTTATATAATTATGATTTTAAAAAACTATGTCTGTTTGATACAAGAACAATTCAAATATTCAGCGCCATTATTACTATAATTACAGTCATATAAAACATGCGATACGTTATCCACAGTTCCTCCGCAAGTAGCAGTCTTCCAGCCTATATTTTTCATTTCACCGTTTGTATCAACCGAACAATACGTGACACAGGGGTCCATACCGTTATTACCTGTTGTTGATAATATATCTTGTACTGTTTGTGTAGATAATAAAACAGCTGAATCTGCATTTAAACTCAAGCCTATCATATAAACAGTGTTATCACTTTGAGCTAATTGAGTAAAATATTTTGAAGAATTAACATCTTGTATAATAATATTATCACCACTAGAAATTATATTATAAGTTGATGGAGATTTATCTTCGCTGACTACATATACAACACCTTGATTATTATTACCAGTTAAATCTGTTTTTAAATACCATTTTGTTGACGCTGAATGTGTATTTAACATTGTTCCTGAATACACTCTTATATATTTAGTTTCGCTTTCATATTCATAATATACATCTAAAGAAGTGAAAACTCCAGAATCATTTGTAGCTGAAACTGTAAAAGTGCCGGGAATTTGAAGTATTGAGCTACCACTCGTATTTTTTTTGTTTATATCTACTAATCCTAAAGGAAAATAATATTTTTTATATGGATTCGGATTTACATTATCATAATTAATAAACGATAAAGTACTTATTAAATTAGGAACTGATTTAAAAATAGTAAATTTACCTGAAGGTATCGTAGATAAACAAGTACCTTTATAACATACCCGACCGCTATCACAAGTACCGGTCCAATTAAGAGGGGAGCAAACACTGTTATTATTGTTTCCACCTCCTCCGTCTCCTCCGTTTCCACCTCCTCCGTCGGTATTATCATTACTATTTTTTTTCTTTTTTAAAATTACTATTATTCCTATAGTGATTCCTAATAATAAAAATATACCAATTGTACCAAAAATAATATATTTTCGTTCCATTTTATTTTATATAAAATAAAAAATGTCTTTTGAATTTTTTAAAAAACATTGGTATATTATTATATCGTCAGTTATACTCATTGCTATGGTTATATTATTAATCATAAGTTCAAAAAAAAACATAAATATACCTAAACCTACAAAAGTTGATTCTTATCTAAGTAAAAAATCACCGTTTATAACAAATTTATATATTAGTTCTTCTGATACTAAAGATGCTATAAATTGTGCCCCTGGATTTTCAAAGATGTTGGTGTCGGATCAAACCCAATTATGGAATAATTCAAATAGTTCTGGAACTTTAAATACCGAAGGTAAAAACCCGTATGTTTATATATGTTATAAAACATCTACAAATGTAAATGACGATACCCCTGTATTAACAGATATAAAATTGAACAATATAGGTGGAATAACAGATAATAGCTATAAATGTTGCGATATAAATGGTAATGAAATATGTTATGGTAATTATATGGATTGTATAGGTAGATGTTGTCCTTCAGGACAAGAATGTAATAATGGTGTTTGTCAATAAAAAATCATTTGATGTTAATACTTAATATTTTTCTTCTTCTTCATTTGTCTTTCTACTTTTCTTCTATATTGTCTTGAAATTTTGATTTCTATATCATTTTTTATGTCTTTAATTGTCAAACCAAATTTTTCATACCAATTGTCTCCGTATATTTTTTTAAGAGTTTCTAATTCTGTTTGAGTTAAGTCTAAAGGACTTAAACCCGAATTTAATGCTTCTGAAGCATATCGTAAAATATATTCGTCATTATTAACTTTATCAAAAGACTTGTTTTCTATTTCTTTTAAAGTATCGTTAGAATACATATATTCACCTATTTTTTTATATTCTTCAATTTGTTCTGGTGTTAGCATTTTTTTAGCATTTTCTACCATAGGATTATTAAATACGTCTTCACTCATTGTTTTTTATTATGAATAAAATTTGTTTTTTAAATCTCCAAATCCTCCTATAAATTCATCATTTAAAAAAATACGAGGCCATGTTTCGTATTTTTTTCCGTCTTTATACACCACTAAAGGACTTGACAATGTATCTTTATCTATAATTTCAACTTCTACGTTATCTTTTTCAGTTTTTCGCTTTAATAATATATTTTTTGCATCTTCACAATATGGACAACCTTTTTTAGAATAAATAAGCCATTTTTCTTTTATACCAAAGTTCATTTTTATTTGTTTAGATGATTTAGATTTACGTAATCTGTTACGAGGTGATTTAGATTTACGTAATCTGTTACGAGGTGATTTAGATTTACGTAATCTGTTACGAGGTGATTTAGATTTTTTCATACTTTTCATTTATATATGACAACATTTAAAGATAATAATATATAAAACCAAATAATATGTCTGGGCTAAACAGAGGTACATATAGGAAATATAGTAATACAAGTATAAGTGATATTGAAAATTATGAAAACGAAGATTATTTAAATGCTATAAAAAAATTACACAAAGATAAAACATCTTTAAAAGATAAATTAAAAAAACTTTTAAAACAATACGATGATAAAGAAGAAGAACATAAAAACGAAATATTAAAGAGTAAACAATATTATCAAAATTATATTAACGAATTAGAACTTGAAAAAAATAATTTGAAAACTATATATGATCGTGAAATAAATATTATTAAAAAAGATCATGAAAACAAAATTATATTTTTAGATAAGAAATACAATAATTTTTATAATACAACTGAAATAAATATTAAATCACTTGAAAAAACATTAGAAGAAAAAGAAAAAAAATTAAATTTAATATCACAAGAATATGAAATAAAAGAAAATCAATTAAAAGAACAAACTAAAAAATTTTTAGATTCTCAAACAAAAGAAAAAAATGAACTTGTAAAAAAGATGATTGAAAAAGAAAACGAAACAAATGATTTTAAAAAACAATTAGAAGATAACGAAAAACTTTTAACGTTCGAACGTGAAACACAGATAAAAAATATACAAAATATAAAAGATACTTATGAAAAGAAGAAAAAACAAGACGAAAAAAATTTAGAAGAAAATAAGTTGCTTTTAAAAATCGAAAAAGATAATTTGAAAAAAGAATATCAAATTAATTTAGAAGAAATAGTATCTATGACAAATAAAAAATTATCTGAAAATAAACAACAATGTGATTCTAAACTTTTTGATATAGAAAAACTTAATGATATAAAAATAAAAAATATAGAAGATGACAACAAAAGAAATTTAGAAAATATTATATACCAAAACTGTCAAAAATTAAATTTATTAGGTATAGAATATGAAAATAAATTAAAAGAGATAAAAAATGAAAATTTTAAATTATCTTCGCAAATAACATTGTTAAAAAAGGAAATAGAAGAAATAAAAAATGATAACGAAAAACAGATAGAAAAAATAAAGAATGTTAACGACATTGAAAAACAATGTATTATAGTTAATTATGAAAAGAAATTATCCGAAATTAACCAAACTCATGAAAAAACAAAAGTTGAAATTACAAAGGAATACGAAGTTAATAAAAATAAATATATTGAAACAATAAATAAATTAAACCGTGAAATAAAAGAAGTAAAATCAAATTATCAAATAGTTGTAGATGATTTAAAAATTGAAAACGAAAAAAGTAAAGGCGAAGGTCAGGATAAAATTTTAGAAAAATCTCAACAAATTACACAATTAAAAGATACTATTAAAAAATTACAAGAAAATTTTGAAAATATCAATAACTTAAATATAAATAATTTTAATAAACAAAAAGAGTTATACGAGAAAGAAATCACAAAAAGAGATGATACTATAGTTCATTTTGAACGTAAAGTTAAATTATTATCAAGTGAAAGTTCGGATAAAATATCTTTCCTTGAACGCAAAATAAATAATATCAACGAAGAATATGAAATTGTTAATTCTAAAAATATAGAATACAAATCTATAATCGAAAAAGCAGAACAAAATATGTCAATATTAAAAGCTGAAATATTAGTAAATCACCAAGAAAAAGAAAGATATATAGAAAAACTTAAAATTTTAGATGAATCACAGGGTAAAATGGAACTTAAATTTATTGATTTGAAAAACAAAGAATATGAATATACAAGAATGAAAGAACAAGTTCAAAAATTAAACTTGTCAGAAACAAAAATTAAAGAAGAATTATCACGTGTTGTCGATGAACTAAATTTTGTAAAGACAGATAACGATAAAAAAACACGGGCGTATGAAGCAATGAAAAATAATTTTTCTAAAGTAAGTCTTAAGTTATCACAAGATGTAAAATCAAAAGAAGAAATTATTGAACATTTGAAAAAACAACAAATTGAATTAGAAAACAAAAGTGAAATAAAAAGATTAAAAGAATATATTGAATTTTTAGAAAAATATAAAGAAGAAGGTATAGAAAAATGTTGTATTGAACTGAAAAAGTATGAAGAAAATTTAGAAAAATATAAAAACACAATAGAGGACTTGGAAAAACAGAAAACTGAATATATTGAAAAAATAGAATCTAATAAAAACACAATAGAGGACTTGGAAAAACAGAAAACTGAATATATTGAAAAAATAGAATCTAATAAAAACACAATAGAGGACTTGGAAAAACAGAAAACTGAATATATTGAAAAAATAGAATCTAATAAAAACACAATAGAGGACTTGGAAAAACAGAAAACTGAATATATTGAAAAAATAGAATCTAA
>Ga0255182_1000350_pt1 | contig 33596 bp, 25 predicted proteins | sample Atl_UVDOM_RepA_8_FD_188420 | JGI IMG/M metagenome (GOLD analysis project Ga0255182, IMG submission 188420) | Freshwater microbial communities from Altamaha River, Georgia, United States - Atl_UVDOM_RepA_8d | ecosystem: Environmental > Aquatic > Freshwater > River | place: USA: Georgia...
CGCCCGCGCGGACCCACACCCAGTGCACTTCGCCCACCGACAGGCCCGCCAGCTGCCAACGGAAGTTCCAGTTCCACGCCATCTTCCAGCCGTCCTCGGTACCCGGCTTGAAGGTCGCCGGATCGAACGGACGGCCCGCCGTGTAGTTCTCGAGCGCGCCGTCGGACGCGATCGTCGCCTGGCCGGCAAACTGCTCGGTCGCCTTCTTGTAAACATCGAGCGGCGACAGGTCGCCCGCGTCCTTGATCTTCACTTCCATGCCGTCGAAGATCTGGATGTCCTGGTATTCGGCCGGCGTGAACGGACGAATCAGATCTGCCTTGTCGTAGGTGATCACGTCACCATCGACGAACTGGGGCTGCGCATCCTGGTTCGCCTTGAACCAGGCCATGTAGTCATCGGGCGTGAACGCGCTCGCCGCCAGCGGCTGCGCCGCGAACGCGGCCAACAGTGCAAGTCTCATTGGCTTGATCATGTAAAGGAGCTCCTCGTTCTGTCTTTTGATGAATTAGGTTCCGCGCAGCCCGCCGAGGGTTCAATCCAGCGACGGGCGTCAGGACTGCAGTCTGGTTCTACCTCGCGCCTCGCCTCCCTCCTCCCGGATTTACAGGCATAAAAAAAGGCCGCATGGCGGCCTGTTCTTGAAAATCACGGGGTGGGAATACCGTGAGGGATTCCCACCCCGGGATGGCCTTAGCGGCCTTCCGTCAGGTAGTTGACGTCCAGGATCTTCTTGACGAGATCCAGATCGGTCGCCGGGCTGGCATGCCCTCGGCACGGCACCAGGGTGCCGCGATTGTTCTGGAGGTCGATCACGTTGATCGACTGGAACATGCTGACCCGCGAACCCGGCGGCGTCGGCTCAGCCTTCCACTTCGTGACCTGCTCTTCGACCTGCGGGTCGTCGGAGAACGCCTTCGACAGCTGCCACACCTTCCACAGCTTGCCCGCCTTGTCGAACGCGTTCGCGTGATAGCACTCCCCCGTCTCGCGGTCAATGTGGATGAACTTCTGCGAGTACGGGTGGCTGGCGCGCTTCGGAATCTGCTTCATGACGTCGACCGTGCGCAGTGCCCAGTCGTCGAGCATCGCCCAGCCGTTCGGGCCGTAGTAGACGGCGTCGGAATTGCGGGAACGCGCGACGGCCAGCGTACGGGCGGAGCCGACGTACTCCCACTCGTGCTCGAGCGGACGGCCGTTGAAGCAGTAGAAGTCTTCCAGCGTGTGGTCCGTGCCCAGCAGCGAGTCGGACTTCACTTCCACCGAGATGCGGCGCACGCGACGGAGGCTCGGGATGTACGCCCAGGAGTCGTCGGACTTGCGCGGATCGTCGTAGCGCAGAATCAGGAACGCCGTGCCGGCGATGTCGAACGGCGACGCGAAGCCCGTGTATTCACGGAATTCGGTGCCCTTCGCGAAACCTTCGCCGTTGTTGACCTTGTAGTTGCTCTCCGGCATGTCCGAACGATGCGAGAACATCACGCGTCGATACGGGCCGGCCAGCACGCGTTCGAAGGAACCGCCGCCCTGGTAGTACGGCTTGTACTTGCCGCCGCCTTCGCCCATGACTTCGTGGTTGGAGTGCTCGCCACCGGCGCGGACCCACACCCAGTGCACTTCCTTGTTGGAAAGACCACCGAGCTGCCAACGGAAGTTGAAGTTCCAGATCATCTTCTGGCCGTCTTCCTTGCCGGGCTTGAAGGTCGCCGGGTCGAACGGGCGGCCAGCCGTGTAGTTCTCGAGCGCGCCGTCGGCGGCGATGGTCGCCTGACCAGCGAACTGTTCGGTGGCTTTCTTGTAGATCTCCGGGGGGCTGATGTCGCCGGCGTCCTTGATCTTCACTTCCATGCCTTCGAAGATCTGGATGTCCTGGTACTCGGCGGGCGTGAACGGACGAATCAGGTCGGCCTTGTCGTAGGTGATGACGTCACCGTCGACGAACTGGGGCTGCGCATCCTGGTTGGCCTTGAGCCAGGCCAGATAGTCGTCGGGCGTAAAGGCACCTGCGGCAAACGGCTGCGCCGCGATCGCGGCCAGCAGTGCAAGTCTCATTGGTTTCATCATTAAGGGAGCTCCTCGTACTCTGTCTTCAGTGAGTTCCGCCTCAGGGGCCGACGGTTCATCGGTCTCGAGCTGCGGTCATTCGCTCTTCCGCGTCGCGCCAGTTTAGTACTGGTTCTTCGACTGAAAGAACTCGTCGTCGTTGGGTCAGGCCTGTGCCCATGACATCGGCGTGACAGCGTCTGAGTGTCGCACGACTGTTTTGAAAACGGTAGCTTCCAGCCCGCCTGCGCGCGCCGAAAACCTGAAAAAAACGGGCCGCGGTGCGGCCCGAACTCCAAAATCGAAGTGTGCACCGCGGCATGCGGTGCACTGGCCTCAGCGGCCTTCGGTGAGGTAGTTGACGTCGAGGATCTTCTTCACCTCGTCCAGATCCGTCGCCGGCGCGGCGATACCCCGCGTCGGCACCAGCGTGCCGCGGTTGTTCTGCACGTCCATCACGTTGATCGACTGGAACATGCTGACCCGCGAACCCGGCGGCGTCACCTTCGCCTTCCAGTTCGTCACCTGCTCCTGCGCCTGCGGATCCTCGGACCACAGCTTCGACAGCTGCCAGATCTTCCACAGCTTGCCCGCCTTGTCGAACGCGTTCGCGTGGTAGCACTCGCCCGTCTCACGGTCGATGTGCAGGAACTTCGTCGAGTACGGGTGGCTCGACCGCTTCGGCGTCTGCTGCATAACGTCCACCGTGCGCAGCGCCCAGTCATCGAGCATCGCCCAGCCGTTCGGGCCGTAGAACACCGCGTTCGCGTTACGCGAACGCGCCACCGCCAGCGTGCGCGCCGAGCCCACGTAGCTCCAGTCGTGTTCCAGCGGACGCCCATTGAAGCAGTAGAAGTCTTCCAGCGTGTGGTCCGTGCCCAACAGCGAATCGGACTTCACCTCCACCGAGATGCGGCGCACGCGGCGCAGGCTCGGGATGTACGCCCAGGAGTCGTCGGACTTGCGCGGATCGTCGTAGCGCAGGATCAGGAACGCCGTGCCGGCAATGTCGAACGGCGACGTGAAACCCGTGTACTCACGGAATTCCGTGCCCTTCGCAAAGCCTTCGCCGTTGTTGACCTTGTAGTTGCTCTCCGGCAGGTCCGAACGATGCGAGAACATCACCCGGCGGTAGGGGCCGGTGAGCACGCGCTCGAAGGAGCCGCCGCCGGTGTAGAACGGCTTGTACTTGCCGCCCGCTTCGCTCATGACTTCGTGGCTCGAGTGCTCGCCGCCCGCGCGCACCCACACCCAGTGCACTTCGCCCACCGACAGGCCCGCCAGCTGCCAGCGGAAGTTCCAGTTCCACGCCATCTTCCAGCCGTCCTCGGTACCCGGCTTGAAGGTGGCCGGATCGAACGGACGGCCCGCCGTGTAGTTCTCGAGCGCGCCGTCCGACGCGATCGTCGCCTGGCCGGCAAACTGCTCGGTCGCCTTCTTGTAAGCCTCGGGCGGCGACAGGTCGCCTGCGTCTTTGATCTTCACTTCCATGCCTTCGAAGATCTGGATGTCCTGGTACTCGGCCGGCGTGAACGGACGAATCAGATCCGCCTTGTCGTAGGTGATGACGTCGCCGTCGACGAACTGGGGCTGCGCATCCTGGTTGGCCTTGAGCCAGGCCAGATAGTCGTCGGGCGTGAACGCGCTCGCCGCCAGTGGCTGCGCCGCGAACGCGGCCAACACTGCAAGTCTCATTGGCTTGATCATGTAAAGGAGCTCCTCGTTCTCTTTATAAAAAAAAACCGCGCCGGTGGCGATCTTGCGATCGACACACGGCGCGGCGTCTAGGACTTCTCGGCCGAAGCCAGTCTTTAGAACTGGTACTTCAGCTGGAAGAACACTTCGTCGTTGTTGCTGAGCGCACCGATACCACGTCGCGCAATGCCGAATACGCTTTCTTGGTACGGGTCGATACGCCCATTGGCCCCGGGAGTGATGTAAGACGTGTACGGTCCCATATCATGACGGTAATTCTCGTCGCCTTCCCAAATCATATGGAGGCCGCCCTTGACCGACCAGTGGTTGTCAATGAACCACTCGACGCTCTGACCAAATACATATGAGTTGGAAGACTCCTCCCACACCACGAATCCAACCGGCTTCAACTTGTCGCGCATGTAGTTACCGATGTAGAAGAACGTGGTTATGAAGTTATGCTCATCCGCGAGATAACCGGTGTGTTTGTCCCCCTCGTGATCCATGTACCACGTATCGAAAATCTGCATCGACAGGAAGAAAGTCCGGTCCTTGTTCAGCCACGGAATGAAAGTCGGCCTGTCAAGTCCAATCGACCAGCGCATGACTTCACTCGTGTCCATCCAGTTCGGCTTGCGAGTGTTGTTCACGAGTTCGTCGAAAGTCCAGGACGATTCAACCCGGAACACGACACCGGACCAAGGCTCGAAGTAATCGAACGACAGGCCCGGCGTATGCGATTGCTTGTAATTCAAGCTCGTTCCGCCGCCGTTCAGGAGCCCGGTGCGATAAAGGATCGACGCATCTCCCTTCGCGATGGCTTCCTGCGCAACGACATTCACTGAGCGCGCAATCCCGGTCAGGGGGTCAGTCACCAATGCTCCGCTGCCGTCGGCAGCCAGCATTTGGACTGCCTGATTCGGGTCGGCCACGCGAATCGGCACTGCGAACGCTTCGTCGGGGGCTCCAACGCAGGTGCTCACGCCGTCTTGGTAAGCAAGCGATATATCGGCGATTGTGCAATCGCCACGTCCGAGCAACGCGGGATTATTGAGGTACTGTTCCGGAAGAAGAACGTTGTCGTAGCCAACTATAGGTGCATCATTCCATCCATAATAATAGCTGGCGGCGATATGCAACTCACCCAGGCGGAATTCCCAGCGCAGGCCGCCTTCAGTGTTCCCGAGTTCCCATTCAGGCCTGTTGTCTCCGCCGGAAAGTCCTGCCGGATGTCCGAAGCCAGACGGCAAACGCGGGTCGGTTGGGCCTCGGCTTCCGCACACGAGATCGGGGTTGAAGGTCGCGCCTGGGTTCCTGGCTGCGTCTTGGACAGCAAGGTTGAAACCCAAGCAAGGCTCCACCGAGAAGAAATGGTTGAATGCCGCAAAGGTTGCAATGTCCTTGGAGAAAGGATGCGCCCAGCCTGCGGTGGGGTTACCCAAGCCTACATGCTGAAATTCGTCGAAATTCCAGATGAACTGTAAAGCATTGTCGGTAGTGGGGCCCACGCTGCCGAACTTCCACTGCGCCGAAGCAATCCACTGCGGAATGCGAATATCTTCAAACGAATCCAGGAAGAAATGTTGACCGAAGTCGACCGGGTTCACCAAGTCCTGCAAGCGGAAGAAGTCGGTCTTGCCCCACACGATCTGCTGTTTGCCGACGCGGAACCACCAGTCACCAGCGGTTGCGTCCACGTACAATTCGCGGAACGGATACAGTCGTCCACTGGAACCCGTGTTGTTCATGGCGACATCGAGCGGATCGTCGTCCAGATCGTAGCAACGACGGCAATTCAACTCCATTTGATTCAGAGGGGCGAACTGCGTGAAGCCCGCATTCCCACGTACAGAGTTACTGAACTTGCCTGCCGGCGTAGTGCGGAAGAAGGTCTCGAAATTGTTCGCGTAACTGGGATTTTCAAGACCATTCGAGATTAACTTGCCCACACCGCCGGTATTGAAGGTCCCAAAGGGCAGGCCGAAGATCGACTCGAACCCGCCGAAACCAACAGGGTTGCTGTCGAAGTCCCAGCGATCTCCCATATACGATGCGGTAGTCCCTTCGCGTCCCCGTCCACCTGCCAAATCATCGCCATAGTAATAGGCGGCATCGAACTCCGGACGGATGACGGTCACGAAACTGAGGGTGTCGAACACACCGACGTCTTCGTAGTTGACTTCAGCGTTCAGTTCGAAGCGCTGTATCCACTGGTTGAGGTAGGCTTCCCCGTTACCCACGTTCGCACGTGCTTCGGAGCTCAGATAGCCTTCCAGCTTCACCTCACCACCAAGTGCATCGATCAGAATGCGTGCCTCTGCGGACGGTGCGACCACCATCACGGCAGAAAGCACGGATGCACCCAATGACAAAGCGCGTAAAGTGCTTTTCATCGCGTTATCTCCCATGTTTCCCCCTTCAAAGTACACCTGCGCCCTGAAGCGCGTGTGCGAGTTCACAGCGAACCGGACACCCCCGCCATCTCCTGCCGGCCCGCGAATGCAGGATCAGTGCTCGAGGCGAGGTTCCCCGATTTGCTCGCGAGTTTGTCACAGCTGTTGTAAAGCGTAAACAGCAATTTGTGATTTGAAGCGGAATCGGGGCGAAATTGTTGCATCCACACTACAACCCTCGCCCTAAGCGCAAATTTGCTGCCCAGCAGCAACATGCGCCGACGTATGGTGCGGGTGCCGCAAAGGCACCAACTACGGTATCAGCGGTCCCGTGGCCCGGGCGGGGAGCGCCGGGCCGGGCCAGCGGTTGACGCCGCAGCGCGGGACGGATGCCCGCGCGCGCCCGGCGGACGGATTGCGGGAGTCGGGCCAGGCACGGCACCGGACCGGAGCGGTCATCGGCGAACCGGTAGACGATTCCTTTATTTGGGCGAGCCGCCGGGCGCGGCCGCCCCTCGTTGCGAGGCTGGGCTACCCTGGGGCGCCCGGCTTGCACCATAAGCGTCCGGCCTGGCGCTTGCCGCAATTCACATCGAGTGCACGGATGACGTACGCTCGCTGCCAGGCTTCGCGACCGACCGTGTCCAACGCGAGGCAATCCCCTGCCGCCCGACACTGGCGAGCGGGGGCCCTGTTGAACCCATCCGGAAGAAACGATTGCAATGACACCTGAAGAATTTCGAAAAGCCTGTGGCTTCTGGGCCAGCGGCGTCTCCATCGTCACCACCCGCGACGTGGACGGCAAACCCTACGGATTGACAATGAACGCGGTGACCTCGCTGTCGCTGGAACCGCCGATGTTCGTCATCTGCGTCGACAACCGCTCCGATACGCTCGAGCCGATCAAGCGCAGCGGGATTTTCTGCATCAACGTGCTGCAGGAGGACCAGCAAGCCCTGTCCAACGCATTTGCGAAGAAAAATCCGGACAAGTTCGCCGATGTTTCCTTCGAATGGGGGGAGTCCGGCGCGCCGCTGCTGACCGGGCGCCTGATGAGCATCGAGTGCGACGTCTCCGCCACCCACCTCGGTGGCGACCACCACATCTTCGTCGGCACCGTGAAGGCGATCGGCCGCCCCGCCGGCGACGACGTGCCACCCATGCTTTACTACCGGGGTCGCTACGCCAGCCTGGCGCGATAAGGCCGCAATTTAGCCCTGGTTGCGCACGGGCCGCATCCTTGTATGCAATCGGGGCTTGTTGTTATCGTAGGCTTCTCAGTGGGGGGGAGCGCTGCGGCCGTCCAGGCTACGCGGCACACCGAACGTCTCGAACAACTCTAGAAGGCTTGCATGATGTCAAACCGCGCTTTCCGTCGGCCGCTTGCGGTCATAGGTCAAACAATGATTGTCGCCGCCATTGCGGCACCGGCCTTTGCCGCACGTGAAGAGCAGGTCGATCGGCGCACGCCGCTCGTCATCGACTTCATGGACGGCGCCTACCTGCCCGGCATCGAGGGCATTTTCGTGGCCGGTCCGCACGGCCTGATCGGCAAGCTCACCATTGGCGAACAGGGAGCGGAACTCGAGAAAATTCCCGGCGGTGAAAAGACCGACTTCACGTCAGTCGAAAAGCTCAACGACAAGGCCGTGCTGCTGGGCTCGTCGACCGGGCACCTGTATCGCTTCGAGGACGGCAAGCTGACGGATCTCGGCAAGATCACGGAATACGACGAACCGGTGCTCGACATCGCTGTCGCGAATGGCAAGGCCTGGGCCGTCGGTTCGCGCGGCATGCTCGCGCGCAGCGACGACGGCATCAAATGGGAAACCGTCCAGATCACCGAAGCGACACAGCCGGCGGTCACCCTGCCCGCGAATACGGCCAGCGAATGGTATTTCGGCGTCAGCAACATCGTGATGGACAGCGTGCAGTTCGTCGCCAACAAGGGGGGCTCGCCCGCGGTTGCCGACACCGACTACACACTGTATCCGGACGAGGGTTTCATGCAGGTCATGAACGACCTCGATGCGGAACCGGCGCCCACGATCGGCTTCAAGTTCGCCCCCGGCCCGGCCTTCCGCGCCGGTGACGTGTCCTGGAACGTCGTGCTGTTCGACGGCACCAACGTGACCCTCGGCGGCGAATTCGGCATGGTGCTGCAGAGCACGGACGGCGGTTCGACCTGGGTCCGCCGCGACACCTTCGTCACGCCGAAGGAACCTGAGCCGCCGTACTGGATCACGGGCGCGCAGAACGGCAACACGCTGTATCTCGCCGGCGCGGCCGGCGCGATGAGCCGCGGCACCGACGGCGGCGTCACCTGGACGCGTCTGCCGGCGCCGAGCGCGGAAGGCATTTTCGGCGTCTCGATCCTCAGCAACGGCACTCCCGCCATCGCCGGCGCGGTGGGCATGGTCGGCACGCTCGACGGCGAGAAGTGGTCCATCGCCGACCGCTCCGCCCTCCAGCTGCTGTCCTGGATCAAGACCCCGGTCGAGATGCCCGACGGCTCCGTCGTGATGCTCGGCGGCCGCTCGACGGTTATTCGCCTGAAGGACGGCAACTGGACGCGCCTGCCGATCACCAACAACGGTGCGGCGTCGGCGCAGGCAGTTGCAGAGCACTGAGCGCAATCGCTCAACGTGCTCCCGCGAGCGGCGCCTGAGGGCGCCGCTCGTATTTCCGGCCCCCGCTTTTCTTACCGACACCTGCCAAGAGGTTCCATCCGATGTCCAACAAGGCACGCGAAGCCGCTGCGGTACTCGTGACCACCGGTCCCGAGCACGACCTGAAAATCCTGCTCGTGCGACGCTCGCCCTCCCTGCGCTTCTTCGGGGGCTACTGGGCCTTCCCGGGTGGCGCGATGGAAGAACTGGACCGTGCCGCCGCCGAACTGGCCACCCTGAGCTGCGCGGTGCGCGAACTCATCGAGGAAACCGCCCTCGTCGCCGACGGGCTCGCCGCGGGCCGCGAGGAAGCCCGTGCGCTGCTTGCGATGCTCTCCGACGCATCCGCACCGCCGCAGGACTGGCTGGTCGCACTGCGCCGCGTCCACGACAGTGGCCGGTTCCGGCACGTCTGCCGCATCACGACGCCCGCGCATCAGCCGATCCGTTTCGCGACCGATTTCGTCCAGCTGCACATCGACGAACCCGGCGAACTCGAACTGGACGGCCGCGAGCTGGTCGACAGCTGCTTCATGCCGGCCGCCGCCGCAGTCGCCGCGTGGCGACGCGGCGAAATGCCGATCGCGCCGCCCACGTTGCTGCTGCTCGAACTGCTCGCCGAGCACGGGAGTCCCGCGTTCGTCGAGCCCGCCACGCGCATCGCGGACAGCTTCGAGCAGGGCGAATTCCACCCGGCCCGCTTCTCCCCCGGCATCTTCACCGCACCCGTTCCGACGCCCACGCTGCCGCCGGCGACGACGACGAACTGCTACATCGTCGGCACCAGCGACCTGTACGTGGTGGACCCGGCAGCAGTCGACGATGCTCATCAGCGCAAGCTGATCCGCAAGATCGAAGCGATGGTCGCCGACGGCGCCACGCTGCGCGCCGTCCTGCTGACCCACCACCATCCGGACCATGTGGGCGGCGCGGCCGTCCTCAGCCGGCATTTCAGCGTGCCCGTGCGCGCCCACGCGCTCACTTACGCCCAGCTGCCGGACCAGGACTTCATCCGCGGCGACGCGCTGGATGATGGCGACACGATACCGCTCGGCACGGCGCCCGACGGCTCGCCGGACTGGCGGCTCGAAGCCATGCACACACCCGGGCACGCGCGCGACCACCTGTGCTTCATCGACAGCCGCTACCGTGCCGCAATCGTGGGCGACATGCTGTCCACGATCTCCACCATCATCATCGACCCGCCGGAAGGCCACATGGCCACCTACCTGCGGAGCCTGGAACGCCTGTTGTCGGTGCCGATGACGACGCTCTACCCGGCGCACGGTCCCGCGCACCGCGACGGCCACGCGCTGATTGCGCAGTACATCGCGCACCGGCAGGCGCGCGAGCAGAAAATCCTCGACGCCTTGGGCAGCACGCCGCAGGGACTCGAGGAACTTCTGCCGCTGGCCTACGGCGACGTCGCGGAGGCCGTGCGCGGCGCCGCGCTGCGCTCGCTGACCGCCGGGCTCGACAAGCTCGTCGAGGAAGGCCGCGCCGCGCAGCGTGATGGAGGCTGGGTGTCGGCGTAAGCGAGCGGTAGCTGCTTCACCTCTCCCGTTCCGGGAGAGGTCGACGCCGAAGGCGGCGGGTGAGGGAGGGCTGCGCCGGCGCTGCGACAACCGGACGCGACCCTCACCTGTCCGCTGCGTGGCCGGCCTCTCCCGGAGCGGGAGAGGTGAGCAGCTTCATGCAAGGGGGTGATGGACGCGAAGTCACCCTCCCGTATGCGCGCCAGGCGAAGGGCGCGCGACTTCCCCGTGCCTGAAGCACCCCACCAGGTGATCGTTGACCAGGCCCGTCGCCTGCAGGTGCGCGTAGAGCGCGGTGGAGCCGAGGAAACGGAAGCCGAGCCGCTTCAGTTCGCGCGCGAGCCGGTCCGAGAGTGCGGTCGTCGCGGGCACCTCCGCGGGCTCGCGCCAGTGATTGACGATCGGCCTGCCTTCGACGAAGCCCCACAGGAATTCGCAGAAGCTGCCGTGGGCGGCCTGCACCTCCAGGAAACGCTGCGCATTGTTCACCGCGGCCTCGATCTTCGCGCGGTTGCGGATGAGGCCAGGGTCGCCCAGCAGACGCTCGACGTCCGCCTGCGAGTACCGTGCGACCTGCGCGGGATCGAAGTCCGCGAAGGCGCGGCGATAGCCCTCGCGCTTGCGCAGCACCGTGTACCAGCTGAGACCGGCCTGCGCTGATTCCAGCACGAGGAATTCGAACTGCGTGCGCTCGTCCCTGACCGGAACGCCCCACTCGCGATCATGGTATTCGACCATGCCCGCCTGCGTGGGCAGCGCCCAATGGCAACGAGTGCGGCCATCGGGCGCCACGGCGGACCTCAGCGCGGCGGCAGGCGGCTCGCCGCGTCCAGGCGCACGGCTTCACCGTTGAGGTAGGGATTGTCGATCATCGCCAGCGCGAGCTTCGCATACTCGGCCGGCAGCCCGAAGCGCTTCGGATACTCGATCTGCGCCTGGATGCCCTCCCGAATCTTGTCGGGCAGGCCGCGCATCATCGGCGTCTCGAACAGCCCCGGGGCGATGCAGTTGCAGCGGATGCCGTCACGCGCGAGGTCGCGCGCGACCGGCAGCGACAGCCCGACCACGCCCGCCTTGCTGGCGCCGTACGCGGCCTGACCCATCTGGCCGTCCCACGCGGCGATCGACGCGGTATTGATGATCACACCCCGCTCGTGGCTCTCGCCCTCGGGTGCGTTCTTGGTCATCTCGACCGCCGCGAGGCGCAGGACATTGAAGGTCCCGATGAGATTGACGTTGATGATGCGCTGGAACTGCTCGAGCGGATGCGCTTCGCCCTTGCTTACGGTCTTCGACGCGCTGCCGATGCCCGCGCAGTTGACGCAGATGTGGATCGCGCCGAAGGCTTCCATCGTTGCCGCGATCGCGGCCTTGACCTCGTTTTCGTCCGTGACGTTGACGTGGCGGTAGATCGTCGCCGCACCCAGCTCGCGCGCCAGCGCCTGGCCCTGTTCGTCGTTCATGTCGAGAATCGCGACGCGCGCGCCCGCGGCGACCAGCGCCTCCACCGTCGCGCGGCCCAGGCCCGAGGCCCCACCCGTCACGATTGCAACCTTGCCCTGAACCTGCATGCATCCCCCTCGGAATTGCGCGCGCCGCGCGCCTGCGTGTGAATTCGCCGCGCTCCGCGCCGGCTCTGTGCGACTATGATACCGGCATACGTGGCAACTGCCAGACACCGTCCCACCCGAACAACGGAGCCTCGCGCATGAAACTCTACGACTTCGAACTCGCCCCGAATCCGCGCCGGGTGCGCATGTATCTCGCCGAGAAGGGCATCACCGTGCCGACCGTGCAGGTCAACCTGCGCCAGGGCGAGCAGTTCCGTGAGGACTTCAAGGCCGAAAACCCGACGATGATCGTGCCGGCGCTCGTGCTGGATGACGGCACGCTCGTCACCGAGACGATGGCTATCTGCCGTTACTTCGAAGCCGTGCAGCCGAACCCGCCGCTGTTCGGCGACTCGCCGCGCCAGCAGGCACTGGTGGAAATGTGGAGCCGCCGCGCCGAACTCGAGGGCTTTCTCGCCGTCGCCGAGGCGCTCCGCAACTCGCTGGAGCGTTTCAAGGATCGCGCCCTGCCCGGCCCGCGCAACTATGCGCAGATCCCCGCGCTGGTCGAGCGCGGCAAGGCGCGGGTGCAGGCATTCTTCGACGAACTCGAGCGGCGTCTGGCGGAAAGCCCGTACGTGGCAGGCGACACATTTTCGGTGGCGGACATCACGGCCTTCGTGACCGTGGAATTCGCCGGATGGGTGGAGGAGAAGCCGCGGGAGGAACACCAGCACCTGCGGCGCTGGCATGCGCTGATAGCCGCGCGACCCAGCGCGAAGGCCTGAGTCGCGCGACGCCCGCCACCCGCGTACGCGGGTGGCGGTGCGCCCGACGGATCAGAGCAGTTCGATCGCCACCGCCGTCGCCTCGCCGCCGCCGATGCAGAGGCTCGCGACGCCGCGCTTGAGACCCTTGTCCTTCAGCGCGTGGATCAGCGTGACGATGATGCGGGCACCCGACGCACCCACCGGGTGTCCCAGCGCGCAGGCGCCGCCGCGGATGTTCAGCTTGTCGTGCGGGATCTTCAGGTCCGCCATCGCCGCCATCGCGACCACCGCGAAGGCCTCGTTGACCTCGAAAAGATCGACGTCACCGACGGTCCAGCCGACCTTCTTCAGCACCTTCTGGATCGCCGACACCGGCGCGGTCGTGAACCAGCCCGGCTCCTGGGCGTGCGCCGCGTGCGCGAGGATGCGCGCGAGAGGCTTGATGCCGATCTTCTGCGCGTGCTGCGCCGAGGTCAGGATGACCGCGGCAGCACCGTCGGAAATCGAGCTCGAGTTCGCCGCGGTGACCGTACCGTCCTTCGCGAACGCCGGCTTGAGCTGCGGGATCTTGTCGAGCTTGGCCTTGCCCGGCTGCTCGTCGGTGTCGACGACGACACCTTCCTTGACGGTCACCGGCACGATTTCGGCCTTGAACGCGCCGCTCGTGATGGCGTGCTGCGCGCGCTTCAGCGATTCGATGGCGTAGGCATCCTGCGCTTCGCGCGTGAAGCCATACTTGCGCGCGCAGTCTTCGGCGTAGGTGCCCATCAGGCGGCCGCGTTCATACGCATCTTCGAGGCCGTCGAAGAACATGTGGTCAAGCACCTCGCCGTGGCCCAGCCGCAGGCCGCCACGGACCTTCGGCAACAGGTAGGGCGCGTTCGTCATGCTCTCCATGCCACCGGTCGCGACGATCGTCGCGGAGCCGGCGATGATCGCATCGTGGCCGAACATGACGGCCTTCATGCCCGAGCCGCACATCTTGTTGACCGTCGTGCAGTCGGCGCTGACCGGGATGCCTGCGCCCAGCGAGGCCTGGCGGGCGGGCGCCTGGCCGAGGCCGGCCGGCAGCACCACGCCCATGATGGTTTCGTCGACCTGTTCCGGCTGGATACCGGCACGTTCCAGCGCGGCCTTGATGGCCGTCGCACCCAGCTTCGGCGCCGCGACCGCCGACAACACGCCCTGCATTCCACCCATGGGCGTACGGGCGATGCCCGCGATGACCACACCGTTTTCCATTGGAAACCTCCAGCTTGAGTCGAGAAGCGGGAGTTTAACGGTGCAGTGCAACTTGCACTAGCATCGGCGCCGCCCGCTCAGCCCGACGGCCCCAGCAGGCGGCCGACGATTTCGTCGGCGATCGGCAGCGCCGCGGTCGCCGCCGGCGAGGGTGCGTTGCAGACGTGGAGCGTGCGCGCGGTCTGGTGCAGCAGGAAGTCGTGTATGAGGCGCCCGTCGCGACCGAGCGCCTGGGCCCGGATGCCGGACTGCCACGGCTGGAGGTCGTCCAGCGTCAGCGACGGGCAGTAGCGACGTGCCGCGCGCAGATAGAGCCGTGGGCTGAGCGCACAGCCGAGTTCAGTCAGGCCCGCGCGGGGGTAGCGCGCAAGCACGCGCCACAGGCCGGGATAGCGCATGGCCTCCAGCGCATCGCGCACGTTCAGGCCGGTCTTGCGGTAGTCCTCGCGGGCGAACGCGAGCATGGCGCTCGGGCCCAGGGTGATGCCGCCGCCCACCATCCGCGTCAGGTGAATGCCGAGAAACGGCAGGCTGGGGTCCGGCACCGGGTAGATGTGGTGCCTGATCAGCGCGTTGCGGCTGGGCGGCAAGGCGTAGTAGTCCCCGCGAAAGGGCACGATGGCGAATTCCGGCGCGTGGCCGCTCGCGCGCAGCAGGCGGTCGGCCTGCAGGCCCGCGCAGACGACCACCCGCCCGGCCCTGATCGCGCCCCCGTCGGTTTCGACGACGGCGCAATCGGCCTGCTCGCGCACGGCGCGAACACCCGTGCCGAGACGCAACTCTCCGCTGGCCGCGATGTCGGCGGCCATGCGCCGGCACATGCCCGGGTAATCGACGAAGCCTGTCTCGCGCACGTAGATTGCACCGAGCCCGGCGATGGCCGGTTCGCGCGCCCGGAGCTCGGGCCCGTCCAGCAGTTCGACCGGCACGCCGTTCGTCCGCGCCCGCTCGTACAGCGCGCGCAGCCGCGTCATCTGTTGCGCGTCGACTGCGACGATCAGCTTGCCGCACTGCTCGTACGCGATGCCGTGCACGCGGCAGAACTCGACGGTGCGCTCGAGCCCGGCCCGGCACAGTCGTGCCTTGAGGCTGCCGGGCTCGTAATAAACGCCGGCGTGGATCACGCCGCTGTTGTGGCCGGTCTGGTGCGCGGCGACCTCGCGCTCCTTGTCGAGCACGAGGACGCTCGCCCCGGCCTCGCGGGTCTGCAGAGCGCGCGCCACGGCGAGGCCGACGATGCCCGCGCCGACTACCGCGTAATCCCATTTCTCAGCCATCAGGACTCCTGTTTCCGCAGGGGAGTTTCGAGTTTCAGTCAGCCGGAGGCGTCAGCACCTTGCCGGGGTTCATCAGGCCCTGCGGGTCCAGCGCATGCTTGATGCGGCGCATGACATCCATTGCAACCGCGCCTTCCACGTCCCGCAGCAATTCGCGCTTGAGCTTGCCGACGCCATGCTCGGCGCTGAAGCTGCCACCGAGGCGCGCCGCTGCCTCGTGCACGAGCGCCGAGACGGCCTCGGCGTGGCGCCGCTTGAATTCCGCCTCGTCCGCACCGGGCGGCGCCAGCACGTTGAAGTGAAGATTGCCGTCACCGACGTGCCCGTAGACGGACAGGCGCGCGTCGGGGGCGCGCGCCAGCACCGCGGCGCGTGCTGCGCGCTCCAGCGCGGGCAACTGGTCGATCTGCACCGACACGTCGTGCTTCACCGAACCACCGAGGCGCTTTTCAGCGGCGGGAATGTTCTCGCGCAGGCGCCAGAATGCGCGGCGCTGCGTCTCGTTCTGCGCGAGGACCGCTTCGAGGACGCTGCCAGCCTCGATACACTCGCCGAGCGCCTCTTCGAATTCATTCCGCAGGCGGGTGCCGCTGCCGGCAGCCGCGACTTCCACGAGCAGGTGGGCCGGCGCCGCGACGGCCGGCGCCACGGTATCCGCAAGCTCGGACAGCACCATGTCCAGCGACGCACCGCTCACGTATTCGAAGGAGGTCAGGGCGTCGCCGAGACGCCGGCGCAGTTGCGCCAGCACCGTGCAGGCCGCGTCGAGATCGTCAATCGCGAGCCACGCCGCTTCACGCTGGTTCTGCGCGGGATAGAGCTTCAGCACTGCGGCGCTGATGATGCCCAGGGTGCCCTCGGCGCCGATGAAGCACTGCTTCAGGTCGTAGCCCGTGTTGTCCTTGCGCAGCGCGCGCAGCCCGTCCCAGATTCGACCGTCGGGCAGCACGACTTCCAGGCCCAGGACCAGGTCGCGCGCAGTGCCGTAGCGCAGCACCGCGAGCCCGCCGGCATTGGTCGACAGCGCGCCCCCGATCTGCGCCGTTCCCTCCGAGCCCATGCTCAGCGGAAACAGCAGGCCGGCATCGGCCGCCGCGCGCTGGGCGGCCGCAAGCGTGGCGCCGGCCTCGATCGTCAACGCGAACGCGCCCGGGTCCAACCGTCGCACCCGCTGCATGCGCTCGAGGGAAATCACCACTTCGCGCCCGCTCTCGTCGGGCGTGGCGCCCCCGCAGTAACCGGTGTTGCCGCCCTGCGGCACCATGCCCACGCGATGCGCGTGGCACCAGGCCACGGCGGACGACAGTTCAGCCGCGGAAGTCGGACGCAGGACGGCCGCCGCGCGCCCGCGATAGAGCCGCCGTTCGTCGACCAGGTACTTTTCGAGGTCTGCCGTCGCGTCGAGGCAGCCGTGCGGCCCGAGCAGTTCGCGCAGGCCGGCGAGGTCCGGCGGCCTCACGCCGGCGTGGCGCGCAACTCCGCGGCGTAGGCGTCGCAGCGGTCCAGGAAATTGCGCGCGGTCTTCGGCATAGGCACGCGGGCGAAGGCGACCCACTCGATGATCTTCTTGCCCTCACGAATGAGGTCCATGCCCTGCTCGATGTGCGGCGGCACCTTGCCGTCGTCGTCGAGCCTGGTCTGGAACTGGAAGAGGTCGTCCCCGGTCGCGACGAATTCTGGCCAGACGTGGAAGATCGCCGGATCGGTCTTCATCGTCTCGCTCTCGAGCTTCGCGGCCGCGGCATAGGCCGCGATGCGCTGGCCGATGCCCGGAAAATCAGCCAACCCGTCGAAGGTCTGGTTCAGCTTGCGCGCGATCTGGTCGATGCACGCCATGCTCTGCGCGATCTTGATGTAGCGCGATTCGTAGAAATCACGGATCGGCATGTAGAAGGCCTTCAGCGGCTCCCCCCACAGCTCGTCCAGCCCTTCCTCGCCACTGTAGTGCAGGACCTGCTTGCCGAGATCGAAGGCTTCGAGGAAGCACGACTCGCATTCGCGCAGCAGTTCGTTGTCGTAGTGGATCTCGATACCGCGTTGACGCAGCTCGAAGAGAATATTGAAGATGTCGGAGCCGCGGTTGAGCAGCGCGCCGGCGAGCATGGCGGCATTGACGCGGCGACGATGCGGCTCGGTCTGGCGGTCGTAGGCCTCGCGAGCGTCCTTGAGCTTGTAGCCGGGCGTGTTGATGCCCGGTTCGGTGTGGTGGAAGACGCGCTTGGTGAGCTGGTCTATCAGTTCGCGACGCGCCACATCCTCGTTGGCCGGCACGTCGTAGTGCCGGATCCAGTAGCCGTCGTAGCAGATGCAACGCTTGCCGTTGTGCTCGCGGACAGTGCCGTCGGGCACCGGCGCTTCGAGGGAGGCGGACATTTCCGCCATCATCTGTGCGTTCTGTTTCATACACCTTCGACCCGGAATCGTCGGTGACTGCCACTGTGCATGATCATGGGCTCGACCCTACTGCCTAAGGCGCCGGCGTGCACTCGTCCGCGAGGGCGGCGTCGCCGGGCGCCTATCATACAAACAGATTTCACCGCGCGGCACAGTCCGGACACATGTTTTTTCAGGCGCGCAGGGAATTGCGGCGACACCGGCGCCTGCTGTGGTATAAGCCGCGCCAGTCCGCTCCCGGCAGCCGCCGCGCCGCGCGGAATCGCGTCCCGCGGCGGCGAATGCAGGGAGAATTTCCGGCATTTCGTGGCTATGCTGTCGCTCCGGCCTTGCTTCGCTCCCTGCCGCCACACCCGCTGTCGGGCACTTTCAGGCGCGCTCGCGATGCGGCGCCCCGCGCCTTCGTCGACCTGACCCCGGGCGACGACGCGGACCTCGCGTCAGCGACCCGGAGCGCGCTCGACATCGGCATGTTCAGGGCCAGTCGCGCGCCGCAGCGGCGCGTGGCCGCGTACGTTTCTCAACCAGATTTCAGCGGAGGTGGCGGATGGGTCCATTGAACGGCGTGAAGGTTGTCGAATTCGCGGGTATCGGGCCCGGCCCCCTGTGCGGGATGATGCTCGCCGACATGGGTGCGACGGTGCTGCGCATCGACCGCAAGAACCCGGTGACGCATTACGCCGGCCAGGCCTGGGATTCCTACAATCCGGGGCGTTACGGCGTGCTGAACCGCGGCAAGCAGTCCGTCACGCTGAATCTGAAGAAGCCCGAAGGCGTCGCCGCCGCGGCGAAGCTGCTCGACGCCGCGGATGCGCTCATCGATCCCTTCCGTCCCGGCGTCATGGAAAAACTCGGTCTCGGACCCGACGTCGTCCTCGCGCGCAACCCGCGCCTCATTTTCGGTCGCATGACAGGTTTCGGGCAGACCGGCCCGCTCGCCCAGGCCGCCGGCCACGACCTGAACTACATCGGCCTGTCGGGAGCCCTGCACGTCATAGGCCGGCCCGGGGAAGCGCCGCCGCCGCCGCTCGCCTACGTCGGCGATTTCGGCGGCGGCGCCTGCATGCTGGCTTTCGGCATCGCCTGCGCGCTGTTCGAGACGCGCGGCTCCGGCCGCGGCCAGGTGATCGACTGCGCGATGACCGAGGGTTCGGGCATTCTCGCCGCGATGCTGTACGGCATGTACGCGCAGGGCGCGTGGCAGCCGAAGGGGCGCAATCGCATCGACGGCGGCGCGCACTTCTACGACACCTACCTGTGCAAGGACGGCAAGTACATCACGATCGCACCGGCCGAACCTCAGTTCTACGCCGAGCTGCTGCAGCGGCTCGGCTTCGACGACGGGGAAATCCTCAGCGAGCGCATGAACCCGGATCGCTGGCCGGAATTCAAGGCGCGCTTCGCCGAGAAATTCCTGACGAAGACGCGCGACGAGTGGACCGCACTGCTCGAGGGCACCGACGTCTGCTACGCGCCGATGCTGGATTTCGCGGAAGCGCCGCGCCATCCGCACAACGTGGCGCGCGGCGCGTTCGTCGAGGTCGACGGGGTGACGCAGCCGGCGCCCGCGCCGCGCTTCAGCCGCACCGCGCCCGAAATCCGCAACCGTCCGCCGGTGGCCGGCGAAAACAATCGCGAGGCGCTGGCGGCCTGGGGCTTCAGCGCGGCCGAGATCGACGCGCTGGCCGCCGCCGACGCGATGTGACGGCGAGGGCCGCGCCGCTCAGTCGGCGTCCGGCAGGCGGTAGTCGCCGAGGCGCTTGCGCAATTCGAGCTTGCTGAGCTTGCCGGTGGCCGTGTGCGGCAGCTCCTTGACGAACACGACGTCGTCGGGGATCCACCATTTCGCGACGCGGCCTTCGAACCACTTGAGCAGCTCGTCCTTCGCGACGGGCATGCCTTCGCGATGCACGACGACGAGCAGCGGCCGTTCCTGCCACTTCGGGTGGGCCACCCCGATGACGGCCGCCTCGGCGACCGCCGGATGGCCCATTGCCGTGTTCTCGAGGTCGATGGAGCTGATCCACTCCCCGCCGGACTTGATCACGTCCTTCGCGCGGTCCGTGATGCGCATGAAGCCGCTCGGGTCGATGCTGCACACGTCACCCGTCGAGAACCAGCCGTGCGCGTCGTGCGCACCACCGTGCCCCTCGAGCCGGTAGTAGTCGCGACAGATCCACAGGCCGCGCACTTTCAGCGCGCCGACCGCGACGCCGTCCCACGGCAGTTCGTTGTCGTCGTCATCGACGATCTTCAGTTCGACGCCGGGGATCGCGCGCCCCTGGCTCAGCATCTGCGCGATACGCTCCTCGCCCTGCCAGTGGCGGCTCGCCCCGGTGTCGGCGTTCACCGTGCCCAGCGGGCTCATCTCCGTCATGCCCCAGGCGTGCAGCACGCGCACGCCGTGGCGATCACGGAACTCCTCCATCATCGACAGCGGGCACGCCGAGCCGCCGATCACGAAGCGCGACAGCGGCTGCAGCGAGCGACCCTGCTCCCGCGCATGCGCGAGCAGGGGCAGGCAGACCGTCGGCACCCCCGCCGCGATCGTCACGCCTTCACCACCGATGAGGCTGACCAGGGTCTCAGGATTGCTGAGGCTCGGCCCCGGGAACACCAGCTTGGCGCCGACCAGCACCCCGGCGAACGGCAGGCCCCAGGCGTTGACGTGGAACATCGGCACGATGGGCAGGATGCCGTCGACCGCCGACAGCGCGCAGCTGTCGGGCAGCGAGGCCGCATAGGCCATCAGCACCGCCGAGCGGTGGTTGTACAACACCCCCTTGGGATGTCCGGTGGTGCCCGAGGTGTAGCACAGGCCGCTCGCGCTGCGCTCCTCCAGCTCCGGCCAGGCGTAGTCGTCGGACTCGGACGCGATGAGGGTCTCGTAGCACAGCGCGTTCGGCAGCGAGGTCTGCGGCATGTGCGCGGCGTCGGTCATCACGACGTAACCGCGCACCCCGGGGCACTTCGCCGCGAGCTGCTCGAGCTTCGGCACGAAGGCCACGTCGGTGAAAATCCACTCGTCCTCCGCGTGGTTGACGATGTATTCGATCTGCTCGTCGAACAGGCGCGGATTGATCGTGTGGCATACGCGCCCGCTGCACGAAATCGCGTAGTACAGCTCGAGGTGGCGGTAGTCGTTCCAGGCCAGGGTGCCGATGCGGGCTGCCGGCGCGGCGCCGAGGCGGTCGAGCGCGTTGGCGAGCTTTCGCGCGCGCGCGAAGCAGTCTTCATAGGTATATCGGTGGCGAGGCGCGTCGCCCGTGACCGACACGATTTCCTGCGCGCCGTGATTGCGCTCGCCGTGCCGCATGATCATCGTCAGCGTCAGCGGCATGTCCATCATCAAGCCCTGCATTGCATTGTCCTCACTGTGTTTAGGCTGGAAGCGCGGTCGCCGGCGCGGTCTGGTCCGCGTGAAGGACTGCATGCTAGAGTCCGGACATGCCTGTGGACAAGCTCACTATTCCCCTGCCCGACGACTGGCATCTCCACCTGCGCGACGATGCGCTGCTGGCCGCGGTGCTGCCCGCGACGATTCGCGACTTCGGCCGCGCCATCGTGATGCCGAACCTGAAGCCACCGGTGACGACGGCCGCCGCGGCGGCGGCCTACCGGGAGCGCATCCGCGCCCTGCTGCCGCCCGGCTGCGCGTTCGAGCCGCTGATGACCTGCTACCTGACCGACAACACGGATCCGGCCGATCTGCGGGCGGGCGCGGCGGCGGGCGTCTTCACTGCGGCGAAGCTCTACCCGGCAGGCGCTACGACCAACGCCGACGCCGGCGTGACGGCCGTCGCGAAGCTGCACCGGGTGCTCGAGTGCATGCAGGAGATCGGGCTGCCGCTGCTGGTCCACGGCGAGGTCACCGAGCCGACGGTCGACGTCTTCGACCGCGAGGCGGTGTTCATAGACGATCTGCTCGTGCCGCTGCGCCGGGACTTTCCCGCGCTGAAAATCGTCCTCGAGCACGTGACCACGCGTGAAGGCGTGCAATTCGTGGCGGAGGCCAGCGGCCCGACCGCCGCGACGATCACGCCGCACCACCTGATGATCAACCGCAATGCGATGTTCGAACGCGGCATCCGCCCGCACATGTACTGCCTGCCGGTGGCCAAGCGCGAAGTCCACCGCCAGGCCCTGCGCGCAGCCGCGGTGTCCGGCAACCCCCGCTACTTCCTCGGCACCGACTCCGCGCCCCACCTGCGCACGCTGAAGGAGCACGACTGCGGCTGTGCCGGCGTGTTCAATGCGCCGACCGCGCTCGCGTGCTACGCGCAGGTCTTCGCCGAGGAAGCACGGCTCGAGCGGCTCGAAGGCTTCGCGTCGCGCTTCGGTGCCGCGTTCTACGGCCTGCCGCCGCACGAGCGCACGGTCACGCTGGTGCAAATCGACGAATGCGAGGCGGCGACCGACTGGCCGACCCCGCTCGGCCCGGTGCGCACTTTCGCGCCGTCGTCGGGACTGCGGTGGCGCCGGCTGGCAGACGCCTGACCGTGTCGGCAGCCGGCCCCGGGGCCGCGAGCACGCCCGACGCCGCGGCCGAGCTTCTCGCGCTCGATCGCGCCCACGTCTGGCACCCTTACAGCACGACCGTCAATCCTCCACCCGTCTTCGCGGTCAGTCGTGCCGACGGCGTGCGCATCGAGCTGGCGGACGGCACCACGCTGATCGACGGCATGTCCTCCTGGTGGTCGGTGATCCACGGTTACAACCACCCGGTCCTCAACGAGGCCGTCCACGCGCAGCTCGCGCGCATGGCGCACGTGATGTTCGGCGGGCTGACCCACGAGCCCGCGGTGCGCCTGGCGCAGCGGCTCGTCGATATCACCCCCGCCGCGCTGTCGACCGTGTTCTTCAGCGATTCCGGTTCGGTCGCCGTCGAGGTCGCGCTGAAGATGGCGATCCAGTACCAGGCCGCCCGCGGCCGCGCGGCGCGCCAGAAATTCCTGACGGTGCGCGGCGGCTATCACGGCGACACCTTCGGCGCCATGTCGGTCTGCGATCCCGTGACCGGCATGCACACCCTGTTCAATGCCGCGCTGCCGACACAGGTCTTCGCACCGCGGCCGGCCTGCCGCTACGACGGCGCGTGGGACGACGATGACATCGCGGAAACGGCCAGGCTGCTCGCCCGGCATCGGGAGGAACTCGCCGCGGTCATCATCGAACCTGTCGTGCAGGGCGCCGGCGGCATGTGGTTCTATCACCCCGAGTACCTGCGTCGACTGCGCGCGCTGTGCGACGAACACGGGGTACTGCTGATTGCCGACGAAATCGCGACCGGTTTCGGCCGTACCGGGCGGCTCTTCGCATGCGAGCACGCGGGGATCACGCCCGACATCCTGTGCCTCGGCAAAGGCCTGACGGGCGGCTACATGACGCTCGCTGCCACGCTCGCGACCGACGAGGTCGCGCGCACGATATCCAGCGGGTCGCCCGGCGTGTTCATGCACGGCCCGACCTTCATGGCCAACGCGCTCGCGTGCAGCGTCGCGCTGGCGAGCATCGAACTGCTCCTCGGCCAGCCCTGGCAGGCTCGGATCGAGGCGATCGAAGCGGCTCTCGCGACCGGTCTTGCGCCGTGCCGCGCGCTGCCGCAGGTGAAGGACGTCCGGGTCCTGGGCGCCATCGGCGTCGTCGAACTCCATCGCGAGGTCGACATGCGCACGATTCCGCACAGCTTCGTCGCCCGCGGCGTGTGGGTGCGCCCCTTCGGCCGCCTCGTGTACGTGATGCCGGCCTACGTGATGAGCGCCGCCGACCTCGCGACGCTCACCGCCGCCATCACCGAAGTCGTCGCCGGTCTGCCCCCGCCCTGAACCGGCATGGCCGCGACCCGGCTCAGCCGGCGCGCGCCAGGTCGACGTGCACGCAGGGAACCCCGGCGGCGGCCGCCACCGCCGGGTGCGTGATGTCCCCGCCGTGAACGTTGAGCCCGTTCAGCAAGTGCGCATCCTCCTGCAGCGCCGCCCGCCAGCCGCGGTCCGCCAGCTTCAGCACGAAGGGCAGGGTCGCGTTGTTCAACGCCTGCGCCGAGGTGCGCGGCACCGCGCCGGGCATGTTCGCGACGCAGTAGTGCACGATGCCGTCGACGACGAAGGTCGGGTCCGCGTGTGTCGTCGGGTGGCTGGTCTCGACGCAGCCCCCCTGGTCGATCGCGACGTCGACGATCACGCTGCCCGGCCGCATCCGCGGCAGCATGTCGCGCGTGACCAGGCGCGGTGCCGCGGCGCCCGGCACCAGCACCGCGCCGATGACGAGGTCGGACCGCTGCACGTAGTGCTCGAGGCTGTCGCGCGTCGCGTAAATGGTGTTCAGCTGGCCACCGAACTGCGCTTCCAGCGCGCGCAGCCGCGGCAGGGACTTGTCGGCGACCGTCACTCGCGCCTGCAGCCCCAGGGCCATGGCAATCGCATTCGTGCCGACCACGCCGCCCCCGATGACCAGCACCTCGGCCGGCGCGACGCCCGGCACGCCGCCGAGCAGCACCCCGGCGCCGCCCATCGCGCGCTCGAGGCAGCGCGCCCCCGCCTGCACTGCCAGCCGTCCGGCCACCTCGCTCATCGGCGCGAGCAGCGGCAGGGAGCCGTCGGCGGCCGTCACAGTCTCATAGGCGATCCCGGTGGCACCGGTCGCCGCCAGCGCGCGCGTCAGACCGGCGTCCGCCGCGAGGTGCAGGTAGGTGAAAAGCACGTGCCGCGGCCGCAGCAGCGCGATTTCCGACGGCTGGGGCTCCTTGACCTTGACGATCAGGTCCGCCTGCTCGAAGACTTCCGCAGGCGTGGCGACAATCCGCGCGCCCAGCGCACGATAGGCGTCGTCGGCGGCATTGATCCCGGCGCCGGCCTCCTGTTCGACGATTACCTCGTGGCCATGGGCGAGCAGTTCACGGACGCTGGCAGGCGTCAGGCCGACGCGATATTCGTTGGCTTTGATTTCCCGGGGTACACCGATGCGCATCGCGACACTCCTGCGAGAATTGGGGCGGAGCTGCCGCCCGGTGATTCCAGCGCGTCGTGCTTGCGCAGAGGCCGCTCTTGGAGTGGCATAGGCACGCCGACCCGCGTTTAACGGACATGAACCAAAGATAGCCCACGCCGATGAGCTCCGACCGGACCCAGATCAATGACGGCGGCGACGCGCTGCAAGCCTATCGTCCCAGCTTCTCCGACGCCGTGCAGCGCGCGCTGGAGAAATGGCCCGACGTGCCGGCGTGCTTCGGCTGGCTCGCGCTCGATGCCCGCGGCCGCTGGCGCATCGGCGGGGCGACGATCACGCATGCCGGCGCGATCGCGTTTCTGAACGGCCACTACGCGTGCGACGAACGGGGTCGCTGGTACGTGCAGAACGGCCCGCAGACCGCCTACGTCGACCTGGAACTCGCGCCGTGGGCGCTGTCCGTCGCCCCCGACGGCAGTCTCAGCACCCACACGGGTCTGGCCGTCGAGCGCTTCGGCGAAATCTTCGTCACGCCCGACGGCGAGGTGCTGGTCGCAACGTCGCTGGGGCTTGCCGCGATCATCGATCGCGACCTCGAATCCTTCGCCCGCCGGCTGCGCACGGCTGACGGAGACGCACTCGCGGCGCTCGCCGGAGCCGCGGCGGGTACGCCGGCATCGCTGGTCGACCCGGACGGCACGCCTCACGCGGTGTCCGGCGCCTCCCCCGAGGAACTCGCGACCCGCTACGGCTTCGTGCGCCGCCCGGCGCCATGATCCCCGTCCACGACGACAACCCGGTCAGCCTCACGCCGCTCGTCACCTACGCCCTGATCGCGGGCTGCGTCCTCGTGTTCCTCTGGCAACTGGGTCTCGGCGAAGCGGGCAACCAGCGTGCCGCGTTCCGCTTCGGCGTCGTACCGGCGGTGCTGCTCGGCGACGCGCGCCTGCCACCCGGCGTCGGCGGCATCCCACCGGCACTGACCGTGCTCTCGTCGCTGTTCCTGCACGGCGGCTTCATGCACCTCGCCGGGAACATGCTGTATCTCTGGGTATTCGGTAACAACATCGAAGACGTGCTGGGGCACCTGCGCTTCGTGGTGTTCTACGCCGCCTGCGGGCTCGCGGCCGCGCTGGCCCAGGCCCTCCACGCGCCCGCTTCCGCGATCCCGATGATCGGCGCCAGCGGGGCCATCTCCGGCGTACTCGGCGCCTACCTGCTCTATTTTCCGGGCGCGCGCGTCACGGTCATGATCCCGCTCGGCTTCATCCTGCATACGGCGCGCTGGCCGGCAGCCTGGGTACTCGGCGCCTGGTTCGCGTTGCAGGTCGTCAGTTCCCTGCTCGCGGATCCCGCGCAGCCCGGCGTCGCCTGGCTGGCCCACATCGGCGGTTTCGTCGCCGGGCTGGTGCTCGCGCCGCTGCTGCGCCCGGGCCGCCGTGGGTAGGCATCACGCCAGGCGTCGTCAGGTCGTTTCGACGATGCCCTCGTAAGCACGTGTCTTTTCTACTTATACTATGAGCGGTATCAGCGAGATATGCCGATCTGTCCGGCCCACCGGGCACCCAACCAACAAAAACACCGCGTGAGTCACGGCATCACCGAATTTCGAGGACCCCGATGGAGCTGAGCGATACAGCGGTCCTGACCGTCCGGGGCAAGCAGCTCGAGCGGCTGCTGCACCACACGGCGCTGGAATGCACCTTGGGCCTCGCGGGCATCGTCGTCGCCGTACTCGCGCTTACGCGCAACCTGCCGCTGCCGGGTGCGCTGGTGTGGGCAGGCCTGGTCGCGCTGACCTACGCGCTGCGCTTCGGTGTGCTGACCAGCTTCCGCCGGGCGAGCAGCGAGGCGCAGCTGGGCGCCGGCTGGTACATCGCGTTCATCGTCACCGTCGGCGCGACCGCGCTCGGCTGGGGTGCGATGTCCGCCTGGATAGCGGCAAGCCACGGTATCGTCGCCAGTGCGCCGATGCTGCTGCTCGCGATTGCGATCATGCTGCTGTCGGTGACCATGCAGGCGGGTTCACTGCAGTGCGCCATCGCAAGCATCGCCGGCACCCTGCTGCCTCCCGCCGCGGCCCTCGCCGTCCGCGGCGGCCAGGACGCCATCCTGCCCGCGCTCGCCCTCGTGTTCGCGGGCGTCTCCGCCTTCCTGGGCGCCCGCGTGCTGCGGGAAAAGGCCTGGGACGCGGCCATGCGCCAGGCGGAGAACGAACAGCTGCGCGACTACCTTGACCAGCGCAGGGACCAGATCGAGAAGCTCGCCGTCGAACTGAAGACGACCCAGGGCAAGCGTGACCAGGCGGAACTGACCTTGCGACGTAGCGCGGCCGATCTCGGCCTCGTGCAGGGCAAAGCCAAGGCGCTGGCTGAAACGCTGGAGCGTGTCTCGACCATCGACCAGGTGACCGGCCTCGACAATCGCCGTCACTTCGAGCAGGTCTTCGATGCGGAGTGGCGCCGGGCGATCCGCGAGACGAAGCCGGTCTCGATGATCCTCGTCGAACTCGACGACTTCGACAGCTATCTCGAAAACTACGGCCGCCAGTCCGCCGACACGATGCTCAAGCGCGTCGCGCAGCTGGTGCGCGGCTTCGGCCGGCGTCCGGGCGATGCCGCCGGCCGCTACGACGACACGCGCCTCGCCCTGCTCCTCGCGGGCTGCGACCTGCGCAACGCCACGCGCATCGCCGAGACGCTGCGCAAGCGCGTGGAAGCCCAGAACATTCCCCATGCCGGCGCGCGCGGCGAGCGCACCACGCTGACCGTGCATGCGGGCGTGGCAATGATGAAGCCCACGCGCAGCATGCGGACCGGCGAACTGGTCAAGCGGGTCGAGGGCGCCCTCTACGAGGCGCGTTTCCAGGGCGGCAACAAGGTGATGACCTACCAGCCGCTCAGCAAGCTGCGCCTCGAGCGCTGGGACCAGCCTTCGGACGGCCCGCTCAGCGAGCAGTCGATGCTGCAGAAACTGCTCGTCTGGGGCTATGACACCAGCAAGCAGGTCCTCGCGCCCGGTGCGAGCGTCGAACCCCGGATACTCGAACAGGAACTCGTCGTCGCCACGCTGGGCGGCGAATTGCGCATCGAGGTCGAAGGTCACGCGATGACGCTGAAGGCCGGCGATTGCGTCGTGGTCCCCGCTGGCGTGGAACTCAGCATGGAAGCCGTCGGTCCCAGGCCGGTCGTCAAGCTGACCGCCACCCGGAACAAGTGACGGTGCGCGCGCTGCGCGTACCGCCCGCTGCCGCCCTACCCATCAACCCAGGAGACTCTTACGGATGAATCGTTACCTATTGGCGGCAATCGGCCTGTTCGCCACGACCCAGGCGGGTGCGCAGGAAGCCCTGCTCGCCAACGACGCGCAGAAAAGCAGCTACGCAATCGGCCTGACGACCGCCCAGAGCATCGCGCGCCAGGGCGTGAAGCTGGAGCTGGATTCCTTCATGCTCGGCGTCAAGGACGCCCTCGACGGCACCAAGCCGAGGCTGACCCAGGAGCAGTTCCAGGCGGCGCTCGACAACGCGTCCAAGTCGGTCAACGAGAACTTCAAGGAACAGGCCCAGCACAACCTGAAGGCCGGCCGGGCGTTCATGGCTGAAAACAAGAAGCGGGAAGGCGTGACGGAGCTGTCCAACGGCATCCAGTACAAGGAACTGCGCAAGGGCGCCGGCAAGCACCCCAAGGCCACGGACAACGTCAAGGTCCACTATACGGGCGTGCTGGTCGACGGCACTGAATTCGACAGCTCGCGGGCACGTGGCGAACCGGTCACGTTCGGTCTCGGCAGCGTGATTCGTGGCTGGCAGGAAGTGCTGCCGCTGATGACGGTCGGTTCGCGCTGGCAGGTCGTCATTCCACCGGGCCTGGGCTACGGTGCGAAGGGTGCGGGCCCGATCGGCCCGAACGAGACGCTGATTTTCGAGATCGAGCTGCTCGAAATCGTCCAGTAACCGGCTTTACGCGGTGACCGGGGCCCCGCCCCGGTCCGCTGCGGCGCGCCGGGCGCCGGCCGCAGCTCGCCTCAGAGGGGCGTGCAGAGCTCCTCGCCGGCATGCGCCGCGCGCAGCGCGACCAGTTCCTCGCCGACCAGCGTCGCCCGCCAGCCCCGCATGAAGCGAGGCGTGCCCTCACCGAAAATCAGCTGTTCCAGCTCGCGCCGCGCGGCGACCAGCGTGGGCGCGACCCTGGCGGCCTCGGCGCGTTCCCGCACCCGCTGCTGGAGCTCTCCGAGCAGGCGGGTCCCGGCCGGGCTGAGCCGTACCGCACGGCCCGGCGCCACGGCGGCAACATCGGACCCAGGTTCGTTCACGAGCCGCAGCAGCTGCTCGCCGTGACGCCGCACCGTGCCCGCCGGCAAGCCCTGCACGTCGGCGAGTTCGGCCAGCCTGCGCGGGCGACGCCGCGCGAGGGTGAAGATGACTTCGTCGCGCAGGATCCACGTGCGCGGCCGGTCGGCGGCACGGGCGACCGCCTCGCGCCACTCGGCCAGCGCCCGGGCCACGGCCTGGCCGCCGGCGTCGAGCTGCGCCAGGCCCTTGAGCCGCTGCCAGGGCTCCGTCGTCTCGTCCTGCACCGCGAGCAGCCGCTCGACTTCTTCGGCCAGCCAGCCGCTTTTTCCCTGCGCCGCCAGCTCGCGTTCGAGGGCGTGCCACACCGGCAGCAGGTAGGCGACGTCCAGGGCGGCGTAGCGCAGCTGCTCCTCGCTCAGCGGTCGCTGCGCCCAGTCCGTGCGGGTCTGGGATTTGTCGATCGCGACCCCGCAGAACTGCTCGACGATCGCCGCGTACGAGATCTGGTCCGACAGGCCGAGCAGCGCGGCCGCAAGCTGCGTGTCGACGAGGGGCTGCGGGGCCGCCGCGCCGATCGTGGCGAGGACTTCGAGATCCTGCCGGGCCGCGTGCATGATTTTCGGCTGACGGCCGCCCGCGAGACGTGCACCCAGGCCGGCCAGGTCGAGCGGCGCGAGCGGGTCGATGCAGTAAACCGCGTCCGGGGTCGCTATCTGCAGGAGACAGAAACGCGGGTAGTAGGTGTCGACGCGCATGAACTCGGTATCGATCGCGAGCTCGCCGGCCGCTTCGATCGCGTCCAGGACGCGAGCCAGCTCGGCCTCCGAGCGGACGCTGCAAGGATTCTCAGAGGACGTCATCGGAATTTTCCGCGCCCATCCGGCAGCGCGCCGGCGACGTAGGAGACTGGCGGACTGCGATCGGCATGCTGGGGATTTTCCACGGCTGGCATTGGTCGAATACGCTACACTAACGAGCCGGGACCACCAACGCACGCGGCGCCGGTTCTTTCCTGAAGTCCAACTCTCGGATGCAATTCACCGTATGAAAAACGTGTTTGCCGGCGCACTCCTCGTCGGTCTGATCGCGCTCACCGGAACCGCCGCGGCCCTCGTCCCGACCGTTGCGCTGGAGGACCTGGACCCGCAGCCCGAGCACCGCCGGGCGACGCGCCTGATCACTCATTTCATCGCGAACTACCACTACAAGAAGGCGCCGCTGGACGACGCCCTGTCGCAGATAATCTTCGACAACTATCTCAAGGCGCTGGACCCCACCAGGAGTTACCTGCTGCAAGGGGACATCGACGAATTCGGCGCCTTCGCCACCGAGCTCGACGACGACCTGCGGAACTCCGACCTCCAGACCGTCTTCGATCTCTTCGTGCGTTTCCGCGAGCGGGTCGAGGCGCGCATGCCCAAGGCCATCGCGCTGCTCGACAAGCCCTTCGATTTCACGGTCGACGAGTCTTTCGAGTTCGATCGCGAGCACGCCAACTGGGCGGCGAACGAGGCCGAACTCGACGAACTGTGGCGCAAGCGCGTCAAGAACGACGTGCTGTCCCTGAAGCTTTCCGGGCGCAAGGACGCGGCCATCAAGGAAACCCTCCGCAAGCGCTACGAAGGCATCCTGCGCCAGACGGCCCAGTACAACAGCGAGGACGTGTTCCAGACCTTCATCAACGCCTACACCACGGCCATCGATCCGCACACGTCCTATTTCTCGCCCCGCACCTCGGAGAACTTCAAGATCCGCATGAGCCTGTCCCTCGAGGGTATCGGCGCGGTCCTGCAAAGCGACAACGAGTACACCGTGGTGCGGGAAATCGTCAAAGGCGGCCCGGCGGATCTCAGCAAGAAGCTGCACGAGGGTGACCGCATCGTCGGCATCGCCCAGGGCGCGGACGGCGAAGTCGTGGACGTCGTGGGCTGGCGGCTGGACGAGGTCGTCGACCTGATCCGCGGCCCGAAGGACTCGGTCGTGCTGCTGCAGGTGCTGCCCAAGGGCGCCGGGCTCGACGGGCCGCCGCGCGCGCTGAAGCTGGTGCGCAATACCATCCAGCTCGAGGAGCAGGCGGCTCAGAAGAAGGTGCTGGAGGTGGGCACCGGTCCCGGCGCACGCCGCATCGGCGTGATCGAAGTGCCGACCTTCTACATGGATTTCGAAGGCCGCATGAACGGCGATGAAAACTACCGCAGCACCACGCGTGACGTCCGGCGCCTGATCGGTGAGCTCCAGCGCGAGAACATCCAGGGCCTCATCATCGACCTTCGCGGCAACGGGGGCGGCTCGCTCTCCGAGGCGACCGAGTTGACCGGCCTGTTCATCGACCATGGTCCCGTCGTCCAGGTCCGCAACTCCCAGGGTCGCGTCCAGCTCGAACGCGACACCGAGGACGGCGTCGCCTACACGGGTGCGCTGGCGGTCCTGGTCGATCGCAACAGCGCGTCGGCATCCGAGATCTTCGCCGCCGCCATCCAGGACTATCACCGCGGGCTCGTGCTCGGCGAGCCGACTTTCGGCAAGGGCACGGTGCAGAACCTGGTCGATCTGAACCGCTTCGACGAGGAAGCCAAGGGCAAGCTCGGGCAGCTGAAGGCGACCATCGCCCAGTTCTTCCGCGTCGAGGGGGACAGCACCCAGCACCGGGGGGTGGTACCCGACATCGAGTTCCCGTCCGGGCTCAGCACGAAGGACCAGGGCGAGCGGGCGCTCAAGCAGGCCCTCCCCTTCGCCCACATTGCCGCCGTGCGCTTCGAGCCGAGCATGGCGGCGCCGGAGAACCTGGCCGAGCTCAGGGAGCGCCACAACAAGCGGGTCCAGACGGACAAGGCCTACACTGCCCTGCTCGCGCAGGAGCGAGCGATGCAGGAAGCGGCCGACCGCAAGCTGGTATCGCTGCTGGAAACCAAGCGCCGCGCGGAACACGAGAAGGCCCGTCTCGAACAGCGCGAGCGCGAGAACCAGATCCGCGTGGCTCACGGACTCAAGCCCCTGCCTGCCGTGCCGGACGAGGAAGACGCGAACGGCGAGGACGAGGGGCTCGCCGACGACAAGGACGAGGACAAGTTCGACGTCGTGCTTGAGGAGGCCTCGAAAGTGCTGGGCGACTACATCGAGCTCACAGGCACGCCGGCCCGCCGCTTCGCTGTCGGCGACACCCCGGCTGCCGCGGCGCCGCTGGCCGCACCGGCGGCGGCGAGCGCCCCAGCCGCCACGCACTGACGCGGACGCCTTTCAGCGGACCAGCACGAGCGCGACGCCGACCAGCATCAGGGCGGTTGCCGCGAGGTTGCGCCCGAGCTCGATTTCCCTGAACCACAGCGCGCCGTAAACCAGGCCGAAGAGCATGCTCGTGCGCTTGACTGCGATCATGTACCCGGACGTGACCTGCTCGATCGCCACGAAGTGGCTCACCACCATGATGGCCATCGCCGCCGCCACGCCGAACACGGCGAGGGGCCGCGCCCGGGCAATCCGCAGCGGAGAGCGGCCACGGGCCAGCACGACGATGGCCGCGCTGGCACCGAACAGCACCGCGTAGAGCGCACCGAAGTCCGCGCCCGGCATGTACTGCACGGCCCCTTTCCCGAGGACGGCGGTGACGCTGAAAATCAGGGCGACCCCGAGCATCAGGCGCGGCCCCGGCTCGCTCAGCATGAACCTGAACGGCGCGAACCAGCCGCCACGGCCCATCTCCGCGCCGTTCAGCCAATAGGCGCCCGCCGTGATCAGCACCACGCCCGACGCACCCGCGACGCTGACCGTTTCACCCAGCAGCACGTAACCGACGACCAGCGAAAACACCGGACTGAACGACAGGTACGGCAGCGTGTGGCTCAGCGGTGCGGTGGTGATTGCCCGCACGTAGATGAACACCGCGAGCAGGTCCAGCGGGATCAAGGCCAGGACCCATGTCCAGAAGCGGGGGTCGGCCGGCGGCGGGCCGGCCGACAGCGCCCAGGGCAGCAGCAGCACGCCACTCCAGACGAAGCGGGCCGACGCCGCGTCCCACGGATCTTCGTGACTGAAATGGCGTTTGGTCAGGGCGTCTGCCGTCGCGATCGCGACGGCAGACAGCAGGGCGAGCGGAAACCAGTCCATGCAACTCCGATATCGATGGCGCCGGCGCGTCGGCGCAGCCGCCCCGCTCGTATATTTGACGGCAGCGCACTAGCATAACCGCAGGCAGCAGGTGATTTGGCGATGGCAACAGCCTTTCTTTACGACGCGAGGTTCCTCGACCACGACACGGGCGCGGGCCATCCCGAAAGTCCGGCCCGACTGAGCACCGCGCTGAACCTGCTCGAGCGCCTGCCGTGGTATCCAGAGCTGCGGCAGATCACGGCAAGCCCCGCCGAACTCGACTGGATCGAAACCACGCATCGCCTCGATTACATCCGGCGCGCCGCCGACGCCTGCAGGCGCGGCCAACCCTTCCTGGACACCATGGACGTCGCGATCTCCACGCGCTCCTTCGACGTCGCGACCCTCGCCGTCGGCGCCGCGCTGGCGCTCGCCGACGACGTCGTCAGCGGCGGCAGCAGCAACGGCTTCGCCCTGCTCCGGCCGCCCGGCCACCACGCCGAACGCGAGGCGGCGCTGGGCTTCTGCCTGTTCAACAACATCGCGATCGTCGCCCGCTACCTGCAGCGCCACCACGGCCTCGACAAGATCGCCATCCTCGACTGGGACGTCCATCACGGCAACGGCACCCAGCACACCTTCGAGGAGGATCCGTCGGTGCTCTACATCAGCCTGCACCAATATCCCTACTACCCGGGCACCG
>Ga0255182_1000352_pt1 | contig 33371 bp, 28 predicted proteins | sample Atl_UVDOM_RepA_8_FD_188420 | JGI IMG/M metagenome (GOLD analysis project Ga0255182, IMG submission 188420) | Freshwater microbial communities from Altamaha River, Georgia, United States - Atl_UVDOM_RepA_8d | ecosystem: Environmental > Aquatic > Freshwater > River | place: USA: Georgia...
CTGCACTTCCGGCACCGTGCGTGACGGCATTGCACTCGCCCGCCGCGGCCGGCCGGCGGTGGCGTTCGTGACCTCCGAGTTCTGGTCGCAGGGCGACTTCGTCGCCCAGGCCGGCGGCATGCCCGACCTGCCGCGCCTGCGGCTGCCGCATCCGGTCGCGGGCAGCGGCGGCCCCGCGCTGCGCGCGCTCGCCGCGCAGGTGCGCGACGAACTGCTGTCCAGGCTGGCGGGCGCATGAGCGCCCTGCTGGTGGCGGCGGACGAGGACGCCGCGCTCGAGCAGCTGCACGCGAGCGGCTGCACCGACGGCCTGCCGGTCGTCATTCCGACGCCCGCGCGCGTCGAGCGCATGCTGCTCGCCGGCGGCCTCGACCGTGAACTCTCGCTCGGCGAGATGGGGCCGCTCGGCGGCGCGGCGACGCTGGAAAAGCTCGCGATCGCGGCGGTGATGGCGGGCTGCACGCCGGATCACTTCCCGGTGGTGCTCGCGGCAATCCGCGCGGTGTGCCAACCCGCCTTCGATCTCGCCGAGATGCAGGGCACGACGCACTGCATCGCGCCGCTCGTCATCGTCAACGGCCCCGCGCGCGCCGCCTGCGGCGGCCTCGCCTCCGGCTTCGGCGTGATGGGGCCCTGCCACCGCGCGAATGCCAGCATCGGCCGCGCGCTGCGACTCGCGATGATCAACATCGGGGGCGCGCGCCCGGGCGTGTCCGACATGGCACTGCACGGCAGCCCCGCGAAGTTCACGTTCTGCATCGCGGAGGACGAGGAAGCCTCGCCCTTCCCGCCGCTGCACACGAGCCTCGGTTACCGCGCGGAACAGAGCGTGGTGACGGTGGTCGGCGTCGAGGGCCCACACTCGGTGTTCTTCACCGGCGACGCGGACGATCCCGCATCCGCCGAACGCCTGCTCGACACGATCGCCGCGGTGATGGCGAATCCCGGCAGCAACAACTCGCACCTCGGCGGCACCGCGGCGATGGTCGTCGTGTTCAACCCGGAGCACGCGCGCGTGCTCGCGAACGCCGGTTACACGCGCGAATCGATCCAGGCGGCGCTCGCCGCCCGCGCGGTGACCCCGCGCGCAGTGCTCGCGCGGCTCAACGGGAAAATGCTGATGGGCGACGGCGACGTGCTGCCCGCCGTGCGCAAGCCGGCGAACATCCACCTGCTGACCGCCGGCGGCCCCGGCCTGTACACGGTGGTCATGCCGTCCTGGTGCGCCGGCCCCCACGGCAATATCGCGGTCCACGCGGAGATCGAGCTCAACCAGGCCTGCGCCGTACCCTGGGCCTGAGGGCTTGCGCGCGCCGCCGGTGCTGCTACATCGGTGAGGGCTAATCCGCCCGCGCAGGCAGGGGATGCACGCGCACGCCGGCCTGGGTGAAGAGCAGCACGCCTTCGGCCGACGGCAGTACGCTGGTCGCGGCCAGCCGGTCGGGGCGAATGCTCGCAGTGAAGCCGGACGCGGGATTGCCGACCGCCACCGCGCCGCCCAGTCCGACGAGCACGAGCCGGCCGTCCGGGAGTTCCGCGGCGTCCGTGAGCGACTGGTCGGTGCCGGTGGCGAGTTCGCGCCAGGTCGCGCCGTGATCGGAGGACAGCAGGGCGTGGCCGACCATGCCCGTGACGAGCACGCTGCCGTCGCTGCGCACGAGCCCTCCCCACAGCGAGCCCTCGTAGGGCGTCTGCACGAGGCGCCAGCTGGCACCGTGGTCGTGCGACACGAACACGCCGCCGATTTCCGCCGCAATGTAGAGGCGGCCGTCGCCGTCGCCGAAAATCTGGTTCAGGTGGCGCTCGCCGTCCTCGTCGTCGGCCACCTGGAACTGCGTCCAGGTGGCGCCGCCGTCCTGCGTGCGCAGCGCGTAGCCGTAGGGACCCACCGCGTACCCGTGCGTGGCGTCCTCGAACCACACCGAGAACAGGCTGTCCGGACCGTCGTGCACCCCGTGACGCACTTCCCAGCGCTCTCCGCCGTCGGTGCTCGCCAGGATCTGGCCGCCGTGACCAACCGCCCAGCCGCGCTGCGCGTCGACGAAGGTCACGGCCGTGAGCGTGGTGCGGGTCGGGACCTGCGTGGCCTGGCGCCAGCGGACGCCGCCGTCGTCCGACAGCAGCACGTGGCCGAATTCGCCGACCGCGACGAGGCGCGCGCCGGCCCGCGTCGCATCGAGCAGCAGGCCCTGCGCGGCCAGCGGCGCAGCGCGCGCCGCGCCGTCGGCAACCGCGTCGGCGTCGGCACGGGCCTCGACGGCGAGGCACAGCATCAGCAGCAGCAGGCGGCACACGCGCATGTCAGTGGCCGAGGAAGGGCCGGCGCACCGGGCCGCGTCGCGGGATCAGGGTATCGATGACGACGGCGAGCGCGGGGAGCAGCGTGATTGCCATGAGCATGTTGATCATGAACATGAAGGCCAGCAGCAGGCCCATGTCCGACTGGAACTTGAGGTCCGAGAAGCCCCAGGTCGCGACCCCGACCGACAGCGTGATGGCCGTGAAGATCGTCGCGTTGCCGGTCTGCCGCAGCGTGCGCCTGAACGCCGGCACGACCGCCAGGCCCTCCGCGAGGTGGCCCTGCAGCCGGTTGTAGATGTAGAACGCGTAGTCGACGCCGATGCCGACCGCGAGCACCATCACCGGCAGGGTCGCCACGGTCAGCCCGATGTCGAGCGCCTTCATGAACCAGTAGCCGAGGAAGGTCGCGACCGTCAGGGGCACGCAGCAGGCGATCGTCGCCCGCCAGTCCCGGTAGGTGAGGAAGACGAGCGCGATGATCGTCGCGTAGACGTACAGCATCATCGGCAGCTCGGTGCGCTCGAGCACTTCGTTGGTCGCCGCCTGCACGCCGACGTTGCCGCTCGCCAGCCGCACCTTGATGGCGTCGAACGGATGCTCTTCGCGGTAGCGCCGGGCGGCCTCGACGACGGCCTTGATCGTCGTCGCCTTGTGGTCGGTGAGGAAGACGTTCAGCGGCAGCACCGTGCACTGCGGATCGTAGAGCCCGGAGCCTTCGCCGGCGAGGCCGATGAAGCTCGCCATCGAGCGCTGGTCGCGCGGCAGCGCGTACCACTTCGGGTTGCCCTCGTTGAACCCCGAAGAGCCGATCTTCACGAGCGTCGGCAGCGCCGCCACGCTGATCACGCCCGGCACGTTCTGCATCGCCCAGCTGAACTCGTCGAACCAGGTCATGCGGGCGAAGTCGTAGCAGCCCTCCGGCGGCAGTTCATTGACGATGGTGAACACGTCGAGCCCGAGGCTGAAGCGTTCGACGATGGCGACCGCGTCGCGGTTGTAACGCGCATCCTCGCGCAACTCGGGCGCGCCGGGCTTGAGGTAGCCGACGTGGCGACCCAGGGATTCCCACCAGGCGACACCGAGGATCACCGCCCCCACGCCGACCAGCGCGAAGGCCCAGCGCCGGTCCGCCGCGTGGTCGAGGAGGCCCATCAGCCGTTCGCGGCGTTCGCGCAGGCGACCGATACGCTCGACGTAGCGCGCGTCCGGGCGGAAGTAGGACGCGACGACCGGCAGCATCACGAGGTTGGTGACGATCTTGTACGCGACACCGATGGATGCCGTGATCGCGAGTTCGCGGATCATCGGGATCGGCACCAGCAGCAGCGTCGCGAAGCCGACGAACGCGGTCGCCAGCGCCATCGTGCCGGGAATGAGCAGGCCGGTGAAACTGGCCTTCGCCGCGTCGAAGGCGCTGCGGCCGGCGCAGATCCCCTGCGCGATGAAATTGACCTGCTGCACGCCGTGCGAGACGCCGATCGCGAACACGAGGAAGGGCACGAGAATCGCGAGCGGATCGAGCCCGTAACCGAGCAGGTGCAGGGTGCCGAACTGCCACACCAGCGACACCAGCGAGCACAGCAGCGCGGCGAAGGTGAACGCGAGCGAGCGGCAGTAGAGGAAGACCGCGATCGCGGTGAGCGCGAAGGCGAGCAGGAAGAATTTCGCGACCGACTTCGCGCCCTCGGCGATGTCGCTGATCTGCTTCGCGAAGCCGATGATCTGGACCTCGAGGCGGTCGTTCTCGAAGCGCTGCCGCAGCTCGCGCTCCATCAGCCTGCCGAGCGCGATGTAGTCGGTGCGGGTCTTCGTGCGCGGGTCGAAGTCGAGGAGATCGGCGACGACCATCGCGCCCGAGTCGTCGTTCGCAATCAGGCTGCCGACGTAGCCGCCGTTGATCACGTTGTCGCGGATGCGCGCGATGCTCGCGTCGTCGAGCGTGTCGACCGTGACGTTGCCGCCGATCACGTCCTCGGCGCGAAAGCCCTCCTCCGTGATCCGCAGCACGCGCGTGTTCGGCGTCCACAGCGAGGACACCGTGTTGCGGTCCACGCCCGGCAGGAACATCAGCGTCTGCGTCACGTCGTGCAATGCGCGCAGGAATTCCGCATTCCACAGGCTGCCGCCGCGCGCGTGCAGGACGACGATGACCCGGTTCGCGCCGAACAGCTGTTCGCGGTACTGGAAGAAGGTGTCGGTGTATTCGTGGCCGGTCGGGAGCTGCTTGTCGAAACCGGCGTCCATTCGCAGGCCCGAGGCGAACCAGGCCATCAGCACGGTGAACGCCCCGAGGGCGCCGAGCAGCGCGGCGCGGTGCGCGAAGACCAGGTGTTCGAGCCTCTGTACGATGCGCCCGAGCATCAGCCCTCAGCCGGCCCGTGCCGGCAGCCGGCCGGCCTGGCGAACTGCCTGCGTCCCCGCCGGGCCCATCAGAACGCGACGGACGCGCTGACGCCGAGGAAATCGCGGTCGCGCGCGCTGTTCGACGCGCCGCCGCCGAAATAGCTGGTGTAGCCGACCTGCCCCTTGTACACGTTGTTGTAGTCGAGGTTGAGGCCCATGAACACCGCCTTCCTGCCCTCGACGAAGGGCAGCGCGTTCGGCGTGGTGCCGGAGAAGTCGTGGTAGAAATCGAGCACCGGGATCAGGCTCACGCTCGAGAACACGTTCGGATAGGTCAGCGAAAACTCGACGACGTAGCCGGCGGAGGTCTTGTCCGGCACGTCATAGCTCGGGAACACCATGTAGGGCACGTGGCCCGGATCGAGGCTGGGGAAATGCGTCGCCGCGATTTCGGCGAGCACGTAGCCCTCCGCCGCGCCGAGGGCCCGCATGACGTCGCCGAACACGCTGTTGACCTCGATGAAGTAGAAACCGGTCAGGTGGGCCTGCCATTTCTCCTCCTCGGTGTAGCCCCGCGCGTAGCCGGTGGCACAGTTCTGGTCGAAGGACTTGCCGTGCCCGGCGGTGACGGTGTCGCCGAGCGCGAGCCCGCAGCCGACGATGTCCATGAGGCTGTGTCCCATCGCGGCCGAGCCCGGCGCGAGGCCCTGGAACGGAAAGTTGAACGCCAGGGCGAGATTGGTGCCGATGGGCACGGTGGGGTCGATGGCCACCGATTCCTTCGGCCGGTAGGACACCTCGGTGCCCACCGCGACCGGGCCGAGCTTGGTGTTCGCGGACAGGCCGAAGAGGTGCTTGTCCTCGCCGAATTCGTTGAAGTAGGCCATGCCGAGCAGGTTCGCGGCGGATGCCGGGTTGATCAGCCCGCTCAGGTTCTGGTCGAACACGAAGGACGTGAACGGCAGCTTGTCGTGGTAGTGGATGTAGTAGAGGCCGAACTCGGCATCGAAGCGCTCCGGGATGTAGCGGAACGCGATGCCGTACTGGCCGGTCTTCTCCGGGTCGCGATCCGTCCTGATCTGCGGGAAGACATTGACGCCCGGCAGCGCCGGCGTCAGCACGCCGTCGCCGCAGGTGAAGGCGTCGGTCGGGCCGCACAGGCCGAAGCTCGACGGCGCGAAGGCGCTCTGCTGTCCCCTGCCGATGCCGTCGACGCCCGACAGGAAGGTGCCCACGGGGTCGAAGCGGTAGTCGTTCCAGATGAACTGGTAATAGCCCTCGACGCTGAGGCTGTCGGTGATGCCGCTGTTGAAATAGAGCATCGGCGCCGGCCGCAGGACTTCCTTGATCTGGGTGCCGGGCGTGCGGAAACGCCGGATGTCGAGCGCATTGATCGAGTTGATGCCGCCGAGGATGAAGATGTCCTCACCCCAGGAGACGACCTGGTTGCCGAGGCGGACTTTCGCGGGCTGGCCGAAGAGGTCGAAGTCCTTCGAGATCCAGAGGTCGAGCGGCGTCAGGTTCAGTTCGGCGATGTCCTTCGCGTCCTCGCTCAAATCGGTGAAGCGCGTGTCGCCGACCGCGTGATCGTACAGCCAGCTCATGCGGCCGAGGAATTCCCAGCCGTCGCCCCAGCGGATGCCGAGTTCATGCGTGCCCTTGATCGTGGCCGACGTGAAATCCCACTGCTCGTAGTTCAGGTTGCCGTTGTCGCTCTGCAGGAAATTGAAGTCGGGATTGGACGCGAATTCGCCACCGGGGCCGTGAATCCTGCGGCCGATGTCGCCCACCGTCGACACGGTGCCGCCGTTGTCGCGTCCGATCAGGCTGCGATAGGTTTCCTGCGTGCGGACCTGCACGCCGTAGGACAAGGTGCTGTCGAGGTTGATGACCGCGCCGTTGTCGAGCTCCCAGCGGTACGCCTGGACCGGGTGCGCGGCGAGGATGCCGGCGGCCAGCGCAAGGAGTCCCCACGCGCCGACGCGATGCCTGTTCGAATCTTCCATGGACGTGATCCCCACCTGCTCGTTCAGCGGCTGCCCACGCGGCGCAGCTGGTTGGCGTCGAAACGCTTGGGGTCGATGCGGCCCTCCTTGCCCGCCAGCCAGTCCACCTTGCCTTCCTGCGGCATGTTGTCGGCCATGTAGCGGCCGACGTTCAGGTCATAACTGGTATAGCCCTGGTAGACGCAGGCGCCGAGTTCCCACGCGGTGTACGGGTAGGACTCCATGACGCGCCAGACCTTGCCCTGCGCATCGTAGAGGTCGGCCTGCAGCATCGCCCAAGTGTCCTCGTCGAGGTAGAACTCGCGCTTCGGGAACAGGTGCCGCATGCCGGGTTTCACGCTGGCCTCGATCTTCCACACGCGGTGCTTCTCGTAGCGGATGAGGTCGCGGCGCGGGGAATCCGGCCCCATGATGTCCTTGAACTTCAGGCTCGTGTCGTTGAAGCGGAAGGTGTTGTAGGGGACGTAGAGTTCCTGCTTGCCGACGAGCTTGAAGTCGTAGCGGTCGATCGGACCCGAGTACATCGGGTACTGGTCGACCATCAGCAGGTTCTCGTAGCCCGGCACCGGGTTGTCGTAGGCGAAGGTCGGCGAACGCCGCACCCGGCGCTGGCCCGGGAAGTACAGCCAGGCCTCGTTGGGCTTGTTGAGGAAGTAGTGGACGAGAATCAGCTCGCCGACGCGCGCGGCCGGCGACACCACCTCGTTCAGCAGCTTCAGTTCAATGCCGTTGCCGTCGCCGAGGGTGGTCGCCGCGTCGTTGCCGAAGGGCGTCAGCGTCCACTGTTTCTGCACCAGCGGCATGAAGGCCCGGCCGCTGGGCTCGGAGAAAATCGTCGCGTAGGTCTCGATGCGGCCCGCGCCGCTCCAGCGCAGCTTGTGGTTCCAGATCGCCTCCGCGCCGTTGCGTGGCAGCGGGAACGGAAACCCGGACGGCACCGCTTCCTCCAGCGCCCAGCCGTTGGCCGCCATGCGCGCGGCGGTCGCGTTCTGCTTCGTGCGTTCGTAGACGACCTCCGGGTAGGCGCAATCGCGATGCGTCGGATAGACGTCCATGCGATAGCCCTTGATGTTCTGCAACAGCGCAAGCTGGCCGGCGGAAAGGTGCTTGCCGTGCTGGGCGGCGTTGCCGGCGTCGATCGAGAACAGGGGCTGTTCATTCGCATACGGGTCCGGGCGAACCTGGCCGACCGTCCACCCCGCCGGGGCCTGCGGGGCGCCGCCGTTCCAGGCCGGGATGCTGCCGTCGGCGTTGGCGGCCCGCTCCGCGCCGACGGGCGTCAGTTCGGCGCCGAGCCTGGCGGCCTCCGCCGCCGCGACTTCGGCACGGGCCGTGCCGGTTCCGCAAAAAACCAACGCGAGCACGGCGCCCGCAATGAAGACGGCCGAACGTGAAGCACTGTGCATCGAAATTCCCAGTCCGGGGCCGGGGCGCGGGTGCGCCCGACCGTTATGATTATTGGCGAGATTGTAGGAGTTAGTACTCCACCTGCACACCCATTCCGCGCAGGCGGGCCAGGACGGAGTCCCGGACCTTGAAGATTTCGGCAGGCCGTTCCGCCCGCAGGCGTTTGACTTCGGCCTCGGTGAACGGCGTGAAATCCGCCGGCAGCGTGTCCTTGCTGTAGCGGTAGAGCATCCAGTTCAGGATTTCGGCGGCCTCGGCATCGGACAGCGGCGAGTACGCGATGCCGGGCACCTGGGTCAGGAAGGCCCGGCCCTCCGGCAGGCGCGCGAAATAGCCCGGCGTCGCGTGCAGCGTGGGCACGTCGTTGGCGGCGCTGCCGCTGCCATCGGGGAGATGGCAGCCGGCGCAGTGCAACAGGTAATTCTGCTGGGCGTAGTCGACCGCGCCCGCCGAACCCGAGGCCAGGCCCAGCATCAAGGCGCTCATCGCCGCCACCAGCGTCGACCGTCGCATATCAGTGCGTCCCGGCCCCGGCCGCCTCAGCCCGGCCTGGCCTCCGACACGCCGAGCGCGACGGCGACGGTGCAGTGGTAGGAGTTGGCCTTGTTGCCCATGCACCAGTTGACGTCGTTGTGCAGGCCCATGCGATAGGCCGGCCGCTCGCCGATGTTGTAGTTGCACATGCAGCGACCGCAGGCGGTGACGCCGCAGCAGTCGTTGTAGCTGATCAGGTAGTTCTTGTTGTCGTTCGGGTTCTGGCAGGTGCCGACCCAGGTCACCTTCGACACCTCGGTGCCGGGCGGGCACTGGGAAATCGAGCCCCCGCAGCAGGTGCACAGGAAACCGTCCAGCGCGCAGTAGCGCCAGTATTCGCAGGTCGTGTCGTCGTTGACGTCGCCCTTCGGCGCCCCGCCGTGTCCGCCCGCGGGAGGATGCGCGCCGCCGCCGCCGTGGCCGGAAGGCGCGGCCTGCGGCGCGCGGTCGAAGGGCAGCACCGGGAACAGCACCGCCGCGCCGAACAGCGTGCGGCCGAGCCGCGCCATCGCGCCGCGGCGCGAGCTCAGCTGGGCGACCTTGCGGGCCTTGCGTTCAAAGAAATCATCGAACCACTGCATGGGTCTCTCTCCGCTAGCGGCGCCGTCACGCCGACTTCAGGTATTCCTGGACCGAAGACACGCCGAGTTCCTTGGCGGTGAACAGGCTCTCGAGCTGCTCACGGGAATTGATCAGGCCCTTGGCCGTCACGCGACCGCTCTCGTCCAGCAGCACCGCGTAGGGCAGGCGGCTGACCTTGAACGCGAGCCCGAGCTCCGTGGACAGCACGTAGGGGAATTCCTCGAGCTTCGACTGCCGGTAGAACTTCTCCTGTGCCGTCCGCTCGCCGTCGCTCGCGAGCACGATGCGCAGCCACGCGGCTTCGCTGCGCGCCGTCGAACGGAGGATCGGCAGCAGCTTCTTGCACACGGGGCAGGTCGGCGACAGGAAGAACAGCAGGGTCGACGTTGCCGCGGCGCGGCCGATGTCGACCTGCCGGCCGTCGAGCGTCGGCAGCGAGAACACCGGCGCCGGGTCGCCGACCTTGGGTCCGGCGTCCAGCATCAGCGCGCCCATCGGCGAGATCCGCTCGTAGAGGATGCCGACCTGCCGGGCGAGGGCGAACACCGCGACGACCAGCGCGATCACGATCACCGCCAGCACGAGCACCGCCATCGTCAGCGCCTGGGTCATGTCCCGTTCCGCAGCGCCTCGAGGCGCGGTTGGTTGGCGATAAGCTGGCTGGCGGCAGCATAGAGGCCGGCGAGCATCGCCGCGCCCGCCAGCGCCACCACGTAATCGAGCCACACGAGCTGCCGTGCGGTCGTGCTGGTCGCCGCCCAGGCGATCAAACCGGCGAACAGGACATTGCGCGCGACGAGCGCCCACGACAGGGTCTGGTCGCCACTCGCGCCGCCGCAACCGCAGCTGATGTGGTCCCGTCCACGCAGCAGGTTCACGGTCACCGCGGCGGTGACGAGCAGCAGCAGCGCGACGCCCGCGAGCTGCGGCCAGGGCCTGAGCTGCGGCACGAGGAGCAGGCCGCCGATCAGGAACTCGCCGGCGATCAGCAGGCCCGATGCCGTCGGCACCGCCACGCTCGGGATCAGCTCGTAGTTTTCCATGGCGGCGGCGAAGAGTTCGCGCTCACGCCACTTGCCCACCGCGCCGGTGATGAACACCCCGGCGGCGGCGACGCACAGCAGGTAGGCGATGGCGGGATCGATCATCGGCGGGTCAATGCGTTTCGATGAGGATGGGGGCTTCGCCGAAGCCATCCACGCGCTTGCCGACCGCGAGCTTCGGCGCCGTGGCATAGGACACGAGCCCGGCGCTGAGCGGATCGATCGCGAACAGCATCGGGTTCGGGCCGCGGCTGACCGCGAGCGACACCGCGTTGTTGCCTTCCACGCGCTCGACGCGCTGTTTCGTCGCGAGGTCGAAGGCCCAGATTTCAGCCGCCGGGTTCTTGTGGCTGCCCTCGGCGCCGTTCGGATGCATCGCGACGTACAGGCGGCCGGCGGCGACATTCAGCGCGAACGGCTGGTAACCGCCCGGCCGCCAGTTGGCCTTGCGGTCCTCGTCCGTCAGCAGCGACCAGGCGCCTTCGATCTTCGCGACCGGCCCGCCAAGGTTCGCGGTCCGCAGCTGGCCGTTGAAGCTCAGGAAGTGGTAGGTGTCGCCATTGTTCTCGGTCTGGGTGAAGACCGGGTCCTGGTCAGGATCGAACAGGCGTTCGCTGCGCTGCTGCCCGGCAGGCTTGCCCTCGGCGTCCAGGGTGACCGTCAGCAGCGTGCCGTCGCCGCACACCGTGGTGAAGCGGTTGGCGACGCCCTGCGCCGGCAGGATGCCCCAGCAGCCCGGCGTCGGCACCTCGGTGACGAACTTCGCGGACCGGCGGTCGACGATGGTGATCGAACTGGCCGGCGTCGCGTTCTGCACGATGATGAAGCGGCCGTCCGGCGTCACCGCGATCGTGCCCTTGTAGGGCAGCGCCTGCGCGTGCTTGGGCGGAATCTCGATCTCGGCCTTGAGCATCAGCGTCCGGCTGTCGTAGACGTCGACCTGGTCGGTGCGGGTGCCGCGGTTGAGCTTCGAGAGATAGGTCGTGGCGACGTAGAGTTCGGAGCGATCGGGCGACAGCGTCGACAGGCCGGTCAGGCCGGTGCCGACGATGCCCGCGTATTTCATCGTGTCGCCCTCGACGATGTGCAGGCGTCCGTCGACGATGTGCGAGATGGCGACGTCGGAAACGTAGAGTCGATAGGGTGTCGCCGGTGGCAGCACCCCGACCGTCACTTCCTCTGGCACGAAGTCCGCGGCCCGCGCCCCCAGGGCCCCCAGCGCCAGCAGGGCTGCGAGCCCGATTTTCTTCGTAGTGTGCATCGCCTGCTCCCCTCGTCTTGCGCCTGTCGGGACAGCGCGCCGTGGGCAGGTGCCGACGGAACCGCCCGGCCCCCGCTGCGCGTTTAGGGCAAGTGTAAGGACTTTGCGCCCGAACTCGGTAGCGGAAAATGGCAGCGCCGGCGAACGGGGTCGCGGCTGGCGCGCGGACGCGGGCCCGGTGTACCGTGATCGACCCAGCCCCAGCCGTCATGCGAGGTACGCCTTGAGTCCGGACGAGCAAGCCGCCGCCCTGCCCCTGCTGCCGCGCCCGCCCGTGCGCACGGTGGTCAGCGGGGACGCGGACGAACTCGCCGAACACCTGAGCGCCTGGGACCAGACCTACGAACAGCTCGGGCGCGGTCGCTTCACGGGCCGTCTCGACGAACTCTGGCTCGATGGTCTCCAGCTTTTCCGCGAACGGACCAGCCTCGACGTGCTGGAAACCGGCACGCCGTGGCGCGGCTCGCGCACCTTCGGCATCCCGCTCGCGATGGACGGCGCCGCCATCCACTGCGGCAAGCCGATGCCGCCCGACATGCTGCTGACCCTCGGTCCGCGCGACACGCTCGACCTGCGCGCGCCGCGGGCGCTCGACATCGTCGGCATGGCATGGCCGGCGGACGCCCTGAGCGCCTACACGCAGGATCTCGAGGGCGTCGACATCGAGGAGGAGCTGCGGGGCAGGCGCCTGTTGCCGGTGGCGCCCGCGGCACTGGCCCACCTGCGCCACCTGCTGCGTGAAGTGTTCGCGCTGCTCGACGCGGACGCCGCGCGGCTGAGCGACCCGCAGGTCGCGCGCGGCCTGCGCTGCGCGCTGCTCGAGACGGTCGTCGCGGCCGTGCGCGACGCGGCCGGCGAGCCGCCGGAGACCTTCACCTCCTCGGTGCGGCATGCAACGGTGCGCCGCGCCCGCGACTACGCCCTGTCGCGGCGCGACGAGCCGCCAAGCGTTGCCGAGCTCTGCGCGGCGCTGCGCGTGAGCCGCCGCACCCTGCAGACCTGTTTCAACGACATGCTCGGCATGAGTCCGCATCAGTACCTGCGCGCGCTGCGCCTGAACGGCATGCGCCGTGACCTGCGCAACCTGGCGGGCAGCGGCGCGGCGGTGCATGAAATCGCCGCGCGCTGGGGCTTCTGGCACCTGTCGAGCTGCGCCGCCGACTACCGGCGACTGTTCGGCGAGCTGCCGTCGGCGACCCTGCACGCCGCGCGCCGGAGCCCGGGTCGCGCTTGAGCCTCGGCATCGCCGCGCCCGGAATTGGCGATTGGCCGGCACGGCGGCAAACTGGGACACTGATTCGCGGAAGCCGCGGCTGCGCCTGCGCGTCGCCGGCTTCCGCCTCTGGCCACGACGAAAAAGGAGACTGCGCATGGATATCGGAATCGACGACAAGACCCGCGAACGGATCGCTGACGGGCTCGCCCACCTGCTGGCCGACAGTTACACGCTGTACCTGAAGACGCACGGCTTCCACTGGAACGTCACCGGCCCGATGTTCAACACGCTGCACATCATGTTCATGGACCAGTACACCGAACTGTGGAACGCGCTCGATCCGATCGCCGAACGCATCCGCGCGCTGGGCCATCCGGCGCCGGCGTCCTACGCGCAGTTCGTGAAGCTGTCGAGCATCGAGGAGGAATCCGGCGTGCCCAACGCGACCGGCATGATCCGCCAGCTGATCGCGGGCCAGGAAGCCATCACCCGCACCGCGCGCGGCATCTTCCCGATCGTCGACAAGGCCGGCGACGAGCCGACCGCGGACCTGCTGACCCAGCGCATGCAGATCCACGAGAAGAATGCGTGGATGCTCCGCAGCCTGCTCGAGGCCGACGAGGCCCCGCAGACGAAGACCAAGAAGGGCAAGGACAAGAACAAGGACAAGAAGAAGTCCGACGACGCGAAAGAGTCGGAGTCGACTTGACGGCGCGCGTCACTCCTCGTACGGCGCCACGCTGCTCGCATCGAGCGTGTAGCCCGCATGGGCGACATCGGTCTGCTGCGCTTCGACGCGCAGCCGGCCGGTGACCCACACCATCGCGAAGGCCTCCTCGATCCGCGCGCCCTGCGGTGCGCGCACGAGCACGATCTGGTTCGAGGGTGGCGGCGGCGTGTGGATGCAGGCGCCGTAATACGGCACGAGGATGAAGGACTTCGCGATTTTCGTGTCGGTGTCGAGGGGAATCGCAAAGCCCGGCAGCCTGACCTCGGCGCCGTCCAGCGCCCGCACCACCGGCGCGTCGCGCCAGAGCGCCTGCAGCTTTGACAACAGTTCCGCGGCGCGCGGATCGGCGTCGTCCAGGTTCCCGATCTCCTCGTCCGCGAGCAGCATGTCCGGTTGGTAATCCGCCGGCATCAGCTCCGTCCAGTCGAGTTCGCGCGGCGCCGGGTCGGCGGCATGCGCCATTCCCCAGTGCGCGGCGCAGATTGCGAGAAGCAGGCCGAGAAGCGGCGCGGCTCGCCGCTGGAATTCAATGTTCATCGTCTCATTCACAGTCTGATGGTCATGCCATCCGCCAGGGATTGTCGATAGACACGCACCGCCGGCACCAGTCCCGCACACAGCCCGGCGCCGCAAACACCCACGAGCAGCCACGCTTCACGGGGTGACGGCGGCCAGGCCGGGATCGCGAAGCCCACGCGATCGGCGAGCAGCGGCAGCGCGCCGAGCAGCAGAGCCTGCAGCAACAGGACGCCGACGAGCATCCCGCCCACCGTCAGCAGCAGCGCCTCACCCAGCACCAGGCCGAAGATCGCGCGCGGCGACGCCCCCAGGGCGCGCAGGATTGCCATTTCCCGGCGCCGCTCGTTGAGACCGGTCAGCAGCGCGGTCGCCGTCGCGAGTCCGCCGCAGACCACGACCAGCACGCCCACGGCCAGCAGCAGGTTCTCGCCGACGGCGAGCAGGTCCCAGAGCTGCTGCATCGTGAGCGAGGGGAGGATGGCCAGCAGGGCTTCGTGCTCAAACTCGTTGATGGCGCGCTGCAGGTGCAGCACCTGGACCTGCTCGCGCAGCCCGACGAGGATGGCCGTCACCGCCGCATGTTTCGCATGTTCCCCATGGGCCTCGGGCCCGTGCCGCGCGCCCCGGCCCGCCGGCCATCCCTCATGCACCGCCTCGAGGCCGGCGAGGCTCACGTGCACCGTGCGGTCCACCGGGGTCGCGGTCGGCGCCAGGATGCCCCGCACGACGAAAGGCTTGTCGGCGTGCCGCATGAAGCTCACGCGGCCGGCCCCGTGCGCAAGCGTCAACCGATCCCCTGGCCGGTAACCGAGGCGGCGCGCAACCTCCGCGCCCAGCACGGCCTCGAAGCGATCGTCGAAAACGCCGCCCGCGGCGAATTCGAGTCGCTGCCCCCCGGCGTGACGATAGTGTTCGAAGTAGCCCCGGTCGGTGCCCAGCACCGGAAAGCCGCGATGCGAATCCCCGAGCGACAGCGGGACCGTCCACGCGACCTCCGGCCGCTGGCGCAGCGCGAGATGGCTCGCCCAGCTCACGCCGTTCGTCGCGTCGCCGATCCTGAACACGCTGTACAGGAGGAGGTTCACCGCCGAACCCCGTGCGCCGACGATGAGATCGGTGCCGCTCAGGGTTCCGGCGAAGCTCGCGCGGGCCTGGGCGCGAATCCGCTCCACGCCGAGCAGCAGCACGACGCTCAGCGCGATCGACAGCACCACCAGACCGGCGGTCGCGCGACGGTGCCACAGGCTGTGCCAGGCGAGGCTGGGAATGTTCATGCGGACTCGGCACCGTCCAGGCAGACTTCGCGGTCGAAATCGCGTGCGAGCGCGCGGTCGTGGCTGACGAACAGCAGCGCGCTGCCGGCTTGCCCAACCTCTTCGAGCAGCAGGGCCAGGAATTCCAGGCGACGCGCGCCGTCGAGGGCGGAAGTCGGCTCGTCGGCAATGACGATCGGCGGGCTGCCGATCAGCGCTCTCGCCGCCGCCACGCGCTGCTGCTGGCCAACGGAAAGCTCGGTGGCCGGGCGACGATGCAGGCCCGGCTCCGCCAGCCCGAGGCGCGCGAGCAGGCGCGTCGCCTCGGCCGCCGGCGAACCACCGCGCGCGGTGGCCGCTGCCGTGCGCGACGGCGAAAAGCGGCAGCCGAGCAGCACGTTGTCCAGCACCGACAGGTAGGGCAACAGGTTGAACAGCTGGAATACGATGCCGAAGTGATCGGCGCGGAAGCGGTCACGCGCGGCACCGCGCAGCGTGTCGAGTGGCGTGCCGAGCACCCGCAGCGTGCCACAGGCCGGCCGTGCGATGCCGGTGATCATCGACAGCAGGCTGGTCTTGCCGCTGCCGCTGGACCCCGCGAGGAACAGGCGCTCGCCACGCGCCAGTTCGAAATGCGGCAGGTCGAGCACCCAAGGCTGCTCGCGGCGCCAGCGAAACCGGAGCCCTTCGATCAGCACCGCGGGTGACGCGGTCGGGACGTCGCCATCGGCGCTTCGCGCTACCATGCGTCTGTCCGTGTCCACCGCAGTCGTCATCGGTTCCAGCTCGCGCCACATTCGAGGGCCGGGATGATAGGTCGCAACGCGGGGACCGCCAACGGCCACCCACGGCCACCAATCCAGCTTCGACGAGGCAGGCAGCATGCACGGTACGCTTGAAGGCGACACGACCGCAGCCGCGAAATCCGCAATCGACCCCGTGTGCGGCATGCAGGTCGACCCGGCGACCGCACGCGCGCGCCGCACATGGGACGGCCAGGAATTTCACTTCTGCTGCGAAGGCTGCGCGCGCAAGTTCGACCAGGACCCGGCGGGCCACGCGAGTGGCGCCCTGCGCGCCCTGCCGCGCGCGCCAGCCGCGCTTGCGGTACATCCCGCGGCGGGCGACGCGCCCCGCGTGGCCGACGGCTACGTGTGCCCGATGCACCCGGAAATCACCAGTCCCGTGCCGGCTGACTGCCGCCTGTGCGGGATGGCGCTCGAGCCGGCGCAGCCCACGCTCGACGACGGCGAGAACCCGGAGCTGACCGACTTCCGCCGGCGCCTGCTGTGGACCCTGCCGCTGACGCTCACGGTGATGGCGCTCGCCATGGGTCTCGGCGGCGCCTTGCCGGCCCGCGTCGGTCCCGCCCTTCCGTGGTTGCAATGGATACTGGCAACCCCGGTCGTGCTGTGGGCAGGCAGGCCGGTGTTCGTGCGCGCGGTCCAGTCGATCGCGCAGCGCGCGGCGAACATGTGGACCCTGATCGGCATCGGCACCGGCAGTGCCTACGCGTACAGCGTGTTCGCGCTGCTGCTGCCGCAGTTGTTGCCGGCCGAGGCGCTGCATCACGCGGGTCCGGCGGTGTATTTCGAAGCGGCCGCCGTGATCGTGTCGCTGACCCTCCTCGGCCAGGTGCTGGAGCTGCTGGCTCGTGCGCGCACCGCCGATGCGCTGCGCGCCCTGCTGGCGCTGCGCCCGCAACAGGCGCTGCGCATCCGCGCCGACGGTGACGAGGAGACGGTGGCGGTCGAACTGATCGCCGTCGGCGATCGGGTGCGCGTGCGGCCCGGCGAGAAGATCCCGGTCGACGGCGTCATCGTCGACGGCGCAAGCGAAGTCGACGAGTCGATGCTGACCGGCGAGGCCTTTCCCCAGGAGAAGCGGCCGGGGGACAAGGTCGTCGGCGGCACCCTGAACGGCCACGGTGGCTTCGATCTGCGTGCGACCCGCGTCGGTGAGGACACGGTGCTGGCGAAAATCGTCGGGCTCGTGCTCGCGGCCCAGCGCTCGCGCGCGCCACTGCAACGGCTGGCCGACCGCATCGCGGCCTGGTTCGTGCCGCTCGTGGTCGCCGTGGCGCTCGTCGCGCTGCTGGCGTGGGGCATGCTCGGGCCGGAACCCGCTTGGATACGCGGCTTCTGGCACGCGATCAGCGTGCTGATCATCGCCTGCCCCTGTGCCCTGGGGCTGGCGACCCCGATGTCGGTGATGGTCGCGACCGGGCGGGCGGCGCAGGCCGGCATCCTGTTCAAGGACGCGGCGGCGATCGAGCGCCTGGCGACCGTCGACATGCTGGTCTTCGACAAGACCGGGACGCTCACCGAAGGCCGGCCGACCGTCTCGGACGTGGTGCCGGCCGCCGGTTTCGACGAGGAGGGCCTGCTCGCGCTGGCGGCGAGCGTCGCGGCCCGTGCCGAGCATCCGTATGCACGGGCCATCGCGCAGCTCGCCACCGAACGGGGCGTGCGACGCAACGCCGCCGCGGCGTTCAGGGCGACGGCGGGTGCCGGCATGGAAGCACTGGTGCTGGGCAGGCGCGTGCGGATCGGCAGCCTGGAATTTGTCGGCGAGACACTGGAGCCGATGACACAAGAGAGGGTCGAGGCGCTTCGGGCACAGGGTGCGACGGTCGTGTTCGCCGGGGTGGACGACAAACCCGCTGGCCTCTTCGCCCTGCGTGACCGTCTGAAGCCCGGTGCGGCAGGTGCACTCGCGGCGCTGCGCGGAGGTGGCCTCGATCTCGTGCTGGCGAGCGGCGACGCGCAGACCACCGTGCAGCGCCTCGCCGCGGAACTCGGCATGCAGGACGTGCACGCCGCATTGAGCCCCGCAGGCAAGGCCGAACTGATCGCCGCGCGCAGGGCAGCCGGCCGCGGCGTGGCAATGGCCGGCGACGGGATCAACGATGCGCCGGCGCTGGCGGCGGCCGACGTCGGCATCGCGATGGGCAACGGCACCGATGTCGCGATTGCGGCCGGCGACGTGACGCTCGTCGCCGGTGATCTCCACAGCATCGTGCGGGCGCGGGAGATCGCGCGGGCCACCCGCCGCAACATGCTCCAGAACCTGGCTTTCGCCTTCTGCTACAACTCGATCGGGATCCCGGTCGCGGCCGGAGCGCTGGCACCGTGGTTCGGAATCGAAGCCTCACCGATGCTCGCGGCGCTCGCGATGTGCCTGTCGTCGGTGTCGGTAGTCGGCAACGCGTTGCGCCTCAAGCGTGCCTGAAACTGTCGGCCCCGGACGGGGCCGGGCGCGCGCCTGCGCCGGGCGCCCCTAGCGGGCGCGGGGCGGGCCGAAAATTTCGCACAGGGCAGTCGTGTCGAAGGGCTTGGCGAGGCAGCGCTCGGCACCGGCCGCAAGCGCACGCTGGGTGTTCTCCGGCGTGGGGAGGCCGGTCATCGCAATCAGGCGGATGCCGCGCGTCACCGGGTCCGCTTTCAGGCGGCGGCAGATTTCGAAGCCGTCGAGGCCGGGCATCATCAGGTCGATCAGCACGAGCTCTGGATTGAATTGCTGGATCCTGGTGCCCGCCTCGAAGCCGTCGAGCGCGGTGGCGATCGTGAGCCCCTCGTGCTCGTCGAGCAGTTCTCCGAGGAGGCGGGCGACCTGCGGGTCGTCGTCGACGACCAGGAGGCGCGACAGCTGGCCCGTGTCGGAGCGCTGGAGGCTCAGGCCGTTCTCGCGTGCGAAGCGTTCGATCTCGTGCCACATGAAGCGGCGGTGACCACCGAGCGTGAGTTCAGCCTTGAGCAAGCCCTTCGCTGCCCACTGGCGTACGGTGATCGGCGAAACCATCAGCAAGGTCGCGGCTTCGGTGGGCGTCAGGTAGGGTTTGCGCTTCTGCACGTGCACGGTGAATCCATCTCGCTGGAAGGTCGCGTTAGTATCGGTAAAGCGAGATTTAGCGTTTAGCCCTGAAAGCCCGGATTCACCCACTTCAGGAATAAATCACGGGTTTTGTCTACCTGAATTCATGAAAAAGCAGGCATCGGCAACGACAGGCGTCACGCATCAAGCGCGCGCAGTCGACGATCCGTCAAGTCGACGGGTGCGGGAGTGGTCGCTGCGGTGCCAGCCTGCCGTGGGCAACGCCAACGCGGCGCAGCCCGGAGTCTTACAGTGACGGTCGACGGGCCCCGGACAGCCGTCCGTGCCAGTACTGGTTGGACATCGTGGAGATGATGACCCGCCCGGTGCGCGGACTGGGCGCGTGCACGAAGCGGCCATCGCCGAGATAGATGCCGACGTGCGAATAGGGACTACCCTGAGTGTTGAAGAACAGAAGGTCGGCGGCCTGGATGTTCGACAGCGGCACCTGCGGCAGACTGGCCGCCATCGATGCCGCGTTGCGCGGCAGTTCGAAGTGGAAGGTGCCGAAGACATGGTGCACGAGCCCGCTGCAGTCGAAGCCCAGGCGCGGCGAGTCGCCGCCGAGCACGTAGGGCTTGCCCTGCATGCTTGCGGCGTATGCGACGAGACCGAGGGTATCGATGCTGGCAGGCGCAGCCGGCGGTGGCGCGGGCTCGGCGGGCACGTTGACCGTGAACTCGGCCTCGGGGACGGGCGCGACGGTGGAACATCCGCCGAGCACCAGGGCGGCCACGAGGAACAGGCCGATTGCCCCCATTTGAGGCATATGAATTGACTTACGAATCACGCGCGCACCCCGAACCTGACACCTGATCTAAGTAAAGCTTATAACGTCGATAATTCTATGAATATTTTTCCCGATAGAAAGGGCTGTCACGCGTTTACCCGGCTGCCTTCCGGCAGCGGCCGGCGAGCGTCGGGGAGTTTGCGGAGCTGGCGAAAGTGCACTGCGGAGGGGCTTGACCCGCGCTTCGCGGCATGATTGTGCACAGCACCGGGCTCACTTAGGCGCGAATGATTGAAGTTCGGTGCGCATGCTCTTTTCAAGCCTCACAAAAAGACATTAACTTCATGTTTATAAACACTTTATTTGAATTGATGAAAATTTGCGCAATCCAACGCGATCTGACCAGACTCCGCGGATTAAGCTGCCATTTGCGCAAGCTATCAACAGACTTATCCACAGAAACTGTGAGTAACTGCGATCACTGGAAGCTGCCGCTCTCCATGGTCCGGAATGCTCCGTTGCGGGGACCTGGACCGCGGCTGCCGATGCCCAGGGCATTCCTTGCGGCATGGCTCGCCATGGCCACCCTGCCCTTCGCGGCACGGGCAGCCGAGGCGGAAGACGCAGGCGATTTGCTGGCCTTCGAGGAAATGACGGACGGGAAGTGCCAGATTCTCAGTGAAGGCGGCAAACTCGTGGTATTGCGCAACCTGCATCCCTCGCGCGCCATCCGTTACCGGCTCGTTCGGATGTTCATGGAAGTGCCTCAGGGGCGGCTGGACGGGGAGATCGCCGCCGGAGAGGCCACCCAGAAACTGGGCTGCAGCCGGGTCAATCGACGGGTTCAATCCTGGCGCGTCGAGCGCGCCACACTGCTGGAGGCTTCAAAGTGACCATGATTCGATGTTTGACGCTGCTCGCACTGGTCGTTGCTGCCCCGTTGTCCGGGACCGCGGCCGAGTCCGCCGCGCATCGCGACCCGTCCGCGATGACGGTGGAGGAACGAACCACGATCATGACGCGCGTGAACGACTACAACGGCTGCGTCTACAAGGAATCGATGGCGCGGGTGGAGGCTTTGCCCGACATCCGGCAGGCGGCCGACGAAGGCATGACGGCCTGCCAGGGCGCGCTGGACGCGATCAGCGAAACGATTGCGGGTTTCAATTTCGAACCGGGCTTCGCCGATCAGTTCGTGCGGCACACGCAGAGCAGGGCCGTGCGCATGCTGATCCCGGAACTGTCTCTGCGCAAAGGCGGGCAGTAGGGAGCGTCGGCTCAGGGGCGGGTGCTGGCGGCGAGCGGAATGCCTGCGACAGTGGCGGCCAGCGGCGCCAGCTCGTGCAGGGCCTTCTCGTAGACACCGCGCTTGAACGGCACGACGAAGCGCAGCGAGTCCCAGTACTCGATCCACCGCCAGCGGTCGAATTCAGGTTCGGCGGCGCAGCTGAGATCGACACAGCATTCGTCGGCAGTGAGTCGCAGGATGAACCAGCGCTGCTTCTGGCCGATGCAGAGGGGTTGCTGGTCGTAGCGGATGAAGCGCCGCGGCAGGCGGTAGCGCAGCCAGTGGCGGGTGCAGCCGATGATTTCGACGTCGGCCGGCGTCAGGCCGACCTCTTCGCGGAGCTCACGGAACATCGCCTGTTCCGCGCTTTCGTCGGGATTGATGCCGCCCTGCGGAAACTGCCAGGCGGACATTCCGATGCGCCGCCCCCAGAAGACCTGGCCCTGGGCGTTCAGCAGCACGATGCCAACATTGGCTCGAAACCCCTGCGCGTCAATCATGGAAACGCCGCTTGGGCCGCCGGCCGGCGGCCTGTCGCAATCAGATGTGTTCAGTCACCCCAAGAGCCGGACGGTCGCGCGACCCTTTGTCCCGATTCTGGCCCAAGGCCTGGCCGTAAGCAATTCGGCCAGGCCCTGGCCCGCACGTCTCAGTTGACGAGCTTCTGGATGGCGTCGCGCTCTTCCTTCAGCTCATTTTCCGTCGCGGTCATGCGCGCGCGGCTGAATTCGTCGACAGGCAGGCCCTGGACGATTTCATAGTCGCCGCCCTTGCAGCGGACCGGGAAGGAGTACATCAGGCCCTTGTCGATACCGTAGCTGCCATCGCTCGGCACCGCCATGCTGGTCCAGTCGTCACCCGGGGTGCCCGCAACCCAGTCCCGCATGTGTTCGAGCGCCGCGTTGGCGGCCGATGCCGCACTGGAGGCGCCACGCGCGTCGATGATCGCGGCGCCGCGCTTGGCAACCTTCGGGATATAGTCGTTCTCGTACCAGGCCCGGTCGATACCCTTGAGGGCCGGCTTGCCCTTGACGGTGGCCTGGCTGAGGTCGGGGTACTGGGTCGTCGAGTGGTTGCCCCAGATCGTGACCTTCCTGACGTCGCCGACGGTGCAACCCGTCTTCTGCGCCAACTGGGCCACGGCCCGGTTGTGGTCGAGGCGGGTCATCGCGGTGAACTGGCGCGGATTGATGTCCGGCGCGTAGGTCATGCAGGTCCAGGCATTCGTGTTGGCGGGGTTGCCGACCACCAGCACCTTGATGTCGCGGCTGGCGTGATCGTTGATGGCCTTGCCCTGAACTTTGAAGATGCCGCCGTTGGCGGCGAGCAGATCGCTGCGCTCCATGCCCGGTCCACGCGGCTTCGCACCCACCAGCAGGGCGAAATTCGTGTCCTTGAAGGCCACGTTCGGGTCATCCGTGATGTCGATCGAATGCACCAGCGGGAAGGCGCAGTCGTCGAGTTCCATGACCACGCCCTGCAGCGCCTTCATGGCCGGCGTGACTTCCAGGAGCTGGAGGCGCACCGGCTGGTCGAGCCCGAGCATCTGGCCGGAAGCGATGCGGAACAGCAGGGAATAGGAAATCTGGCCGGCGGCGCCGGTCACGGTAACGCGTACGGGTGTTTTCATTGCGCGGTCTTCTCTGGTTGTCTGGCGTTGCGAATTCTACTTCCGATCGGCGACGGCGACGTAATCGCGTTGCTTGGCGCCGATGTACAGCTGACGGGGACGGCCGATGCGGAAATCGCCGTCGGACAGCATCTCCATCCACTGGGCTATCCAGCCGGACGCGCGGGCCAGTGCGAACATCGGCGTGAACATGCTCGTGGGAATATTGAGCGCCTGGTAGATCAGGCCCGAGTAGAAATCGACGTTCGGGTAGAGCTTGCGCGAAATGAAGTACTCGTCGCTGAGCGCGATCCGCTCGAGCTCCATCGCGATTTCGAACATCGGCTGGTCGAGGTGCATCTCGTCGAGCAGATCATGGCAGGCCTGGCGGATGATCTTCGCGCGCGGGTCGTAGTTCTTGTAGACGCGATGGCCGAAGCCCATCAGGCGCGTGTTGTCGTTCTTGTCCTTGGCGCGATCGACGAACTTGCGAATGTTCTTCGCATCGCCGATTTCCTTCAGCATGTCGATCACTGCCTCGTTCGCGCCGCCGTGCGCCTTGCCCCACAGCGTGGAGATGCCGGCCGCCACGCAGGCGAAGGGGTTGGTCTCGGCGCTGCCCGCGAGCCGTACGGTCGACGTGCTCGCGTTCTGCTCGTGATCCGCGTGCAGGATCAGCAGCAGGTTCATCGCCCGCATCGCAACCGGGTTCGCGACGTAAGGCTCGCTCGGCCACGAGAACATCATGTACATGAAATTCTCGATGTAGTCGCGCGAGTTGTCCGGATAGACGAAGGGCAGGCCCGACTGGTATCGATAAATCTTCGAGACCAGGCTGGGCATCTTCGCGATGACGCGCTTGGCGGTCATCAGGCGATCTTCCGCGCTGTAGATGTCGGTGCTGCTGTGGTAGTACGAAGCGACGGCTGCCATCACGCCCGCGAGAACCGACATCGGGTGCGCGTCGTAGCGATAGCCCTGGTAGAAGCGGTTCAGGTGCTCGTGCGTCATGCCGTGCATCTTGATCGCGTGGTTCCAGTCGGCGAGTTGGCCCGCGTTCGGCAGTTCGCCGTTGATGAGCAGGTAGCTCACCTCGAGGAAGGTCGACTTCTCCGCCAGCTGCTCGATGGGGTAGCCCCGGTGCAGCAGGACGCCCTCCTCGCCGTCGAGGTAGGTGATCGCGCTGCGACAGGCCGCCGTCGAGGCGTAGCCGATGTCGAACGTGAACATGCCCAGCTCTTTGTAGAGGTTCTTGATATCGATGACCGGGGCGCCATATTCGCCTTCGTGGACCGGGCATTCCACCTGTTTGCCGGTAGTGTTGTCAGTGATCGTCACAGTACGCGTTGCCATAGATGCCTCTTCAAAGAAATTGCGAGGATGCCCGGTTACCTGCACAGCGGTGTGCGTGGCGGAAGCCCCCAAGAATACCCGGGCGTATGGAGGGCCTTCAAGCACGGGGCCAGGACGGCCCCGCGACGCAAAGCCCTTCAATGTACCCGTTTTTTGCTGAAAAAAGGGACCCGGGGATGCGTCGGCTTGGTGACTTGGGCGGCCCGATGATCAAAGATCCGAAGCCCGGTGCCGACACTAGCTGATCGCCACGCACCGATTCCCGGGCCCGGAAGAAAAAACCGCAGTCATCGCACTGTCAGAGGACGAAAATGCTGCCCCCCTCCTGCCTTTCCGGCGGCAACGCCGCCTTTATCGAAGATTTGTATGAGCGTTTCCTGGCCGATCCCGAGGCCGTCGATCCTTCCTGGCGCGAATATTTCGCCAAGTTGCAGGGCGACGGCGGCACGGCCGACGTCCCGCACGGGCCTGTCCGGGAACGCTTCCTGGCCAGCGCCCAGGGGGAGCGCCGCATGGCGCCGGCCGTCGGCAATGCACCGCAAGAGGGCGCGCCTGACGACGGGAAGCAGGTTTCGGTGCTGCAGCTGATCAACGCCCATCGCTTCCTCGGGCACCGCCAGGCCCGGCTCGACCCCCTGAACCAGCACGAACGGCCGCATGTGGCAGAACTGGACCCGGCCTTCCATGGACTGACGGACGCCGACCTCGATCGCGAGTTCAACACGGGTTCCCTGGCCGGTCCCGCGCGGGCGACCCTGCGGCAGATCCTCGAGATCGTCCGCACCACCTACTGCGGCACCATCGGCGCCGAGTACATGCACATCGTCGAAACCGCCCAGAAGCGCTGGATCCAGCAGCGCCTCGAGCCCATCCTCGGCCGGCCGACCTTCGAGGCCGACAAGAAGCGTCGCCTGCTCGAGCGCCTGATCGCCGCCGGCTCCCTCGAGGAATACCTGCACACCAAGTACGTGGGCCAGAAGCGTTTCTCGCTGGAGGGTGGCGAAAGCGCCATCCCCCTGCTCGACCAGATCGTCGAGCACGGCGGCTCGCATGGGGTCAAGGAAATCGTGATCGGCATGGCCCACCGCGGCCGTCTCAACGTGCTGGTCAACATCGTCGGCAAGCACCCGGCAAAGCTCTTCGAGGAATTCGAGGGCAAGAGCCGCGAGGCCAGGCTGGGCGACGTGAAGTACCACCTCGGCTATTCGTCGGACATCGCCACGCCGGACGGTTCCGTGCACGTGACGCTGGCCTTCAATCCGTCGCACCTCGAGATCATCAACCCGGTCGTCGAAGGCTCGGTGCGCGCGCGCCAGGACCGCCGCGGCGATCTCGAGCGCAACCAGGTCCTGCCGCTGCTCATTCACGGCGACGCCGCGTTCGCCGGCCAGGGCGTCGTGATGGAAACCCTGAACCTGTCGCAGACGCGCGGCTACTCGACCGGCGGCACCGTGCACCTGATCATCAACAACCAGATCGGCTTCACCACCAGCGACCCGCTCGACTCGCGCTCGACGCTCTACTGCACCGACGTCGCAAAAATGGTCCAGGCGCCCATCTTCCACGTGAACGGCGACGACCCGGAGGCGGTGGCACTGGTCGCGCAGATAGCGCTCGATTTCCGCATGGAGTTCAACAAGGACGTCGTGATCGACCTCGTCTGCTACCGCAAGCATGGTCACAGCGAGGCGGACGAGCCGGCGGCGACCCAGCCGATCATGTACCAGCAGGTCCGCAAGCACGCCGGCGTGCGCCGCCTGTATGCCGACCGCCTGGTCGCGGAAGGCGTCATCAAGGACGGAGAGGACAAGGAAATGACCCAGCGCTACATCAGCGCGCTGGACAACAACAGCGTCGTCTCGCGCCCCTATGCGAACGTGAACGACACCCGCTTCCTGATCAACTACGAGCCCTATCGCAACACGCACTGGCGCGACCAGGTCGACACCACGCTGCCGGAGGAACGCATCCGCGAACTCACCGCGCGCATCACCGACTATCCGCCGGCCTTCGAGCTGCACCGCGCGGTGCGCAAGGTCATGGAAGACCGGCGCAAGATGGGCGCCGGCGAAATGCTGATCGACTGGGGCTACGCCGAGACGCTCGCCTACGCCGCGCTGCTGACCGAGGGCAACCCGGTCCGCATCTCGGGCCAGGACAGCGGCCGCGGGACCTTCTTCCACCGCCACGCGGTCCTGCACGACAGCAAGAGCGGCGACACCTATCTGCCACTGCAGAACATATCGCCCGAACAGGCGAGCTTCCTGGTCATCAACTCGACGCTCTCGGAGGAGGCCGTGCTCGGCTTCGAATACGGATTCGCGAGTTCCGAGCCGCGCGCGCTCGTGATCTGGGAAGCCCAGTTCGGTGATTTCGCCAATGGCGCCCAGGTCGTCATCGACCAGTTCATCGCCTCGTGCGAGGAGAAATGGGGTCGCTTCTGCGGCCTCGCGATGTTCCTGCCGCACGGTTACGAGGGACAGGGCCCGGAGCACTCCTCGGCACGTCTTGAGCGCTACCTGCAACTCTGCGCGGAGGACAACATGCAGGTGGTCTACCCGACGACACCGGCACAGATGTTCCACATGATTCGCCGCCAGGCGCTGCGTCCCTATCGCAAGCCGCTGGTCGTGATGAGCCCGAAGAGCCTGCTGCGGCACAAGCTCTCCACGTCGTCGCTGCAGGAAATCCAGCACGGCAGCTTCCACACGGTCATCGACGAGATCGACGAACTGAATCGCAAGCAGGTCACCCGCCTGCTGTTCTGCACGGGCAAGGTGTACTACGACCTGCTGGAGGCACGTCGGGAGCGCGAGCTCGCGGACTGCGCAATCATCCGCATCGAGCAGCTCTATCCCTTCCCGCGCGAGGAAATCCAGGCCCTTGCCGCGACCTACCCGAACGCGAAGGAAGTGGTCTGGGTGCAGGAAGAGCCGCGCAACCAGGGGGCGTGGAGCGTAATGCGGTCGCGCCGTCACCTGGGTGGCTGCTTTCCGATGGAAATTCCCCTGCGCTGCGTGGCGCGCCCCTACTCGGCGTCGCCCGCGGTCGGCTACTACGCGCTGCACGTCAAGCAGCAGCAGGAAGTGGTCGACGAGGCGCTGAGCGGCAGCCGCCAGGCGGCGGCGGCCTCCGGCAAGCGGAAGAAAACGGCCTGAAAGCCCGCCTGCGGGAAACGCAGCGGCCCAATCTGAATTTGAAAAGGAAAAAACGTGTTAGTCGAAGTCAAAGTGCCGGTACTCGCGGAATCCGTTCCTGACGCGACGCTGCTCGAGTGGTACAAGAAGACGGGTGAACGCGTCGAGCGCGGTGAGAACCTGATCGACCTGGAAACCGACAAGGTCACGCTGGAAGTCCCGGCGCCGGACTCCGGGGTGCTGGTCGAAGTCCGCAAGCACACGGGCGACGTCGTCCTGAGCCAGGACATCCTGGCCGTCATCGACACGGCCGCCGGCGCGAGCGTGGAGCCGACCGCCGCCGCACCCGCCGCTGCGGTGGCCGAGGTTCGGCCCGCCGCCGCGAAAATGGGTCCTGCCGCGCGCAAGATCGCAGCAGAGTCGGGCATCGACCCGGCCAGCATCGCGGGCACCGGCAAGGACGGCCGGGTGACCAAGGGCGACGTCCTCGCCGCCGGCAGCGCGCCGGTGGCCCCAGCGGCCGCGAAGCCCGCCGCCGCGGCTCCCGTGGCCATGCCCATGCCGGCCGGCGGGCGTGCCGAGGAGCGCGTGCCGATGACCCGGTTGCGCAAACGCACCGCCGAACGGCTGCTGCAGGCGCAGGCCCAGGCCGCGCTGCTGACGACCTTCAACGAGGTCAACATGCAGCCGGTGATGGATCTGCGCGCGCGTCACAAGGACGACTTCGAGAAGCGCCACGGCGTACGGCTCGGCTTCATGGGCTTTTTCGTCAAGGCCGCGGTCGAGGCGCTGAAGAAGTTCCCGGTGGTCAACGCCTATGTCGACGGCGACGACATCGTCTACCACGACTATTTCGATATCGGCGTCGCGGTCGGGTCGGAGCGTGGGCTGGTCGTGCCAATCATCCGCAACGCCGAAACCCTGTCGTTCGGCGCCATCGAGCGACAGGTCCGCGATTTCGGTGAACGGGCGCGTGACGGCAAGCTCGGTATCGAGGAATTGACCGGCGGCACCTTCACGATCAGCAACGGCGGCATCTTCGGCTCGCTCGTGTCGACGCCGATCATCAACCCGCCACAAAGCGCCATTCTCGGCATGCACAAAATCCAGGATCGCCCCGTCGCGGAAAAGGGACAGGTCGTGATCCGGCCGATGATGTACCTGGCGCTGTCCTACGATCATCGCATCATCGACGGCCGCGAGGCGGTCCAGTGCCTCGACACCATTCGCCAGCTGCTCGAGGATCCGAGCAGAATGCTTTTGCAGGTCTGAGGGCGCGCCATGGAAAATTTCGACGTCGTCGTCATTGGCGCGGGCCCGGGCGGCTATGTGGCCGCCATCCGCTGCGCACAGCTCGGCCTGAAGACCGCCTGCGTGGAGTCGTGGCGTAACGCCAAGGGTGAGTCCGCGCTTGGCGGCACCTGCCTGAACGTGGGCTGCATTCCCTCGAAGGCGCTGCTCGACTCCTCGCATCACTTCGAGCACATGCGCAAGCATGCGAAGGATCACGGCATTTCAACCGGAGATGTCAGCATCGACATCACCGTGATGCAGAAGCGCAAGGACAAGATCGTCCACACGCTGACGCAGGGCATCGGCGCGCTGTTCAAGAAGAACGGCGTGCGCTGGGTACAGGGTCATGGACGCCTGGAGCCCGGGCTGCAGGTTTCCGTCCTCGATGCCGGGGGTGCCGAGTCCGAACGCCTGCAGGCCAAGCACATCATCGTCGCGACCGGCTCTGTGCCGGCGCGCATTCCACCGGCACCGGTGGATCAGCAACGCGTCGTCGACTCGAGCGGCGCGCTAGCCTTCGACACCGTGCCAGCCAGGCTCGGGGTCATCGGGGCCGGCGTGATCGGACTCGAACTGGGCAGCGTCTGGCGCCGCCTGGGCGCAGCGGTGACGATTTTCGAGGCCTTGCCGACGTTCCTGGCCGGTGCGGACCAGGATGTCGCGAAGGAGGCCCAGAAACTGCTGACCAAGCAGGGCCTGGATATCCGTCTCAACACCAGGGTGACGAAGGTGACGCCGGACGCGGACGGAGTCAGCGTCGAAGTCGAAATCGGCGGCGAGTTGCAGGCACACCGCTTCGACAAGCTCATCGTCGCCGTCGGCCGCAGCCCGAACACCGCCGGCCTCGGCGCTGCGGAGGCCGGTCTCGTGCTCGATGAACGCGGGTTCATCGCCGTCGACGCGCAGTGTCGTACGAACGTACCCGGCATCTATGCCGTGGGTGACGTGGTCAAGGGTCCGATGCTCGCGCACAAGGCTTCGGAAGAAGGCATCGCGGTCGCCGAACTGATCGCCGGGCAGAAGCCGCACATCGATCACACCCATATTCCCTGGGTCATCTACACCTGGCCGGAGATTGCGTGGGCGGGCGCCACCGAACAGTCGCTGAAGGCCGAAGGCCGGGCGATCAGGACCGGACGCTTCCCCTTCATGGCGAGCGGTCGGGCCCGGGCGATGGGCGAGACGGAAGGTTTCATCAAGATAATCAGCGACGCGACGACCGACGCGGTGCTCGGCGTGCACATCGTCGGCCCCACCGCATCGGAGCTGATCGGCGAGGCGGTCATCGCGATGGAATTCGGCGCTTCCGCCGAGGATATCGCCCGCACCGTGCACGCGCACCCGACCCTCGCGGAAGGCATGCACGAGGCCGCGCTGGGCGTCGACGGCAGGATGATTCATCTCTAGGAACAGGCGAGCCGGCATGCTGCAGCCGGCTTGCAATGTTGTGCGGTGCAACTTATGGTAGGCCTTGATTCGCCCGTGATTTTGGCGGATCGCGAAGGAAGGGCCTCGTGGAAAATGGCGTCATTTTTGCTGCGCAGCGCACCGCAATCAGCTCGTTCAGCGCCGTGGGCGTAGCCCCGGCAAGCGGGCCTGACTGCCAGTCCGCCAGCGCCTGGCGGCACCGGCCCGGTTCGAGGTCGGCCGACCTCCACAAGGCCGGGCCGGCTCGGGCGCCGGCCGCGAGCCTTGGCGGGCGCCCCTCCCGGCGGGCAGCCAGCGCCACCGACATCGCGCACCCGTCCCCTTTTTTCACGTTCAACAGGATTTGCAGCAACAGCCTCGAGGCCACCCGGCGCCGTGCACCGCCTGCGCCGCGTCCGCGCGAGCCGCATCATCGCCTCATCGAGGCGACACGTGCCACTCGGGCGCAGGCGTCAGGCGTCAATCGCGATCCCGGCCCCGGCGCTGCCAGGGTCGACCAGAATGGTGGCGCATCGGGCACCGATGTGCTGACGGCGCTATCGCATTGAACTGGGCGTCGCGCCGGGCGGCGGGGCGCTGCATATCTCGGCGGCTGCAGGGCCATCGCGCCGGCGGTCGAGCGCGTGTGCAAGAGACAGGACCCGGAGCACGCACTTCGGGCCAGGCAAGTAAAACGGGGAGCCTTGATAGATGAATGAGACTAGCGCAAAGCGGGTAATCAAAAAGTATCCGAATCGTCGCCTCTACGATACCAACGAGAGCAAGTACGTCACGCTGAGCGACGTGCGCAAGCTGGTGCTCGAGGAGACGCCTTTCTGTGTCATCGACAAGAAGACGGGTGAGGACATCACCCGCAGCATCCTGCTCCAGATCATCATCGAGCAGGAGGAAGGTGGCGAGCCGATGTTCTCCACCGACGCCTTGCAGCAGATGATCGGGTTCTACGCGAACTCGGCCCGTTCACTGGCGGGTGATTTCCTGCGCACCAGCGTGCACCAGTTCTATGATCAGCAAAAGCGGCTGCAGGAGCAGGTGACGAGCGCGATGCAACTCAACCCCGTCTCCAGCCTCTTCGCGGATGCCGCGAAGCGGAACATGGAGCTGTGGCAGAAGATGCAGGAAAGCTTCATCAAGTCGGGCGGTTTCTACAACGCGAAGGAAACCAAGCCCGAAGAGGAGTGACCGGAACAATCCGGGCGCCCGCCGACCGGCGGGCGTCCGGATTGCGCGCGCTCAGGCCGCGCGCTGCCGCTCGAGTTCGCGCTTGATGCGCTCGACCTGGGCACTCAGTTCGGCAGGCAGCCTGTCGCCGAAGCCGGCGAAGAACTCGGCGATTTCACCGACCTCCCGCTGCCAGACTTCAGGATCTATCGCGAGCAGCGCATCCAGCGTCTGGCGTGGCAGCGCAAGTCCCGTCACATCGAGGTCGTCGACGTCGGGCAGCATTCCGACCGGGGTAGGATGCGCATGCGCACGCCCCTCGCAGCGGTCGACGATCCACTTCAGCACGCGCATGTTGTCGCCGTAACCAGGCCACATGAACTTGCCGTCGCCGTCCTTCCGGAACCAGTTGACGTGGAACACCTTCGGCAGGCGATCGGAGCGCTTGGAGAAGCTCAACCAGTGCGCCCAGTAGTCGCCGAAGTTGTAGCCACAGAACGGCTTCATCGCCATGGGATCGCGGCGCACCTGCCCCACCGCGCCGACGGCGGCGGCCGTGGTTTCCGAAGCGACGGCGGCGCCGGTGAACACACCGTGGGCCCAGTCCAGCGATTCGAAGACGAGCGGCGCCACCGTTGAACGACGGCCGCCGAAGATGATCGCCGAAATCGGCACGCCTTGAGGCGAGTCGGCGGCCGGCGTGTAGCTCGGGCACTGTGAGGCCGCCACGGTGAAGCGCGAATTCGGGTGCGCGGCCGGGCCATTGGCCGGATCGTGGGGGCGTCCCTGCCAGTCGATCAGGGAAGCCGGCTTGTCGCCGTCGATGCCTTCCCACCACGGCTCCATGTCGGGAGTCAGTGCGACGTTCGTGTAAATCGCGTTGCGCCCGAGCGTGCGCATGCAGTTCGGGTTCGTCTTGAGGCTCGTGCCCGGCGCTACGCCGAAGAAGCCGGCCTCGGGATTGATTGCGTAGAGTCGGCCGTCCTCACCCAGATGCAGCCAGGCGATGTCGTCGCCGACAGTCCAGACTTTCCAGCCGTTGAGAGGCTCGGGCGGCACCAGCATCGCGAGGTTCGTCTTCCCGCAGGCGGACGGGAAGGCCGCCGCGACATAGCTCGTGTTGCCGGCGGGATCTTCGATGCCGAGAATGAGCATGTGCTCGGCGAGCCAGCCCTCGGTGCGCGCCTGCCAGCTCGCAATGCGCAGAGCGTGGCATTTCTTGCCGAGCAGCGCGTTGCCACCGTAGCCGGAACCGAAACTCTGGATCAGCAGCTCCTCCGGGAAGTGCATGATGAAGCGCTTCTCGGGATCGAGCTGGCCGATGGAGTGCAGGCCCTTCACGAAGGAATTTCCCGCTTCGATGTGGGCCAGGGCGCGCGTGCCGATGCGCGCCATGATGCGCATGTTCGCCACCACATACGGGCTGTCCGTGACCTCGACACCCGCGCGCGAGAACGGCGAGCCGTACGGTCCCATCAGGTAGGGGATGACGTACATCGTGCGACCGCGCATGCAGCCCGCATAGAGGCCGTCCATCAGGCGTCGCGCCTCGACAGGATCCATCCAGTTGTTGTTCTGCCCCGCATCCGTCTTGTCACGGGTGCAGACGAAGGTCAGGTGTTCGACGCGCGCGACGTCGCTCGGCGCGGAGCGGTGCAGGAAGCAGTTCGGGTGCGTCTCCTCGTTCAGCCGCAGCAGCGTCCCGTCACCGAGCATCTGCTCGACGAGGCGCTCGTTTTCCGCCTCCGACCCGTCACACCAGTGGATGCTGTCTGGCTGAGTTAGCGCCGCAACTTCCTCTATCCACCGCGCTAATGCCTGATTCTTCGTCATTGAAAATGTCTCCTCGAGGGGTCGGCACACCGTTGTTCCGATGGGGTCTGACGCGAGGCCGCTGGCAGCCTGCAAAAAAGAGCGGCCACTCTAGCGAAAGCCTTAGTCGAAATGAAGGAAGCAGCACGGGTAAAGCGACAATTCTCGACATTCGGGTGGATATGAACGAACCGGCGTCAACCCGTCGCCCGCCTGCCCGTGCGCGGGGTGTTGACACCCTTGCACGAAAGCGATATGGTGCATCGCAACATTGCTGCTTTGCAGCAGATCCGGCGAACCGAGTCGAACGACGAAATGGAGCAGCACATGGACAACAATCTCTTCGCCCAGTGGGAATCCTTCACCAAGTCGGCCATCGACAGCGGCAAGGAGCTCGAGGCCCTGAACCTCAAGCTCGTCGAGGAGTTGTCCGAGCAACAGATGGCCTTGATGACCAGCGCCATGGAAGTGGGCAACAAGTGGTTTAGCAGCT
>Ga0255182_1000355_pt1 | contig 33175 bp, 26 predicted proteins | sample Atl_UVDOM_RepA_8_FD_188420 | JGI IMG/M metagenome (GOLD analysis project Ga0255182, IMG submission 188420) | Freshwater microbial communities from Altamaha River, Georgia, United States - Atl_UVDOM_RepA_8d | ecosystem: Environmental > Aquatic > Freshwater > River | place: USA: Georgia...
GGCGATCGCCCTCGTTCGTGACGGCCGCCCGGTGCTCGGCGTGCTGGCCGCTCCGCGGTTGTCGTCGGCCGCGGTGGAGCCGGGGCAGGGCATCGTGGCGGTGGCGGCCGATGGAGCCGGCGCGTGGCAGTCGCCGCTGGCGTCCTGGGATGCGCGGCCCATCCGTTGCGCCCCGTGGTCGGTCGGCTCGCCGGTGCGCGTCGCCGGCAGCGTGGAGCGGTCGCACAGCGCGTCCGACTCGCTTGAGGCGTGCATCGCGCGGATCGGTCCGGTTCACGGCGTGCGGATGGACAGCCAAGCCAAGTACGCGGTGGTCGCGCGCGGCGACGCCGACTGCTACGTGCGTCGCAGCCCCACCCCCGAGTACCGGGAGTGCATCTGGGACCATGCCGCCGGCGCGCTGGTGGCCACCGAGGCGGGGGCGCGCGTCACCGACGTCCACGGCCGAGCGTTCGAATATTCGCTCGGACGCCGGCTCGAGGGCCGCTCCGGCGTGGTGTGCGCGGTTCCCGCGCTGCACGGGCGCGTGCTCGAGGCACTCGCCTCGCCGATGGGGTAAACCTCGCGGCATGGCACGCGTCGCCCTCATCGGTGGTTTCGGTGACCTGGTGGTCAAGCTGCGCGGATCGCTGATCCGCGACCTGCGCGCCGCCGGCCACGAGGTGGTCGTGTGCGTCCCCGCGCCTTCCGACGAGGCCCGGCCCGGGGTCGAAGCCGGGCTGCGCGAACTGGGAGCCCGCCTCGTGGAGGCCCCGCTCGACCGCACCGGCACCAACCCGATCGCCGAGTTGGGCGCGCGCTCGTTCTACGGCGCGTTCATGGACCGCGAGCGACCGGACGCCGTGCTTGCGTACAACCCCAAGCCCGTCTTTTACGCGGTGCCCGCCGCGCGGCGGGCCGGAGTGAAGCGGATCACTGCGATGGTCACCGGCCTGGGATACGCCTTCACCTCGCGCGAGCTGAAGGCGCGCATGCTGGCGGTGCTCGCCATGCGGCTCTACCGCAAGGCGCTGGCGGCCACCGACACCGTGGTCTTCCAGAACAGCGACGACCAGGAGCTGTTCACGCGGCTTGGCCTGCTGGCCGTGGTCAAGCGAGTGGAGCGCATCCCCGGCTCCGGCGTCGATCTCTCCCGATTCCCGGCGGTGCCGCTCGACGCGGCTCCCGCGCGCATCGAGTTCCTCTTCGTGGGCCGGCTGCTGCGCGACAAGGGCGTCGCGGATTTCGTCGAGGCGGCGCGGGCGCTGCGCGCCCTGCGCACCGACGACGACCGCTTCGGCTTCACGGTGGCGGGGTTCGTCGATTCCAACCCGTCGTCCATCGCTGCCGCCGACCTCGACCACTGGGTGCAGTCGGGAGCCGTGCGATCGTTGGGGCGGCTCGAGGACGTCCGGCCGGCGCTCGCCGCATGCAGCGTGTTCGTGCTGCCGAGCTACCGCGAAGGAATGCCGATGGCGGTGCTCGAGGCCATGGCCACCGGCCGTGCGGTGGTGGCGGGCGACGTGGCCGGCTGTCGCGATGCCGTCACCGACGGCGAGAACGGGTTCTTGGTTCCACCCGGTGCGCCGGCCGCGCTGGCGGTCGCCATGGAGCAGTTCCTCGAGGACCCAACGCTGGCGGTGCGGATGGGCCGCGCGTCGCGCGAACGCGCCGAGCGGCAGTTCGACAGCCGCGCCGTCAACGCCCGGATGATCCAGGCGATGGGCCTGTGAACTCGGGATCCGCGAGCCTCGTCTCGGGCAGGAAGAACGTCGGGATGTAGCTGGTGGGCCGATCGCCCTCCTCGACCTGGGCGCCCCAGGTGACGAGCCGCAGCGCGGCGTTGCCCGCGTGAGCCGTGTCGGCCTCGGCGCTCGGCAGCGTGAGCAACTCGAACTCCGCCTCGCCCGAGGCAGGCGCGATCCCGCTGACCGCGATCCGGTACCAGCCTTGGCCGATGGAGCGGATGGTGCCGGAGCCGTTTCCCAGGTCGCTCGTGCCGCCGGCGAGGTTGAAGGCCCCCCACGTCATCGAGCCGTCCGGCCAGCGGATGGCCAAGCGGCACGCCAGCCGGTTGGTGGACGTCACGAACTGCGACGCGCAGTACGCGGTGCCGCGCTCGACACGAAAGGGCTGCACCACGCCGTGGGCGCCCACGTGCGTCGACTCGATCAGGCGAGCGCCGGCATTCGTTCCGATCGGGCTCCGCACGCCCGGCCACACGCCCACTCCCGGTCCGAGCCCGACCCGGGTCCACGGGGCACGCGTGGGGTCATTTGACCATCGCAGTCGATTGCTTGCGGCGGGCTCGGGCAGCGCATCGACCACGGTTCGGTCGAAGATGCGAGTCGATCGTCGCGGCGTGCCCGGGGCGCACAGCATCATCGGCGTGTAGCGCGCGCCGTTCGTGGCGCCTCGCTCGTAGGGCGCGACATCCGTGCCACGGGTGAGCATCAGCCCGCACAGGTCAACCGTGGCCTCGGCGGCGGTGAACGTTCCTGGCAGGGCCGGATGGTTGAAGCCCAACTGGACGATCGCCGCGCCGCTTGCCGCGCGCTCGGTCACGGTGAAGTGCTGCCAATCCCCGAACCCGGTGAGCACGGTGTACGCGCCGCCTGCCACGTGCCGCACCGCGATGGCCGTGCCCGGCGCCGCGCGGAACCAGCCGCTCAGCGTGAAGGGCTCCTGGGGCTCCACGAAGACCGGCGTGTGCAGCAACGAATAGTTGCTGCTGCGCATGGGCCCGGCCGCGTAGGCGAACCGGACGCGATGGATCCGTGCTCCGGCGATCGGCCCCGCTTCATCGACCGTGGAAACGTGGGGCGCGATGCCGAGCCCCGCATCGACCCGCTGCCACGGGGTGGCCAGCAGCTCCTCCGTCGCGGGCAGAAGGTTGGTGGGCATCCGCGGGTGCACCACCGCGGTCACCGCGCCATCGCCGGCCCACGCGGCGACGGCCAGCCACAACGCGGGCAGCGCCGCCAACGCGCGCCACTTGGTCCAGGCGTAGCGCCCGCGCAGGACGGCGGTGCGCAGCCCGAACCTGCCCTCGAAGACGCCACCCTGCAACACCGCGGCGCGCAGGAAGGCCCATCCCGCGTGCATGGAGGCCCTCGCGGTCGACCCCGTGCGGCCGCGGGCGCGCATGGCCGCAGCTTGCAGCCCGGCGTACTTGAGTTGCTGCGCTTGGTACGCGCCCCAGTCGTCGCCCAAGTCATGCAGCAGCGGCGCCTGCAGTCGGTGAACAGCGCTGCCATCGAGCACTTGTCCCCATTCGTGCACGCGTCCTTCCCACCGCACGGCGCCGCGGCGCCAGAGGCGGAACTTGCGCCGCTCGCGCCAGCCGGCGAACCGGCCCCAGCGGCCGCAGATCCGGTTGTGCCGCGGGAACTCCCATCCCGCGCAGTCGGCGGGCGGCGCGTCGATGGCGCGGCGGATCTCCTCGCGCAGCGCGTCACTGAGCCACTCGTCGGCATCCAGGTTCAGCACCCATGCGCCGGTGGCCAGGTCCACCGCGCGGTTCTTCTGGCTCCCGAAGTCGTCGAAGGGGTGCACCGTCACGCGCGCGCCGTGGGCCTCGGCCACCTCGCGCGTGCGGTCGGTCGATCCGGAGTCCACCACCACCACCTCGTCGGCAAGCCCGCGGACGCTCTCGAGGCAGCGCGGCAGGTTGCGCTCCTCGTTGCGCGTGATGATGGCCACGGACAGGCGCTTGGACACGTTCGAGAGCGTAGTGCGTGCCGTACGATCCCGGCCCGTGCCTGGTGCGTCCGCCACAACGTGGTCACCGAGCGACGTGCTGGCCGACGCCGAGCGGCGCGATCCGGCGGGGCACGCGATGCATGTGGCCGCCGGCATCGCGTGGGCGGCGGCGCAGTCAATCTCGAACGCCGCGGAGGGCATCACGTGGGGCGTGCTGCTGGCCGTCACCCTGGCGCGGCTCCCGAAGATCCACCGAGCCTTCGGGCCGGTGCTGCGCGACCCCGTGATGGTCTCGCTCCTGGCGTGGGCGGGGTGGACCGCGATCGGGGCGTCGTGGGCGCCGGACCTGGGACCGGGGTACCCCGGAGCCGTGCCCGAGCGATGGGTGATCACGCCCCTGATGCTGTGGCCGCTGATGGCCAGGCCATGGCTCGTGCTCGGCGCGATGCTCGCCGGAGGCGCCGTGCACGTGGCGATGGCGCTCGCGTGGTCCTGGACCGGTACGGGGTGGGCGGCCCCGCACGCGGTGCGGTCGCTGTCGAACTTCGGGCAGTTGCAGTGGCAGTTGCACACGGTGGTGGTGCTGTCGGCGCATGCCATGCGGCACCTGCCGCGGCCGGGCGGAGCGCTGGCTGTGCTGCCCGCCGCCGGCGCGGCGTGGCTCATCGTGCTCTCGGCGCGGCGGGCCGCGGTGGTGGGCATGCTGGCCGGGCTGTGGTGCGTGGCGATGCGGCCGAGCCCCGGTCGCGCCGCGCGGTGGGTGGCCGTGGCCTCCGTGCTGGCGCTCGCGGCCGCCGGGTGGTGGATCGCGGTTGAGTCACCGGTGGCCGATCGACTGCAGTCCTCTGCCGAGCTGGCCGAGCAGATGGATGACGATGGCATGGAGGACATGGCGATCGGGCGCCTGACCTCGGAGCGCGCCACGCTGGCGCGAGCCGCGTTCGACATCGCCTTGGAGCATCCGTGGTTCGGCGGCGGCCGAGGCTGGTTCACCGCGCAGCTGCCGCGCTGGGCGCTCGCGCAGATGGCCGAGGATCCGCGGAGGATGGTGCCGTTGGACGGTTACTTGCAGGGATCCCTTACCGACGCCCACAACCTGTACCTGCAGTGGTGGGTCGATGGCGGCATCCTTGGCGCGGTGCTCGTGTCGTTCCCGGTGCTGGCGCTGGCGTGGCGGCTGTGGCGGCAGTCCTGGGCGGATGCGGTGGCCGCCGCGGCGATGGCGCTCTACGTGGCCATCCTGGTGGGGTCGGTGACGGGCATCGTCACCGCGAAGGCGCCGGGCGCCATCATCGCCGTGTGCCTGGCCGTGAGCTGGCGATGGCCGTCACGACCGCGTGCGCGGATTCTCTTCCACAAGCCATGACTCCGGCATGAATCCGGCCGCGGGCGCGGGCTCGGCCTGCGTCAGCATCCAGCAGCTCGGGGCCACCACGGTGCCGCCGCCTCCGGCCAATCGAGCGCCCCACCAGCTGAACGTGCTGTTGGCGATCACGTGGTGCGCGCATGCGGCCAACAGCGCCAGGTCCTCCCGGGCCGACGCCGGGTGCTCGGCCGAGGCGATCCGCATCTCGCCCGGAAGCCGCAGGTTGGCCTTCGCCCACGCCGGCTCGTCGGTCACCACCACGAAGCGCACGCCGGGGTGCCGCGCGTGCACGCGCTCGGCCGCGCGCCGGTACCACTCGGCAGGCAGGATCGGGAAGATGCCGTCGTACGCAGGCTTGGCGTAGTCGCCGCGGCGCACGTGCACGCCCACGGTGGGCGCGTCGCGCACCCATGCGGTCCACTGCCTGAGGTAGGGCGTGTCCGGGGCGATGCGAAGCGACGCGCGCAGTTCCTGGATCTGCGGGGCCACCATCGCGTCCCCGGCCATGTAGCCGGCCACCAGGATGGTGCGGCCCGGGGCGGCGTCGGCTCCGCTGCCGATGGTGTCGCGGGCGTCGTCGAGCGTGCGAAGCACGTGAACCGCTTCATGGCCCCATGACGGGTCCTTGAACGCGCGCTTGAGGGTGCCTCGGCGGAATCCCAGCGCGCGATCCTCGGCTCGCGTGGTCTCGCGCGCCTCGGACTGGATCGCCAGAAGTTCCGGCGTGCGCGCCATGGCCGCCAGTCGGAACCGCGCATCCTGGTCCGCGCCCAGCTCCCTTACCCAGTGCCGCGCGGCCACGAACGCACGCCGCACCCATGGGCGATCGAACATCCGGTAGCAGAGCCGGACATCGCGCCCCGAGGCCTTCGCCACGGCGCGGGCGGCCGCGAACTGGAACAACTGGTTGCCGAGACCGCCGGTGACGGCGACCGTGACGGGATGCATCGCGGCGAGATTACCGCGCCGCGAAGCCGGCGACGCCTCCCGGTGCGTTGCCGAGGTCCTTGCTCTCGGCGCTGTACATGTAGCCCTCCTGGAACAGGCCGTACATGATGAAGCTCCGGCGCCCGGTCTGGCACCAGAAGTCCACCGTGCCGTCGTCGTTCCAGTCACGGATGTCGATGATCGGCTTGTTGGCGAAGCCGGCGCGGCGCGAACTGGTGGTGACGTAGTTGCCGTCCTCGTCCTGGCCGACGGTGTCGATCTCGGTGCCCTTGCCCTGCCAGAACAGGTCGGGCTGCCCGTCGCCGTTGGCGTCTCCGAACCCGGCCAGTCGCATGCTCGGCGGCCGCTGCCCGATCACGGGGAAGGTCGCCGTGTCGCCGCTGCCGGCGAGCACGCGCACTTCGCCCGTGCCGCGGTCGCGCAGGATGAGGTCGCGCCCGGTGCGGGTGCGGAACGCCCCGTCGGACAGGTGCCAGTCGCCCTCGGGCAGCTGGTAGTCGTTGCTGGCGGAGATGGCGCTGCCCTGCAGCGACCACACCGTCACGCGGGTCGGGTCCTCGGCGTCCTGCAGCACGATGTCGAGCGTACGGTCGTTGCCGATGTCGGCCACCACGGCCACGTTGAAGCCGTCGGGGAGGGCATCGATCGTTCGCGTCTCCACCACGCGGAAGCCGTCGCGCTTCCAGTACTTGAGCACCTGCACGTCGGGGTCGGTGGAGGACGGCTCGGTGAAGAGCACGTCGCCCGACTGGTCGCCGTTGAAGTCGCCGATCCCGGCGTACACGGCACCCTGCGGCAGCCGCGAGAGGAAGCGGAACTCCGGACGCACGTTGCTGTGCTTGCCGTCGGTCTGCAGCAGGAAGACGTCGCGGCCGCGCAGCGACACCGCGCTCGCCTTGATCAGCCCCCACTCGTAGCGGATCGGCGTCAGCGGGGTCTCGATGGCTCCGGGCCCGGTGGTGATGCCGGTGCCGGGAGCACCGCCGCCGCCGATGCCGCCGCCCGTGCCGCCGCCGCCGCCGCCGGGGGGCGGGTTGATCGGGTCGACGGGCCGTCCATCCGGACCGAGGGGTCCTGGCGCGGGGCCGGCCACGTCGCCGGGGCCGATGCCGACCTCGGCGCGCTCGAACGTGAACGGGATGGCGTTGCCACGGCTGCCGGTGGGCGTTTCCGCTCCGGCAAGCGCCAGGGTAGGCAGCGTGGGTGCCACCGCAACCGAGCGCCCCAGGCTGGTGTTGGCGATCACGACCTGCGGCGCCCACAGGTCGCCGGTGACGGGACCGACGCCGCGGATCGACCACGCCTCGCCGTTGAACGTGAAGGCGAACGCGGCACCGGCGTTGATGATCTGTCGGAAGGAGAGGTCCTCGCCCTCGGTCAATTCGTTCGGGATGGCGGTGTCGTAGCCCGGCGCCCCGGCCATGACCTGCGGCGGCTCGGTCTGCGACATCGCCACCGAGTAGCCGAAGTTGTTGTTGAGGTTGGCGCGCCGCGGCAGCAGCGTGCCGCTCAGCGCCCAGCTGGCGCCCGCATCCACGCTGCGGTGCACGGTCACGAAGCCGTTGCCGGAGACGGCGCCTTCGTCGGGACCGGATGCGGCGGTCGGCGAGCCCGAGCCCACCCAGTCGGCGTCGCCGTCGAAGCACGCGACGGAGGCCCCGAACGCGCCACCGGTCACCGGGGAAGGCGCGTTGAGGCGCGTCGAGAGCGCCCATGATTCCTGCGCCGCGGGGCGGTTGTAGACGCTGACGCTGCCCGCGTTGACCCGGCCCTGGACATCGTCGTTCTGGACCCCCACCACCAGGAGGTTGCGATGCAGCGCCACCTTGGTGCCGAACTGGTCGTTCGAGCCGCTGGTTTCGTCCTGGATGCGCTGGGTCTGGCGGTAGACGCCGTCCTCGCCGCGCGCAAAGGTGAACACCGCGCCGGTGTTCGAGGTGCCGAACAGCGGCGCCCCCACCGCCACCGAGCCGTCGTGCATGGCGACGCTGAACCCGAACTGGTCGATCGCCGCCAACGCGTTGGGTGCAAGCACCTGCGATGGTGCGCGCGTCTCACCGCCGAAACCGAGTTCCTCGGCCGACTCGCCCCACGTGTCGCCGTCGCCCTTGCGGTAGACGAACGCGGCGCCTGCGAACGCCTGGCGCACCGAATACGCCCAGGCGCCGACCACGATGTCGCTGGTGGCGGGGTCGATGGCCACGCTCGCGCCCGTCTGCAGGAGCGCCAGCACGGGTCCGACCAGCCGCTGCGCGAAGGCCCACTCACCGCTGACCGGGTCGCGGACGAACACGAATGCCGCGCCCGCGCCGTTGAAGGTGCTGACCTCTTCGTCGATCGTCACGGTGAGCCGCGTGTCGGGCGCGCCGATCACGGCAATCCGGTCGGTCATGGCCATGGCCACGCCAAAGCGGGAACCCGCCTGCGGGGCAACGCCCGAATCCTCCGGGACGGTGAGCGCCGTGCCCGGAGCCCAACCGAAGATCTCAAGCGGAGCCTGCGCCAGCGCCGCGGGGGCGGCGGCAAGGGCGCAGGCGCAGGTGGCAGCGAGAACTCGGCGAGTGCGGTAGGGCATGGGGTGGGTGCGTTCAATCCGGCGGCACGGAAGTGCGCGCCTCATCAGTATCTATGATCCGTGTGAGGGGGTTGGATCGGCACAACGCGCGATTTTCGGCCGATCGGCTGAATATCCGGCGGTTTGCGCCGTTTGGCCCCCATGGCCTGCGGTTTGACCGCAGCCATCGGCTTTGAGAGTCCGAGAACCAGGAGCATCCATGCAGCGCACCGCGTCCGTCGTGTCGACCGTCCGAGCCCTTCGTACTTCCACGCTTTTGGCGGCGATGGCCATTGCCTCGGCCGCGCTGGTGGTCGAGCCTGTGCTCGCGCAGGACGCCCCCCGCGGCGGCCAGGGCCAAGGCCAGGGCGGCGGTGGCGGCGGCGGCCGAGGCGGCATGGGCGGCATGTTCCGCGGCATGGGCCGCGGGATGGGCGTGCAGAACCAGTTCCGCGAGGCGTTCGAGCCCGACTTCGTGCGTCGTGACCTGCCGCTCTTCAAGCAGCAGCTGACCCTCGAGGACCCGCAGATGGTGATCGTCGAGCAGCTCCTTCGCGACTACGAGGACGCGTTCGATCCCGCCCGCGAGGAAATGATGGAGCAGATGCAGGCCATCGGCCAGCAGATGATGGCGCCGATGATGAATCCCGAGATGCAGGATCGGTGGCGCTCCACGATGCAGAAGGCGCGGGAGCAGATGGAGCAGATGGCCGCGGAGAAGGGCACCGAGCTCACCCCCGAGGAGCGCCAGGCGTTCTTCCGCGAGCAGATGTCGCGGATGGGCGAGGAAGTCCGCGCCGAGATGAAGTCCAACGGCGCGTTCGACCAGATGCGCGCCAGCATGGGCGAGATGGTGGCCGACTTCAACAAGTGGCAGGCCACCAAGGGCCGCCTCCGCGATGCGTTCGTCGCGGGGATGGAGGCCTCGCTCTCCGAGACCCAGCAGAAGAAGTGGCCGTCGTTCCAGCGGTTCCTGGCGCGCGAGAAAACCCTGCCGCGCTCGACGATCAGCGGCGAGGGCGTGAACCTGTTCTTCGTGCTCGACGAGGCCGGCCTGTCCGCGGAGACCTTCGCGCAGCTGCAGGGCATCATGGACGAGTACGAGCTGCAGCTGGACGCCGCGCTCAAGGCGCGCAACGACTTCCTGGCATCCAACGAGATCAAGTACCTCGAGTCGATGCAGACCGGTGACTCCGAGGCCGCGCGCCGCTTCGCCAAGCGCGCCATGGACCTGCGGCAGGCGGTGCGCGAGGTGAACGACCGCTACCGCGACGCGATCTGCGCGCAGCTTCCCGAGGCGGACGCCGGCCGGGTGCGGGCCGCCGCCCTCAGCGCCGGGTTCGAGCGGGTGTACGGGCCGAGCCGCGTGCAGCGCGCCATGGAGGCTGCGCTCGGGCTCGAGGGTCTGGATGCCTCGGTGCAGGAGGCGATCCGTGGGCTTCAGGCGCAGTACGTCACTGACGTTTCGCCGCTCAATGACCGCATCGCACTGGAGATGCGCCGGGAGGAGCCCGATCGCCAGGTCGAGGACATGGTCCGTGTGGTCGGCTTCATGACGGGCGACGTGCCGATGTCGCAGATGTTCCGTGGCCGCGGCGGGGACAACGAGTCGCAGTCCGCCAAGCTGATGGACAAGCGCGGCGAGCTCAACGACGACTACATGAAGCGGCTCGAGAGCCTGCTCACCCCCGAGCAGCGCGAGAAGCTTCCGCGGGGCGGCGGCGGCGGTGGTGGGCGTGGCGGCATGGGCGGAATGTTTGGCGGAGGAGGTCCGATCACCTTGGCCGACATGCCCGAGCAGGCTCGGGAACGCATGAAGGAGTTCGACAAGAACAACGACGGCACCATCGACGACACCGAGCGCGAGGCCATGATCCAGGCGTTCCGGGAGCGCGGCGGCGGGATGTTCGGCGGCGGCGGCGGTGGCGGTCGCGGCGGCCGGGGCGGGGCCGGGGGCGGTCAGCAGCAGAACTGACCGTTTCGGTCGTTGCTGCTTCCGGAATCCCCCATCTGGGGCTATGTTTGTCCCGGGCGCCCGAACCGATTCGGGCGCCCGTCCGTATCGAGCCCCACACGTGAACATCCGCAAGACCCTCGCTTCCACCCTCGCCCTCGGCGCGTCGTTTGCCGCTTTGGCCCACGTCGATGACCCAAAGGCGCGCGACTTGCGCCCGCCGGTGCACGCTCCCGTGTGGCGTGCGGCGGACGGTGAAGGCGGGGTGGCCGGAACGTTCCCGGCGCAGGGCGTGGCGCTGAAGAGCTGGTTCCCGCTGAACTCGTTCGCGGGGTCGCCGTCGTCGGGCAACGACTGCTGGGGCTACGTGAGCCCGAGCGGCCGCGAGTACGCGCTGATGGGCCTGAGCAACGGCACCGGCGTCGTGGAAGTCACCGACCCTGCCAACGCGCAGATCGTGGGTCACATCGCCGGGCCGAACAGCCTGTGGCGCGACATCAAGGTGTTCGGCGCGTATGCGTACACCGTGTCCGAGGGCGGCAGCGGCATCCAGGTCATCTCGTTGGCGAACGTCGATGGGCAGAACCCGGGCGTTCCGCGCATCTCGCTCGTGAACACGGTGACCACGGGCGGCGGCGCGGCGACGCACAACGTGGCGATCGACGAGGCCAGTGGCTATCTCTACCGCTGCGGCGGTGGCTCGAACGGCCTGCGCATCTACGACCTGAACGCCAACCCGGCGGCACCGGCGTTCGTCGGCCAGTGGAGCAACGTGTATGTGCACGACGCACAGATCGTCACGTACACCTCCGGCCCGTTCGCCGGCAAGCAGATCGCGTTCTGCTGCGGCGGCGCCAACGGCGGCAACCTGAACACCGGCATCTACGTGGTGGACGTCACCAACAAGGCGGCACCCACGCAGCTGGCGTTCGTCAGCTACCCGGGCGCGAAGTACTGCCACCAAGGCTGGCTGACGCCGGATCGCACCCGGTTCATCGTGAACGACGAGTTGGACGAGGGCGCCACGGTCAGCGCCACGGTGACCTACGTGATCAACGTGGCCAATCCGCAGTCGCCGTTCCTCGAGGCCATCTTCGACAACGGCAACCCGGCGATCGGACACAACCTGTACACGCTCGGGAACCTGGTCTTCGAGGCCAACTACCGCAGCGGCATGCGGGTGTTCGACATCTCCAACGGCGTGTCCGCTGCCACCGAGGTGGCCTACTTCGACACGTTCCCGCAGGATGACGGCACGCAGTTCAACGGCCTGTGGAGCGTGTATCCGTACCTGCCGAGCGGCACGGTGCTGGCCAGCGACCTCGAGCGTGGCCTGTTCGTGCTGCAACTGAATGGCCCGGCCGCGGCGTTCTCGTTCCCGAACGGGCGCCCCGAGTCGGTGGCGCCGGTGGGCGGCACCGTCGAGGTGAAGGCCACGCCGTTCGCGGGCGGCCGGATCCCTGGCACCGTGGCCATGTCGCTGGTGCGGGCCTCGGGCACGGAGCAGGTGCTTCCGGCGCAGCCCGTCGGCGACGACATGTTCCGCGTGTCGCTGCCGAACCTCGACTGCGCCGAGACCGTCCAGTACCGCTTCCTGGTCCAGACGCCCGACGGGCCGTTCCTCGACCCGGCCGGCGCGCAGTCGGTGCTCGTGGGTGATTCGATCCAGGTGCTGATCGACGATCCATGCGAGGTCGCGGGGGCGTGGACGATGGGCATCCCGGCGGACACTGCGGTGACCGGCAAGTGGATCAATGCGGATCCGGTGGGCACCGCGGCGCAGCCCGAGGACGACCGCACGGCCGACGGAACGCGGTGCTTCGTGACCGGCAACGGCGCGGTCGGCGGCGCAATCGGTTCGGCCGACGTGGACGACGGCGTGACCACGCTGCTGTCTCCCATGTTCGATGCCTCGAGCGGCGATCCGGTGGTCTCGTACTGGCGGTGGTACTCGAACAACCTGGGCAACAACGGCAACGAGGACTCGATGCCGATCTCGATCTCCAACGACGGCGGCGCCACGTGGACGCTGCTCGAGGACGTCACCGAGAACGCCGGTCGCTGGGTGCAGCGGTCGTTCCGCGTCCGTGACGTCCTCACGCCGTCGGCGACCATGATGCTGCGCTTCGAGGCGCGCGACCTGGGTGCGGGTTCCATCGTGGAGGCCGCGATCGACGACGTCAAGGTGACCCTCTGCCAGTGCGGCCCGTCCCGCCCCGCCGACTTCAACGGCGACGGCGTGGTGGACGGCATCGACCTGGGCACGCTGCTCGGGCAGTGGGGCGCCTCCGGCGGTCCCGCCGACCTCAACGGCGACGGCACCGTCGACGGCGCGGACCTGGGCGTCCTGCTCTCGGCTTGGGGAAGCTGACCCCGCGGACGCGCTCACGCTTCGGGCGATTTCGGGTTCAATGCGCCGATGCGCATCACCCGCCGCTCGTTCGTGCTGGCGTCCTTGGCGACGCCCTTTGCCTTCCGCTCGGTGTCCGCCCTCTCGGGGCGAAGTCCATGGGCCTCCGAGAAGCTCCGTGTGGCCAAGGTCGGTTGCGGCGGCATGGGCTCCAACGACCTGCTCGAGGTGGCAAGCCACTCGGCCGTGGAGATCGTGGCGCTGTGCGACGTCGACCGCCGGCCGATGGACGTCTTCCGGCTCGGCGGCAAGAAGGAGGACGGTTCGGCGATCGCGCCGCGGTTCCCGAACGCGCGTGCCTTCGCGGATTGGCGCGAGATGTTCGCGGAGATGGGCGACTCCTTCGACGCGGTGGTCTGCAGCGTGGCGGACCACATGCATGGGCCGATCTCGATGGAGGCGCTGAACCGGGGCAAGCACGTCTACTGCCAGAAGCCGCTCGCGCACTCACCGTGGGAGAACCGGCAGCTGGCGAAGGTCGCGGCGGCGCGCCCCGAGCTGGTGACGCAGATGGGCACGCAGCGCATGGCGAAGAAGCATCGCCGCCAGGGCTACGCCATGCTGCGCGACGGCGTGGTGGGCAAGGTGCGCGCCATGCACGCGTGGACCGATCGCCCCGCCGGATGGTGGCCTCAGGGCAAGCCTCGCCCGGAGGGCACCAACCCGGTGCCGGAGTGGCTGTCCTGGGACCTGTTCCTGGGCACGGCACCCGAGCGGCCGTACCGCGACGGCTACACGCCCTTCAACTGGCGCGGCACCTACGACTGGGGCTGCGGTGCCTTCGGCGACATGGCGTGCCACATCGTGGACTGGCCGTTCTACGCGCTGGAGCTGACGTACCCGGTGAGCGTGCGGTCGGAGTGCTCCGACGCCACCGATGACCAGTTCCCGACGGCGGAGACGGTGGTCATGGAGTACCCGCCCACCTCGAAGACCGCCGACGGCGGCCTGACCTTCACGTGGTACGACGGCGGCCGGATGCCCGACTTCCGTGCGCTCGGCCTGCCGGCGGACTTCGCGGGCGTCGACAAGGAGGGCAAGCCGAAGTCTCCGCCCTCGGACGGCGGGGTCATCCTGCTCGGCGAGCGGGGCGTCATGTACTTCCCGATCGAGGGCGAGACGCCCTCGGTGTTCGTGGACGGCAAGAAGGTGCCGGTGAAGGTCGAGGACGAGAAGACCACGAACCACTGGCACGACTGGGTCGACGCCGTCGTGGCCGGCAAGCCCATGCAGGTGAACGCGCCGTTCGTGCGCGGAGGCCTGATGTGCGAGAGCCTGTCGCTGGGGGCGTTCAGCTGCCGCGAGCCGGGCAAGCGCCTCGAGTACGACGCGGCCAAGGTGGCCTTCACCAACAGCGAGGCCGCCACGCGGTGGTGCCGCAAGCCGTACCGCCACGGCTGGATGGTGGACAACCTGTGAAACGTGCGGGTCGGTGGGCGTTCGCCGCGGCATTCGTCGCCGTCGCGGTGGCGGGCGGATGCGCCGGCCAGTTGAAGGACCTGCGCGGCGATCGCGTGCGGGAGGCGTGGCTGGCGCCCGACGCGGCGGTGGCCGGGCAGGTCGACGTGCCCGCCACGTTCCGGCTGCGCAACGCCGGGCTCGGCACCGTGCTGGTGGAGAGCATCCGCACCGACATCGGCACGGAGGTCTCCACCGAGCCGCGGCTTCCCGTCCGGTTGGGTGCGGGAAAGTCGCTCGAGGTGAGCGTCATCGCTCGCTTCCGCGCGGTCGACGGCGATGCGTCGCGCCGAGTTCTCTTGGAGACGCGCGGCCAGGAGCCGCTTGGCCTCTCCGTGGGCGCCCGATGGACGCCCGAGCCGCCGTCCGACGTGGTCAGCCCGGAATCCCTGCCCGCCGCCGGGCCTCGGGCAGCTGGGTGAGCGTGACGATGCCGCACACCGCCGAGGGCACGTTGCCGACGATGATCGTGCAGATGTCGATGATCGCGAGCACCTTGGTGCGCTCGGCGTACATGGCGGGCTGCATCGAGCGCGCCTTGCTGTAGGTGACCAGCTCCCACGCGCCCAGGAGCACGAGCGGAATGCCGAGGATCGCGCCCAGGCAGGTGCTGATGTACGCGATGCCGCCGAGCACCTGCATGATGCCGGACACCAACTGCGGGATGGTCACCGTGCTCGGCGGCCACTCCGTGGACGGGGCGTTCGGGTCGGGCATCACGGGCGGGTGGTCCATGGAGGCAGGGTACGCCGCGGCATGCGTTCCTAGACTGTGGCGGTGACCGTGCAGGTGCAACCGATCGGCTGGATGAGCGAGGGGGACCTGCTCCGTGCGGCCACCGCGGTCGCCTGCTCGGCCGGGCATCCCGCGGCCCACGCGCTGCTCGCCGAGGCCGACGTCCGGATGGTGGGGGTGGTGGACGCCGTCAACTGCGAGCGGTCGTCGTGCGGCGGCGTGGCGGGGGTGGTCTCCGGGTCGCGGATCGTGGCCGGCGGGCCGGAATGGCTGCTCGGGCAGGGCGTGGACCTTTCGCGGGCCGCGGCGGTGCCGCAGCGGGATGGTTGGATCTGGGTGGCGGCGGACGGGCGCTTCGCCGGGTGGGTTGGGCTCGGCGCGGCGCCCGATGATTCCCGGTGGGGCGGGTAAGGTGCGGAGGTGATGAACACCTCGCGTCCTGCCTTCCGTGCCGTGTCCGTGGCCGTGCTTGCCGTGGCCGCGGCCGTTCCGTCCGCCCACGCCGTGGACGATCCGCCTGCCAGCCCCGCCGCGCCGGCCTCGGGTGCCGCCGCCCCGGCGACCGACGCTCCCGCCTCCCCCGAGACCGCGGTGGCCGAGCGCGGCACGCTGACGATCACCGCGGAGCGTTCCGCGCGCGTGGAGCCAGCGCGCTCCGAGCCGATCCGCCTGGAGCTCGAGTCCTTCGGCGGGCCGGTCACGGTGAAGGACATCGTGCGTCGCAGCGGACCGGTGCGGCAAGGCGACATGATCGCCGTGCTCGAGGGCAAGGACTTCGAGCGCTCGCTCGAGGACCTGCGCACCGCGGTCGAGGAAGCGCGTCGCCGCCTGGCGATGCAGCGCGACGAGCGTGCGATGCAGGCGAAGCAGGCCGCGACCGGCGTCGAGCGGGCCGAGCTCGCGGCGCGGCTCGCCGTGCAGGCGCTCGAACTGCACCGCGACTACGAGTCCGGCAAGAGCCTGGAGCTCGCGGACCTCAACCTGAAGTCTTCGATGGACAGCCTCCGTGACAGCCGCGACGAGCTGGCGCAGCTCGAGAAGATGTACGCGGGCACGTCCTTGCAGAGCGAGACGAAGGACATCGTCCTCGATCGCGCCCGCCGCGGCGTGGAGCGCGGCGAGGTCTACGCCAAGTACGCCCGCAGGGACAACGAGATCTTCAAGTCGATCCGGCACCCGAACGAGGCACGCCGCATCGAGGACCAGGCGCGGGACGCGGGTCTCTCGCTCGAGGCCGCGCAGCTCGGGCAGCGGTTGGGCGAGATCCGCGCGGCGCTCGACATGGCCCAGGCCGAGCGTGGCCTGCGCGATCTCGAGCGCCGACTCGAACGCATGGAGGAGGATGCCCGCCGCCTGACGGTGAAGGCCCCGCGCGACGGGTACGCGGTGGTCAAGCTCCGCGAGGCAGGCGACCAGTGCCAGCCGCGCCAGGAGATCGCCGAGGTGGTCGACCTGGCCCAGCTGCGCGTGCGCGGCACCATGGACGCCCGGGCACTGCGCGTGGTGCAGGTGGGCGACGTGCTCGACGCGTGGTTCCCGGCGCGCCCCGAATCGCGCGCCAAGGCCGTCATCGAGGAACTGGTGGCGGTCGGGCAGCCCGAGGGCGACGGCGCGAACTTCGCGTTCGTGGCCTCGCTGCGCGACGTCGACGGGCCGGTGATGCCCGGAATCGAGGCGCGCGTCCAGGTGCGGGGCGAGATCACGGACCGGGTGCTCGTGCCGTTGGCGGCGGTCAAGACCGAGAAGGGTCGATCGGTGGTCCGCGTCGTGACCGAGGCCGGCGAGACCGAGCGCGAGGTGCGCGTGGGTGCCGACGACGGGACGCGCGTCGAGGTGCTGTCCGGCCTTGCGGCGGGAGAGCGCGTGGTGACGGCCGCCGCCGCGGGCAAGAAGTCCGATGGTTGATCGCATCCGTAGCCGGTGCGGGGGCCGAGTCGCGCGTCCGATGTTCGCTTTGGCGGCGGCATGGGGCACCTTGATCGTGGGTTGCACCGCGGCACCGAACGCAGGCACCACGGCAACGGCGGACGCGACCGCATCGGCCTCCGGCCTCGACGGCGCTGCAGGTCAAGGCGCACGCCCGACGGACGCCGCCCCGCTCACGACCGCCGCATCCGCCGCCGCCGCGAGTGAAGCCGAGACCGGGACGCACGTCCCGCCGGCGCTCCGCCCGGTCCCCGGTCCGGCGGAGGCGCTGTCACGCGCCCGTGCGGCCGCCGGCCGTGGGCTCGCGTGGATCATCGCGAACCAGCGTCCGGACGGCAGCTTCGGCACCTTCGAGAGCCCTCGCGCCCGCGAGATCTTCCTGGACACGCAGGCCAGCCACCGCGCGTTCCACACGGCCACGTCGGCCCTGGTCTGCTGGGCGCTGATCGCGCCCGCGCGCACCGATCCGGCCGCGGCCGCCGCCCTCGACCGCGGGCTCGCGTGGTTGGATGCCCAGGGTGAGGTGGGCCGTGCCAGCGGCAACACCTTCTACAGCGTGTGGTCGCACACCTATCTGGTGGAGCTGGCCACGTCGATCCTCGCGGAGCCTGGGCTCGCGCGCCACCACGCCCGGTGGCGAACGATCCTCGAGCGCGAGGTGCTCGTGCTCCGCCGCGAGCAGAGCGCCGAGGGTGGCTGGGCCTACTACGACTTCAACCACGTCGGCCAGAACCCCAGCGGCAACGAGAGCACCAGCTTCAACACCGCGGCGATCATCGAGGCGCTCCTCAATGCGGCCGGGCAGGGCGTGGCCGCGCCCGAGGGCACGCTGGCCGATGCAGTCCGTTGCGTCGAGCGCATGCGCATCCCGACCGGGGCGTTCGCGTACGGAACCTACGCGCAGCTCGGCGTGTCGGCCGATTACAACCGCGCGGCGGGGGCGAGCGGTCGCCTGCAGGTGTGCACGCTCGCGCTCCATCGGATGGCGGTGGCCGGTGCGGACGGCGAGGCGCTCCTGCGCGGCGTGGAGATCCTTCGCGAGCAGCACCACTACATCGAGATCGCGCGCGGACGCGTCTTCCCGCACGAGGCGTACTACCGCAACTCGGGGTACTACTACTTCTTCGGCCACTACTACGCCGCGCGCGTGCTGCAGTCCGCGCCCGCCGGGCCGCGCCGCGATCTTCTGGCGCGATGGCTCGCCGAACAGATGGCGATCGACCAGAACGCCGACGGCAGCTGGTTCGACTACCCGCTCTACGGCTACGGGTTCGCCTACGCGACGGGGTTCGCGATGCGCACGCTCGAGATCCTGGACCCGATGCTTGCGGCGCAGGCCGGGGCCGCCGAAGCGGATGCCGCGCGGCCTGCGCCGTGACCGATGCCGCGCCCCGCGTCGCGGGGGCGCGGCAAGCGTCGTCCTCCGTCACCCCGCTCGCCGGCGGCGAGGTCGCCCGACACCGATGGCCGCACCGGCCACGAGCAGCGCCGTCGCCGGCGCCGGGATCGCACCGACCGTCCCGGGCGAATCGGACTCCCACGTGGCGTACCCGCCGACCTGCCAGCCCTTGGCATCGCGCCAAGCGTGAGGCGGCATGCCCCCGGTGGCCGTCAGCGCGATCGGCCCGACGCGGGCATCGGCGTACGCGAGTTCCGACTTGCCGTTGCGGACGAACGCCACGCCGTCGAGCAGTTCCGCCCACGGCGTCACGTCGAGCGTGCCGTCGTTGTCGGTGTCGAGATCGAGGCCCACCGAACCCGTGAACCCGCGCACCAAGAGGTACGTGACCGTGTCGGAGTTCTCGAAGTTCAGCGAGTCGCCGGTGCCGATCACCGCGTCGGTGGCCATGGGGTGGATGCTCAGGGTGACACCGTTGAACGCGGTGCTCCCGAACGACGCTTCGCGCGCCACGAGGCACCCGTTCGATCCCAGGCTCCACGCCGACAGGTTCACCGCCATCTCCACCACGCCGTGCGGATCGGTGCCGCTGTCGCCGATCGCCACGAACCAGACGCCGGCGAGCGATGCTCCGGCCGCGCCGTGGACCTCGAAGTACTCGTCGGTGTCGGAACCTTGCTGGTCGACGCGGATCTCCGTGAGCCGAAACTCGGCCCCGGGTCCCGAGCCGCCGCCGGATCCTCCCGACACCAGCCCGGCGTCGGCCGTGCCGACGGCCCCGGCCGACGCCAAGACGGCGGCCCCGAATTGCATGCATGCGGTCATCGTTGCGTTTCCTGCGGCCAAGCCGCGTGTTCCCTGCGCTCGGCCAAGGTAGGGCCCCGTCGGCCGTGGTCCGGGAATCACCGACCTTTTTCGGTGCCTTTGTCCCCGATTGCGCCCACCCGCCTTGTCCGGCCGGGCCCGCCGGGCAACAATGCGGCCATGACGCTCCGATCCAGCGCCGGCTTTGCCCTCGCCCTCGTTGCCGTGGCGGCGTCCCCGGCATCGGCCGACCGCCTGCTCCTGGTGCCCGACACGTTGGCCGACAAGGTGTGGGCCTTCAGTGCCGTCGATGGCTCGCTGGTGTCGGACAACTACATCCCCAACGATGGCGTGATGCGGCAGGTCCGCTCGATCGCGCAGCTTCCGAACGGCAACCTGGTGATGGCCGAGCCCGGCACGTCGCTCGGATGCTCGACCATCGACGGCGTGCTCGAGTACAGCCGCTGCGGCACCTTCCTGCGCCGCATCGCGGGCCAGGCCGATGGCGTCTGCGACGCCCAGCAGGTGTGGGTGGTCGGCGATTCCGTGTGGTTCACGCGCTCGGACGACGTGCTGAATTCCGATGGCGGAGCGAACGCCATCTGGCGGATGGCGCTCGACGGCACCGGGCTCACCGAGGTGGCGCGTCCCGCGTCGTTCCGGCGCATCTGGGGGTTCGCGCCCGTGGCGGGGGGGTTCATCGTCGCCAACGGCGCGAGCACCATCACCACGACGCTGGACTTCGTCTCGACCGATGGCCAGACGGTCGGGGTATGGCACGATCCCGAGGCGACCATCAGCGGGGTGCGCTTCGCGCAGCAGGTCTCCCCCATGCCGGGCGGCGGCGTGGTGGTGGCCACCTTCAGCGGCGACTACGGCCTCTACTTCTTCGACGCCAACGGCAATCCGGCGGCGGGCATGCCCTTCTACTACAAGCCCCTCGGCCCGACGCTCGCCGGCATCAGCCCGCGCGGCGTGTATCCCCTCGAGAACGGCAACATCCTGTACGCCGGAGGCACGGTGGTGGGCGTCGTGAACCCGTTGATGCAGGAGGAGGTGGTGATCGTGAACAGCGTCTCGGCCACCGGTGCCGCGCGCGGCTCGTTCCACTGGATCACCCCGATCGACACCGACCTCGGCTGCCGGGCCGACCTCGATTGCTCGGGCACGGTGGATGGGGCGGATCTTGGGCTCCTGCTCGGCGGATGGGGCGTGCCGGGGCCCGCCGACCTCAACGCCGACGGGGTCGTCGATGGCACGGACCTGGGCGCGCTGCTCGGTGCCTGGGCGAACTGCGGCGCCTGACCCGGCCCATCTAGACTCGCCGGGATGAGCACTCCCGCACTCGTCCTCGGTGTTGCGCTGGCCGCGGTTGGTCCGGTCCTCGAGTCATCGGCGATCCCGGCCGCGTGGATGCCCCGCGGTTCCCCGGCCCATGCCGCCATGCTCGGCAACGGCCCGGCGATGGGCGAGGCATTCCCGGCGGGACTCTCGGTGACGGCGGTGCGCGACCGCATGCCGTCCCTGCGTGACCCGGACGTCACGTACGTGGTCACGTTCATGGACACCAGCAGTGCGACGGCGCGTCGGTCGCTGCCCGGCATGTCGGCATTGGCTTCGCGATTCGGCAAGCGCGTCGCCGTGGTGACGGTGCACGAGGATCCGGTGTCCGCGGTGCGCGCGTTCGCGGATGATCCGGAGTGGGCCCCGAAGCTCGGCTTCGCCGTGACCGCCGACCCGAACCGCCACGCCCTCCAGACGGTGTTCGGCCCGAACTCGTTCCCCAACCTCCCGATCTCGTTCGTGGTCCGCGGCGGCAAGGTGCAGTGGCGCGGCGCGCCAGCCGAGCTGGTGGACGTGGTGCCCGAGGTGGTCGAGGGCCGGTGGGACATCGCCACCGCCGTGCGCATCCAGGAGCAGCAGGCCCTGTGGGACGCCGAGTTCGCGCGCATCGAGTCGATGGCGAAGGCCGGGCGTCCGCAGGATGCGCTTGCCGCGCTCGACACCCTGTGCCAGAGCGCCATGCCCACGCAGCGGGCGCAGTGCGACGGGCGCCGCTTCAGCCTGATGGTGGAGGCCGGGCAGGTGGATCAGGCGCTCGGGATCGGCGAGGCGTTCCTGGCGTCGCCGGCGACCGCCCGTCAGGCGGCGGGCGCGGCGTGGTCGATCTGCAACACCGTGCCGGGAAACCCCAAGGCCATGGCCTTCGCGCTGCGAGCGGCCGAGGGCGCCGATCGTGCGCTCGGCGGCAAGGACGCGATGGTGGGGGCGATCCTCGCGCGGGTCTTGTTTCTGGAAGGGCAGGCCTCGCGCGCGGCCGAGGTGGCCAAGCGGGCACTCGCCAACGCCGATACCCCTGAGCTCGAGCGTGCGCTCCGCGAGGATCTGCGGGTGTACGCGCCGGCCAAGCGCTGAGCCCGAGGCCCGGCCGCCCGGTCAACCCAGCCCGAAGACGCGGGTGAGCGCGCGCGCCGCCGGTGCCGGGAGGATCTTCACGGTCTCGCGCAGCGTGCTCTCGGCCGTGAAGCGGATCGCGAGCATCGTGAGCCCGACGTAGACAGTTCCGATCACCGCCAGTTCGATCGCCGCGCCGAAGCGCCCGCCCGGAAGCCCGAACGAGTCCGTGATGCTGTCGCCGATGGAGTCGGCGGCGAGGGCCGTCAGCATGGCCAGCGCTGGGCCGTACGCCATCGCGCGCCACGTTGAACTCTTGGCGACGCCGTAGCGATTCATGATCCATGCAAGCTGGATCACCGAAGTCACCGCGATGGTGATGCCGACCGCCGCGCACATGAGGGTGATGGTGGCCGCCGGGCGTTCGCTGAAGGATGCGGCGGCGATGGCGGCTGCCCCGATCAAGGCGCCACCGATGGTCCCGAGGATCTTGAAGGCCTCGAACCCGGTCACCGCCTTGAATCGCTGCAGCCCGAGCAGCGGGCCGACCATCAAGCCGGTCACGGTGGCGTACGTGGCCCCGATGCACAGGAAGTACATCCCCGTCGAGACCTCGGCCCACTTGCCGCCCCACACCAGTCGCTCAGCCGGGGGGAACAGGCTGGCCGTGGCCAGCGTGGTCACCGGCACGAACAGCATCGACGCGTTGAAGACGCGCTCGATGCCGTCGCGTTCGGCGTCGGCGTTCCCCCGCGCGCGCGCGAGGATCGGCGCCAGCACGTTCTGCAGCGATCCCGCCAGCAACATGGTGGGTTGGTTGGCGAGTTGGAACGCGAAGTAGAACGCACCCAGCGCCGCGGCCGGAATCAGCAGCCCGATCACCAGGAAGCTGACGTCGGCGCGCATCGACATCATCATGGCGGCGGCAATGGGCCACGCCATGATCCGGGCGATGTCCTTGACCGGCATCCGCGGCCAGCGAAGGTCGGCTCGCCGGAGTCCGCCCAGCAGTCCGGCGGCGATGGCGTCGATGGCGCTCTGCGCGGCGTACGGGATGACGAGGGCCAGGACGCCTCCGCCGGCCGCCGCGGCCCACCACGTGATCGCCAACCGGGCGATGGCATTGATGGTGTCCACCCGAGCCAGCGGGACGAACCGGTGCTCGACCGCCACTCGCATCCGCCCCACGACCGCGATCGGCGTCAGCAGCAGCCGCGCCGCCATGACGAGGAGCGCGATCGGCAGCCCCCCGGCGCGGTAGTCGGCCATGGTGTCGGGGAGCGACGGAATCAAGCCGGCCGCGCCGATGGTCAGCAGGGCGCTGAAGCCCATGAAGGCTGTGGCCCACCAGAACATGGCCCCGGCCCAGCGGTCGTACTCCTCGGGCTTGATCGAGGGCAGCACCAGCGTGGCGCCGCCGCTTCGCCACAGCCCGGTCACACCCATGATCCCGATCGCCAGCGCGTACGTCCCCACCTGCTCCTCGGAGAGGTACACGCCCACGATCGCCTGTGACGCCAGGGCGGAGCATCGGCTCACCACGCTTGCGGCGGTGGTCGCGACGATCGCTATGGTCCGAGAATGATGGGGCAACGGCAGTTCCGCAGCAGGCCCCCGGAACAGCGTGAGATGGAGCGACGGCCTGCGCCCTCGCGAGCCGGCGATCCTACCGCGTGTCCCCCACCCCGGGGTGCGGGCACGTCTACTTCTTCCGCCGCTCCGCAGCGCGGTAACTCTCGCGCGGCGCCGGAGCTACGGTGCCTTGCGGGACCGGCACAAGGCCCTTCTCCTGCACCGCCGATCGAAAGATCTCGAAGGTGGTGTCCTTCAAGAACACCCGAATGTCCCGCTGCATGCCGACCAGGCGGTCATGCAGCGCGCATGGCTCGCCCACGCCACAGACCCCGCCGCCGAACGGGCACAGGTTGGACCGGTCCTCGCGCTCGAACAGGTCGTGCACCTCTTGCAGGCAAATCTCGCCGGGAGCGCGGGCAAGGGCGTATCCGCCGCCGGGCCCCGGGGAGCCCACCACCAAGTTGGCCTGCGACAGGGTCGTCAGGATCTTGGCGACCATCGGTCGAGGCAACCCCCGTTGGTCGGCGATGTCGAATGCCGACAACCGCGTCTTGCCTCCGTCCCAGACTTCGGCCAGTCGACTCATGGCGCCGATCGCGCGCTCCGTTTGCTTGCCGTACATGGGTTCCGGACTCCTGTTCTGAGATCGCAGCGGCACGAGTTCGTCGGTCGTCGGGACGCGGATGCCGCCACGAGCCCCAATCAACACAATCAAGATATCCATTTCCGTGTTTCTGTGTATCATCCCCGGCGCGGAATCCGGATATTCAGACTCTGTATTCCGGAATTCACCCTTCGCGCCCGGTCTCCAAGGTCAAGACATGTCTCACCCGAGTGCTGCCGTCTCCGCCGCGTCCGCCCCGCCCGCCCTCGAGCGATTCACCTACGACGACGACATCGTCCGCAAGTTCACCGCCGCCACCATGCTCTGGGGCGTGGTGGGCATGCTGGTGGGCGTGCTGATCGCGGTGCAGCTCACGCTGCCGCAGGCCAACCTGGGGGAATGGCTGAGCTTCGGCCGCCTGCGCCCGCTGCACACCAACGCGGTGATCTTCGCGTTCGCCGGCAACGCGATCTTCGCGGCGGTCTACTACTCGAGCCAGCGCCTCCTGAAGGCGCGCATGTTCAGCGACTTCCTGAGCCGGTTCCACTTCTGGGGATGGCAGGGGATCATCGTGGCGGCGGCGATCACGCTCCCCCTGGGCATGACGCAGGCCAAGGAGTACGCCGAGCTCGAGTGGCCGATCGACATCGCCGTGGTGCTCGTGTGGGTGGCCTTCGCGGTGAACCTGTTCGGCACCATCGCACGCCGCCGCGAGCGACATCTCTACGTGGCGGTGTGGTTCTACATCGCCACGGTGGTGGCGATCGCCATCCTCTACATCTTCAACAACCTGGCGATGCCTTCGGGATGGACCAAGAGCTACTCGATCTACGCGGGAAGCCAGGACGCCTTCATGCAGTGGTGGTACGGCCACAACGCGGTGGCGTTCTTCCTGACCACGCCGTTCCTGGGGCTGATGTATTACTTCCTCCCGAAGGCGGCCGAACGCCCGGTGTTCAGCTACCGGCTCTCGATCGTCCATTTCTGGAGCCTGGTGTTCATCTACATCTGGGCCGGTCCGCACCACCTGCACTACACCTCGGTCCCCGACTGGGCGTCCACGCTGGGCATGCTGTTCAGCGTGATGCTGTGGATGCCTTCGTGGGGAGGGATGATCAACGGGCTGCTGACCCTGCGCGGCGCGTGGAACAAGGTGACCACGGACCCGGTGCTCAAGTTCTTCGTGGTGGGCATCACCTTCTACGGCATGAGCACCTTCGAGGGCCCGCTCCTGAGCGTCAAGAGCGTGAACGCGCTGAGCCACTACACCGACTGGACCATCGCCCACGTGCACGCCGGCGCGCTCGGGTGGGTCGGGTTCATGGTGTTCGGCATGGTGTATTGGCTCGCGCCGCGGCTCTACCAGGTCCCGATCGCGCGCCCGGCCTGGGTGAACCTGCACTTCTGGCTGGCCACGATCGGCATCCTCCTGTACGTGATCCCGATCTATGCCGCCGGCCTGACGCAGGGCCTCAACTGGCGGACGTTCAACTCCGACGGCGTGCTGCAGTACGACTTCCTGTCCACGGTCACCAAGTTGGTACCGCTGTACTGGCTCCGCACGGCGGGCGGATCGCTGTACCTGGTCGCCTTGGTGATCGGCTGCGTGAACCTGGTGATGACGTGGATGGCCCGGCCGGCCCGCTATGACGAACCCGTGTACGAGGCGGCGCCGCTCTCGCGCGGATGGCGCCCGCAGCCGGCGCCGCCCTCGGACCTGCCGAAGGGAAGCGTGATCGGGATCGGCCGTTGGGTGGACCGCGCCGTGGCCATGCGATGGCACCGGGGATTCGAGGGCATGCCGCTGGTGTTCACCGTGTGGGTGGCGATCTCGATCGTGGTGGCCACGCTGTTCGAGGCCATTCCCATGTTCACCATCAAGAGCGACATCCCGCGCATCGCGAGCGTGACGCCCCTGACGCCGCTCGAGAGCGTCGGCCGCGACATCTACGTGGCGGAGGGCTGCGTGAACTGCCACTCGCAGATGATCCGGCCGTTGATCGCCGAGACCGAGCGCTACGGCGAGTACTCGAAGCCCGGCGAGAGCGTCTACGACCACCCGTTCCTGTGGGGCAGCCGCCGGATCGGGCCGGACCTGGCGCGGGAGGGGGTCTCGAATCCCAGCGCCCTGTGGCACCTGCGGCACTTCAACAACCCGGAAGACACGAGTCCCGGCTCGATCATGCCGAAGTACGTGCACCTGATCGACCAGGAACTGGACTTCGGCGCGGCACGGCCGAGCGTCGCCGCCTTGCGTGCCGTCGGCGTGCCCTACACGCAGGAGCAGGTGGATGGCGCGGCCGAGGCGGCGCGTGACCAGGCAGCGAAGGTGGAGGCGCAGCTCGTCGCCGAGAACGGCAGCGCCGACGGCGTGGCGGGCATCGGCGGCCGAAAGGTGATCGCCCTGATCGCCTACCTGCAGCGGCTGGGAACGGACCTCGATCGCCCGGTGGAGGTGCAGGCCGATGCCGAGCCGGTGCCGGCCGCGGCCGCCGCCATGGGGGGCGTGCGATGACCCTTGCGCTCATGGTCGCCGAAGGCGGGGCCGCCGGCTCGGGCGGCGTGCTGCCGACGCTGTCGTTGATCGCGGCTCTGCTTCTCTTCGTCTCCATCGTGGCATGGGTGTTCGTGGTCGTTCCCCGTGCCACGTGGCAGCAGGACGCGCGCATTCCCCTCGAGGACGCGCCCGTCGACCCCGTCACGCCCCGAAACGGCCGGAGCAACGATCAAGGAGTGAGCACGCCATGAACCAGCACCACGACCCCGGGTACGACGCGCACGAGCGGCAGCCGGCAGGTCCCGGCACCGATTCCGCGGAGCCCGTGCTGCTTGCGCACGATGCCGACGGCATCCGCGAGTACGACAACCCCATGCCCTTCTGGTGGACGGCCATCTTCTGGGGCACGTTCTTCTACTCGTGCCTGTACGCGATGTACTACATGATCGGGGTCGGCCCGGGGCACGACGCCGAGTACGAGGCGGAGCAGGTGGCCTTCTACCAAGAGCAGGCCGACCGGCTGGGCGAATTGCTGCCGGACCAGGAGACGATCGTGCGGCTCGCCTCGGACCCGCGCATGATGCAGGCCGCCGCCGGGATGTTCGCCTCCAACTGCGCGGTGTGCCACGGCAAGGACGGCGGCGGCGGCACCGGACCGAACCTCTGCGACGGTTCCTACCTGAACGTCAGGAAGGTGGAGGACCTGTACGCGGTGATCAGCGAGGGCGTCGTCGCCAAGGGGATGCCGGCGTGGGACAAGCGGTTCGGGTCCTCGCAGCGCGTCCTGCTGGCCGCCTACGCGGCTCACCTGCGCGGCACCACGCCCGCCCAGCCCAAGGCCGCGCAAGGAAGCCCGCTCCCTGAATGGCCGGCGGCGGTCGGCGGCGGAGGCTGAGCGATGGCCGGAGACTTCACGCTGCCGCAACTGGACGAGCGCGTGCTCTCCACGCTCAACGCCGACGGCACGCGGCGGTGGATGGAGCCGCGCGATGCCCGTGGGCGGCATTGGAAGGCCCGGTTGCTGGTGGCCGTGGCGCTGATCGCGGTGTTCACGGCCCTGCCGTGGATGCGGATCGCCGGGAAGCCGCCGATCCTGCTTGACGTGATGACGCGCCAGTTCACGTTCTTCGGCACCACGTTCCGTCCCACCGAGACGCTGCTGCTGGCGCTGCTGATGCTCGCCGTGTTCGTGACGGTGTTCCTGCTGACGGCGCTCTTCGGGCGCGTGTGGTGCGGATGGGCGTGCCCGCAGACCGTCTACCTGGAGTTCGTCTATCGGCCGATCGAGCGGCTGTTCCTTGGCTCGGCGTACGGGCGCAAGGGCGCCAAGGTCGCCGCGTGGCGGCGCCTGGCGATGTACGTGGCCTACCTGCTGCTCAGCGCGCACCTGGCGAACACGTTCCTCGCGTACTTCGTCGGGACCGACCGGCTCACCGAGTGGACCTTCGGCAGTCCATCCGCGCATCCGGCGGCGTTCGGGGTCTTCGCGGTGACCGTCGGCCTGATGATGTTCGACTTCGTGTTCTTTCGCGAGCAGCTTTGCACGCTGGTCTGCCCATACGGTCGCTTCCAGAGCGTCTTGCTGGACCGCGACTCCTTGATCATTGCCTATGACCGGCTGCGGGGCGAGCCGCGGGCGCGTGCTGCCGAGCGACGCGCGCTCGAGGCCGAGGGGAAGCCTGCCGGCGACTGCGTCGAGTGCTCGATGTGCCAGCAGGTGTGCCCCACGGGCATCGACATCCGCAACGGGCTGCAACTGGAGTGCATCCACTGCGCGCAGTGCGTGGATGCGTGCGACGAGGTGATGCGCAAGGTCGGCAAGCCGATCGGGTTGATCCGGTACTCGACGCAGAACCGGATCGAGCGCACGGGCGGGCGCGGCCTTCGCTACCGCTTGGTCGTGTACCCCGTGCTGCTCGTCGCGCTGGTGGCAGGGTTCGTGGTCCTGCTCGCCCGTCGCGAGGCGGTGCTGGTGGAGCAGGTGCGGAGCGTGGGCAGCAACTTCACGGCGCTGGACGGCGGCATGATCGAGTCGCCCATCGAGCTGCTGGTGGAGAATCGGACCGACGCGCCGAGGACCGTGGTGGTCCGCGGCGACGGGGACCTCGGCGTCGTGGGGGACCGAGCGTCGGTGGAGGTTCCGCCCGCCGAGGCGGCCAGATTGGCCCTCCGCGTGCTGGCCCCGGCGTCGACGTTCGGGCACGGCTCGCGCCACGGCAACCTGCGGCTGGACGACGGGTCCGGCGCGCCGCGGACGGTCGAGGTCACCGTGGCCGGCCCGTTCCGCCTGCCGCCGGGGTCGGGCGGCGGAGGCACTCGATGAGTCCTGCATCGAATCGTTGGCGAGTCGCGTGGCAGTCGCGCTGGGCGTTCGTGCCGGTGCTGCTGATGTCCGGCACGGTGGTGGGTGCGGCCATCGCCGTGACCGTGGCGGTCAGCGAGCGCGGCGCCTTGGCCGCCGAGCCCGACTATTACCGTCGCGGCGCGGCGTACGACGACTGGAAGCGGCAGGTGGCGGCCAACGGTGCCCTCCGTTGGGTGGTCACGCCGGAGGTCGTGCCCGCACGCGTCGGCACGGGGGCCCGGCTCGAGCTCAGCGTGGCCGACAAGCACGGCATCGCCCTCGAGGGTGCGGCGGTGCGCGCGGAGGTGGTGCCGATCGTCGATGCCGATGCGCGGTGCGCCGTCACGCTGCAGGAGTCCTCGCCCGGCATCTACGCCGCCGATGTCCCGCTGCGCATCGGCGGCCAGTGGGAGATCCGTGCCACGGTCGAGTGGAAGGGCAGGACGTGGTCGGACCGCATGCGGCGTTCCGTGACCTTCCGCGCCGCACCGAAGATGGCGAGGCAGCCGTGATCGCCCTGGCCGGAAGCGTTCTCTTGGCGAGCGTGATCGGCAGCCCGCACTGCGCGGGCATGTGCGGCGGCATCGCCGGATTCTGCGCCGGGGTCGGGGAGTCCGATCGCCGGGGGAGCATCGCTGGAACGGCGTCCTATCACGTGTCCCGGATGGTGAGTTACGTCGCGTTGGGCGGCGTGGCCGGAGCGTTCGGGTCCGTTCTGGACGCCGGTGGCGCACTCGTCGGCATGCAGCGGCTCGCCGCCGTGCTTGCCGGGGTTGCCGTGGCGGTGGTGGGGGTCTCGTTGCTCTTTGCGGCCGGTGGGCTGGATGCGGGACGAGTGGGACTCCCCGCATGGATCCGTCGCACCGTGTCAGGCGTCCATCGCGCCGCGGCGGCGATGCCACCGGTGCGTCGCGGCATCTTGATCGGCCTGGCAACGCCGCTCCTGCCGTGCGGGTGGCTGTGGGCCTTCGCGTTGGTGGCCGCCGGAACGGGCAGCGCGTGGTGGGGCATGCTGGTCATGCTTGCGTTCTGGGCAGGCACCGTTCCCGTGCTGGCGGCGCTCGGCGCCGGCATCGCGGCGCTGGGTGGCCGTCATCGGCGCGGGTTGGCCGCCGTGGCCGGGGTGGCCATGGTGGCCGTCGGCGTGCACACGGCCGGAACCCGGTCGACGCTTGCGGTCCCGGTGGCGCAGCACCTGGCCGAGTCCGAGCCGAGCGCGTTGGGCGATGCGGTCCCCACGGAGTCCGCCGCACGCCCCGCGTGCTGTGCAACACGGGGGCAGCCGTGACCGCGGCACCGTCGCGAACGTGGTCGGGGCCTGAGCCTCTGGACCCGGCGTCGCCATCGCGATGCGCCGCCGTCGCGGCCCCGGCGTCATGCGAGCACTGCGGCCTGCCGGTGCCCGAGCGATCGGCGCGGTCCGCGGCGGATCATGGGCCGCGGTTCTGCTGCTCCGGCTGCGAGGCGGTCTGGCATGCGCTGCACGACTGCGGGCTCGAGCGCTACTACCGGTTGCAGCGCGATGCCGGAACGCGCGCGAGCCGACCGGTGGCGGCGTCGCACGGTTGGCTCGACCATCCGGAGTTCATGGCGCGGCACGTCGCCGGAGTCGGCGATGGGCGCGTGCGGGCGGAGCTCAGGATCGATGGCCTCAAGTGCGGTGCGTGCCTGTGGCTCCTTGAGGCGCTTCCCCGGCTTGCCGCCGGGGTCGTGTCTTCACGCGTGGACATCGGGCGCAGCGCGATCGTGCTGGAGTGGAACCCCGAGGCCACGAGCCTCGGCCGCATCGCCGATCGGATCGCCGGTCTCGGGTACCCCGTCCGGCCGCTCGGGGCGCTCGCCTCGCGCGAGGAGTGGCGCCGGCAGGACCGCCGCTGGCTCGTCGACCTGGGCGTGTCGGGCGCGATCGCGGGCAACGCCATGGCGATCGCGTTTGCGCTGTACGGCGCGCAATTGTCGTGGATGGACACGCCCACCCGGCAGTTCCTGCAGTGGGCGAGCGCTGGGCTGGCGGCGCTCGCCGTCGCGTGGCCGGGGCGGATCTACCTCCGCAACGCCTGGGCCGCGATCCGCTCGCGCACGCCGCACATGGACCTGCCGATCGGGTTGGCGCTCCTGGCCGGCTTGGTGGGCGGGTCGGCCATGACGCTCGCCGGCCAGCCGGGCGTGTACTTCGAGAGCGTCACGATGCTGGTCTTCCTGCTGCTCGCCGGGCGCTTCGTGCAGTTTCGCCAGCAGCGGCGGGCTCGCCACGAGATCGAGGTGCTGTGCGCGCTGGTGCCCCAGACCGCCGTCCGGATGTTGCCGGAAGGCAACACGGAGGAGGTGCCTTCGGATGCGCTCCGGATCGGCGACGTGATCCATGTGCCCGCAGGCGAGTCGATCCCCGCCGACGGCACGCTCCGGTCCACGGAGGCGTGGCTCGACATGCAGCTGCTGACCGGAGAGTCGCGCCCCGTGCGGGTGGCGGCCGGCGGCGCCGTCTTCGCCGGCGTGCGCACCACGGCGGCACCGGTGACGGTGACGGTGACCGCCAGCGGCTCCGCCACGCGGGCCGCCGGCATTGCCCGGATGGTCGAGGAGGCGGCGGGGCGCCGGCCACCCGTCGTCGAATTCGCCAACCGCATCGCCGGGTGGTTCCTGGTGGCGGTCGTCGCCGTCACGGTCGTGACGGGGATCGCATGGTGGTTCATCGATCCGGCGAGGATGCCCGGCATCGTGATCGCCATGCTGGTGGTGACCTGCCCATGCGCACTCGGCCTGGCCACGCCCCTCACGATGGTGGCGTCGCTCGGCAAGGCCGCGCGCGCCGGCATCCTGGTACGCGGCGGCGACGTGCTTGAGAGGCTGGCGCGCCCCGGGACGCTGGTCCTCGACAAGACCGGGACCGTCACCGAGGGCGCCATGCGCGTGATGCGCGTGGCGGGCGACCGGGGTTCGGTGGCCCGGGCGGCAGCGGTCGAGTCGCGGAGCGTCCACCCGGTGGCCCGGGCGATCGCCGAGCTGGGTGCATCGGGCCCGGCGGCGTGCCACGCCATCGAGGAGGTGTCCGAGCGGGCCGGCAAGGGAATCACCGCGCGCGTCGATGGTCGTGCGATGGCGATCGGGAATGCGTCGCTCATGCGGTCGAAGGACGTGGCGGTCGATGCGGCGATGGATGCCGCTGCCGGGGCGATGGAGCGTGACGGACTGGGCCCGGTGTTCGTGGCGGAGGACGGGGCGGTGCGCGCCGTGGTCGGCGTGGGCGATCCGATGCGGGCCGATGCGCCGGCGCTGGTTCGTTCGCTCGCCGCTCGCGGCTGGCGGGTGCACCTGTGCTCGGGCGATGTTCCTTCGCTCGTCGATCGCGCCGGGGACGCGCTCGGCATCGACCATGCGCATCGGGCCGGCGGGCAGGATCCCGAGGCGAAGATGCGGACCATCGAGTCCATCCGGTCGCGCCCCGTGGTGATGGTGGGCGACGGCGTGAACGACATGCCGGCCATGGCGGCGGCCGACGTCGGCATCGCGGTGCGCCAGGGCGCGCGGGCGACGCTCGACCGCGCCGACGTGGCGCTCACCGGGGGCGGGCTCTCGCAGGTGGTGTCGCTGGTGGACGGCGCCGCGCGGACCATGCGGACCGTCCACGTGAACTTCGGCATCAGCGTGGCCTACAACCTGGTGGGCGCCGTGCTCGCCGCCACCGGCGTGATCAATCCGTTGATCGCGGCCGTCATGATGCCCCTGAGCGGGCTGACGGTGACGGCGGTCGCATTGCGCATGCCGCGATTCCGTGCGCCGGGACCGGGATCGGCATGACGCTCCTGACGATCGCCATCCCGGTGTCGTTGATCGTGGCCGCGGGCGCGGTGCTCGCCTTCGTGTGGGCCGCCCGCGGCGACCAGTGGGAGGACCTGGACACGCCGCCGCGGCGGATGCTCCTGGATGACCCGCCGGCTCCTACGATGCCGCCATGCCGGTCCGCCCCGCACGAGAGTCGCACAGATGCTGGTGGTGCGGGACCGACCCGCTCTACGTGAGGTACCACGATCGGGAGTGGGGCGTTCCGGTGCTCGATGACCGGGCGCTGTACGCGAAGCTCGTGCTCGATGGGTTCCAGGCCGGGCTCAGCTGGATCACCGTCCTGCGCAAGCGTCCCGCCTTCGAGCGAGCGTTCCGCGGGTTCGAACCGGCTGCGGTGGCGAGGTTCGGGCCCAGGGACGTGGAGCGGCTCCTGCGGGACGGGGGGATCATCCGAAGCCGTGCCAAGATCGAGGCGGCGATCGCCAACGCTCGCGCCTGGGACACGGTGATGGAGGCGGGTGGGCGCGGTGCGTTCCGGGACCTGCTCTGGAGGCACACGGGACATCGCACGCGGGTGAACAATCGCCGTTCGCCGAGTGACGTGCCCGCCTCGACGGCATCCAGCGAACGCATGGCGCGGTCGTTGCGGGCCGCGGGTTTCCGATTCTGCGGCCCCACCATCTGCTACGCGTTCATGCAGGCGGTGGGCATGGTCAACGATCACCTGGTGTCGTGCCCGCGCC